>Ga0209436_100062_pt1 | contig 56841 bp, 58 predicted proteins | sample AraplaF_Cvi_mTSA_FD_184263 | JGI IMG/M metagenome (GOLD analysis project Ga0209436, IMG submission 184263) | Arabidopsis root microbial communities from the University of North Carolina, USA - plate scrape MF_Cvi_mTSA (SPAdes) (version 2) | ecosystem: Host-associated > Plants > Roots > Endosphere...
CGGCGAACTGAAGGCGCCGATCGTGATCGGCCGCGACCACCTCGATACCGGCTCGGTCGCTTCGCCCAACCGTGAAACCGAAGGCATGCGCGACGGCACCGATGCGGTGTCGGACTGGCCGCTCTTGAACGCCATGCTGAACACGGCCGGCGGCGCGACCTGGGTCTCGCTGCACCACGGCGGCGGCGTGGGCATGGGCTACTCGCAGCACTCGGGCGTGGTGATCGTGGCCGACGGCACCGAGGCCGCCGCCAAGCGCCTGGCGCGCGTGCTGGTCAACGACTGCGGCTCGGGCGTGATGCGCCACGCCGATGCCGGCTACGAGTCCGCCATTGAATGCGCCAAGCGTAATAAACTGAACCTGCCGATGATCAAATAAACCGGTAAAGCGGCGGGAACTGGGCCTAGGTCCAGCTCCCGTCCCTCACTGCAAATTACGCGACCGCCGCGTACCAGTGTCTGACCCTGCGGGTCAGACACTGCCTTACCGGTTTACAAGCAAACGAACACGAGACACAAACCATGACCCAACTGACCCTGACCCCCGGCAAACTCACCCTGTCCGACCTGCGCACCGTGTGGACCGCCCACACCCCGATCGCCCTGGCCAAGGAAGCCTACACCGCCATCGACGCCTCCTGCAAAGCCGTGCAGGACATCGTCGCCAAAGGCGACGCCGCCTACGGCATCAACACCGGTTTCGGCCTGCTGGCCAAGACCCGCATCCCGGACGACAAGCTGGAACAGCTGCAGCGCAACCTGATCCTGTCGCACTCGGTCGGCACCGGCGAACTGATGTCCGACGAAGTGGTGCGCCTGCTGATGCTGACCAAGATCAGCAGCCTGTCGCGCGGCTTCTCCGGCATCCGCCCGCTGGTGATCGACACCCTGATCGCCCTGTACAACAAGGGCATCATGCCCGCCATCCCGGCCAAGGGTTCGGTCGGCGCCTCCGGCGACCTGGCCCCGCTGTCGCACATGACCCTGGCCATCCTGGGTGTGGGCGAAGTGCGCGTGAAGGGCGAGCTGGTGCAGGCTGCCGACGCCCTGAAAGCGGCCGGCATCGCGCCAGTCGTGCTGGCCGCCAAAGAAGGCCTGGCCCTGATCAACGGCACCCAGGCTTCCACCGCGCTGGCGCTGCATGGCCTGTTCATGGCCGAACGCCTGCTGGAAGCCGGCATGGTGACCGGCTCCATGTCGCTGGACGCCGCCAAAGGCTCCGATTCCCCGTTCGACGCCCGCATCCACGAAGTGCGCGGCCAGCCGGGCCAGATCGCCGCCGCCGGCATCTACCGCGAACTGGTGTCGGGCAGCGCCATCCGCGCCTCGCACCTGGTGGGCGACGAGCGCGTGCAGGACCCGTACTGCCTGCGCTGCCAGCCGCAGGTGATGGGCGCCTGCTGGGACCTGATCGCCAACGCCGGCCGCACCCTGCTGATCGAAGCCAATGCCGTCACCGACAACCCGCTGATCTTCCAGAACGACGACGGCCCGGTGGTGGTTTCGGGCGGCAACTTCCACGCCGAACCGGTGGCGTTTGCCGCCGACACGCTGGCGCTGGCGATCGCCGAAATCGGCTCGATTTCCGAGCGCCGCGTTTCGCTGCTGATTGACGCCACCCTGTCCGGCCTGCCGCCATTCCTAGTGCGCGACCCGGGCGTGAACTCCGGCTTCATGATCGCCCACGTCACCGCCGCCGCCCTGGCATCGGAAAACAAGTCGATCGCCCATCCGGCATCGGTCGACACCATCCCGACTTCCGCCAACCAGGAAGACCACGTGTCGATGGCCACCTACGGCGCGCGCCGCCTGCACGATATGGCGCACAATACCGCGACCATTCTCGGCATTGAACTGCTGGCCGCGGCGCAGGGCATCGACTTCCACCGTCCGCTGAAAACCTCGGCGCAACTGGAACATGTACACGCCCAGCTGCGTTCCAAGGTACCATTCTTCGACGCCGACCGCTTCTTCGCGCCGGACATCGAGGCAGCCAAGCAGATGGTGGTGAACGGCGACCTGAGCGCAACTTGCAAGAACCTGTTCAGCGCCCTGCATCCGTAAGGAGGTTCCATGGATTACCGCTTCCAGGCAGGCAGTATTCCCTTGCTGGTGTCGATGCCCCACGTGGGCACCGACATCCCTGATGATATTGCCGCGGCAATGACGCCGGCGGCCACTGAAAAGGCCGATACCGACTGGCACCTGGTGCAGCTGTACGACTTCCTGGGCGCGCTGGGCGCGTCCACCCTGTCGGCCCGCTGGTCGCGTTACGTGATCGACCTGAACCGCCCGCCGGAAAACACCAACCTGTATCCCGGCCAGGACACCACCGGCCTGTGCCCGGTCGACACCTTCCACCGCGAGCCCTTGTACCTGGAAGGCCGCCAGCCTTCGCAGGCCGAAGTCGAGCGCCGCCTGGCCGCTTACTGGCAGCCTTACCACACCCAGTTGCGCGCAGAGCTTGACCGCCTGTTGTCCATCCACGGCAAGGTGGTGTTGTGGGATGCCCACTCGATCGCTTCCGTGGTGCCGCGCTTCTTCGAAGGCAAGCTGCCCGACCTGAATTTCGGCACCGCCGACGGCGCCAGCTGCGATCCTGCGCTGACCGACGCCATCGCCGGCGTGGCACGCCGCGACGAGCGCTACACCGTGGCCGTCAACGGCCGTTTCAAGGGCGGCCATATCACCCGCTTCTACGGCAAGCCGGAGCAGGGCGTGCACGCGATCCAGCTTGAGATGTGCCAGTCCACTTACATGGATGAAGTGGCGCCATTCGGCTACCGCGCCGACCGCGCAGCCGGCATCCAGCCGCTGCTGCGCCAGCTGGTGCAAACCGCTGCAGACTGGGTGCGCCGATGAAAGCCCTGTTCGCACACAACGCGCTGCTGGCCGACGGCTGGCACAGGAACGTCCTGCTGCAATGGGACGAGCGCGGCAACTTCACCGCCGTGCAGGCCGACGCCGTGGCGGCGCCCGGCATCCCGAGCGCGCGCCTGGTCATGCCGGGCATGGTCAACCTGCACTCGCACGCCTTCCAGCGCGCGCTGGGGGGCCTGACCGAAGTGGCCGGCGATTCAAAAGACAGTTTCTGGACCTGGCGCGACCTGATGTACCGCTTTGCGCGCAACATCACGCCGGAGCAGATGGAAGCCATCGCGGCCCAGCTGTACTCCGAGTGCCTGCGCCATGGCTACACCTCGATGTGCGAATTCCACTATGTGCAGCGCGCGCCGGACGGCAGCATGTACCCGCAGGCGTCGGAAACGGCGCAGCGCGTGATCGCCGCCGCGCGCCAGGCCGGCATCGGCATCACCATGCTGCCGGTGCTGTATTCCTGGGCCGGCTTTGGCGAACAGCCTTTGAAGCCGGAGCAGGCGCGCTTCCGCACCGATGCACGCGACGTATTGAAGATCATCGGCGAGCTGGAACCGCTGCGCGATGCGCAGGTGGAAGTCGGCGTGGCGCCGCATTCGCTGCGCGCTGCTTCTGTGGCGCAGATCCGCGAAGTGCTGGACCACCTGCCGAAAGCGCGCCCGGTGCACATCCACATTGCCGAGCAGCAGGGCGAAGTGCAGCAGTCGCTGGACTTCTCCGGCCAGCGCCCGGTGCAGTACCTTTATGAAAACCTGCCGGTCGATGCGCGCTGGTGCCTGGTGCACGCCACCCACCTGACGCCGGACGAAGTCAGCGCCATCGCGCAAAGCGGCGCCGTGGCCGGCCTGTGCCCGACCACGGAAGCCAACCTGGGCGACGGCCTGTTCCCGCTTGAGAGTTTCCTGGAGCAGGGCGGGCGCTTCGGCGTCGGCAGCGACAGCCATGTCTCGCAAAGCGCGGTGGAAGAACTGCGCTGGCTCGAATACGGCCAGCGCCTGCTCCAGCAGCGCCGCAATATCGCCGTTTCCGGAAGCGAGCGCCGCGTCGGCGACTTCCTGTGGCAAGCTGCCTTGCAGGGCGGGGCGCAGGCCGCCGGCCGCCCAGTCGGCGCGCTGGCAGTGGGCAAGCGTGCCGACCTGATAGTGTTGGACGACGACCACCCGAATCTCGACGGAATCGACGCCGCCGATATTTTGGGATGCTTCGTTTTCAGCGGAAATGATAATCTTGTCAGGGATGTGATGGTCGGCGGCCAGTGGGTGGTGCGCGGCCAGGAGCACGTGGCGCAACCGGCCATCACCACGCGCTTCAAAAAGACGCTGGCCGAACTGCGCGAGCTACGAGCATGACTCAAATCATCCAGTATGCAAGCCTGCACGCCACGCCCTGGAAAAACGGCGGCGGCAGCACCACGGAACTGTGCGTGATGCCGCCGGGCGCCGGCTTCGACGAGTTCGAATGGCGCCTGTCGCTGGCCACCATCGCGCAGAGCGGCCCATTCTCCGTGTTCCCTGGCATCGACCGCACCCTGACCCTGGTCGAGGGCGGCGGCGTGGTGCTGGATGTCGGCAACGAGCGGCGCGTGGCCCTGTCCGAGCGCGAGCCGGTGATCGCCTTCCCGGGCGAGAACGCCGTCACCGCCACGGTGGAAGGCGCGCCAACTACCGATTTCAACGTCATGACCCGGCGTTCGATCTGCAACCACCAGCTTGAGCGGCGCACCATCCGCGACTTCTCGACGCTGGAGCGGCGCAGCCCGACCACCGTGGTGTTCCTGGCCGAAGGCGAAAGCCTGAACTTGTCCAGTTCCAGCGAGCGCATCTCGCTGGTGCGCTATGATGCGGTAGTGCTGGACAAGGACGACGTCTGGACCCTGGAAGCGGGCCACGCCACCGTGTTCATTGTCGATATTTTCCCGAACGAAGAGTAAATCACATGGCAGTAGAGTGGGACCTGTTGATCACCAACGTGCACCTGGCCACCATGGTGGGCGAGGGCTACGGCGAAATCCGCGACGCCGCCATTGCGGTCGATAACGGCCGCATCGCATGGATCGGTCGCCGCGAAGAGGCTGCCGCAGCGGGCAGCGCGGCGCTGGAGCACGATGCCGGCGGCTGCTGGCTCACGCCAGGCCTGATCGACTGCCACACCCACATCGTCCACGCCGGCAACCGCAGCGATGAATTCGAGGCACGCCTGAACGGCGCCACCTACGAGGATATCGCCCGCGCCGGCGGCGGCATCATGTCCACTGTGCGCGCCACCCGCGCCGCTTCCGACGAGGAGCTGCTGCGCCAGTCCTTGCCGCGCATCGCTGCGCTGTTGGCGGAAGGCGTGACCACGCTCGAAATCAAGTCGGGCTACGGCCTGGACCTCGCTTCGGAGTCGAAGATGCTGCGCGTGGCGCGCCGCGTCGAGCAGGTGATGCCGGTTTCCGTGCGCACCACCTTCCTTGGCGCCCACGCGCTGCCGCCTGAGTTCAAGGACCGTCCCGACGAGTATGTGGACGCGGTGATCGGCATGATTCCCACGCTGGTCGCCGACGGCCTGGCCGATGCGGTGGACGCCTTCTGCGAACGCATCGGCTTCACCGCCGCACAGACCGAGCGCATTTTCGCCGCCGCGCGTGAGCATGGCTTGCCGGTCAAGCTGCACGCCGAACAGTTGTCCGACCAGGGCGGCGCGGCGCTGGTGGCCCGCTACGGCGGCCTGTCTGCCGACCACCTGGAGCACCTGTCCGCCGAAGGCATCGCAGCCATGGATGCCGCCGGCACCGTGGCCGTGCTGCTGCCGGGCGCCTACTACTTCCTGCGCGACACCACGCCGCCGCCGGTTGATGCCCTGCGCGCCGCCGGTTTGCCGATGGCGGTCGCCACCGACAACAACCCCGGCACCTCGCCGATGACATCCCTGCTGCTGGCGATGAATATGGTGTGTACGCTGTGGCGCCTGACGCCGCTGGAAGCGCTGGCCGGCTGCACCATCAACGCTGCCCGCGCGCTGGGACTGGACGGCGAGGTCGGCACGCTGGAAGTTGGCAAGCGCGCCGACTTCGCACTGTGGCAGATTGCCCGCCCGGCGGATTTGTCGTACGCCTTCGGTTTCAACCCCTGCGTCGCAGTGGTCAACCGCGGTGTCTGGCGCGACCCTGTGGTCGGCATTCCTGCCGCCGTCCCTGCCTCCGCCGCAGGCGCCTGACTTGCTGCGCCGCGCCGCCACAGTCTTCCTGGCCCTGGCGGCCGTCGCCTTCCTTTCCGTCACTGCCGCAGATGCGGCGAGCGTTCCCGATGGCGCGGTTCTGCGAGTCGGTTCCAAACGCTTCACCGAGTCCTACATCCTCGGTGAACTGCTGGCGCAAACTGCCGCGCCGCACGCCCGGGTCGAGCACAAGCAAGGCCTCGGCAACACGGCCATCGTGCTGGCCGCTTTGAAGTCCGGAAGCATCGACGTCTATCCCGAATACACTGGCACCATAAGCCTCGAAATCCTCAAGCACGCCGAATCCGCCACGCTGGAACAGATGCAGCGCGAGCTGGCTGCGCAAGGTCTCGGCGTTGCCGTCCCACTCGGCTTCAACAACACCTACGCGCTGGCAGTGCGCGGCGACGCTGGCGGCCCGCGCAAATTGAGCGAACTGGCCGTGCAGCGCGAACTGCACTACGGCCTGTCGCATGAATTCATCGGCCGCGCGGACGGCTGGCCGGGCCTCGCCAGGCAATACGGCATCGGCGCCACGCCGCGTGGCCTCGATCACGGCATTGCCTACGAAGCCCTGGCGCAGAAACAGGTCGACGTCATCGACATCTACTCCACAGACGCCAAGATCAGCCAATACGGCCTGCGCGTGCTGGAGGATGACCGCAACTACTTTCCGCGCTACGACGCCGTCCTGCTGTACCGCCTCGATGCCGCACAGCGCTTCCCGGCCGCCTGGCAGGCCTTGCGCGCACTCGAGGGGCGCATCAGTGCTTCCGACATGATCGCGATGAACGCAGCCGCCGAGTTGCGCGGCCAGCCCTTCAACGCCATCGCCAGCGACTGGCTCGCGCGCCATCGCGCCCCCGCGGCAGCCGTTGCCGCAGCCGACGCCCCCAGTCTCCCCGCCCGCGCTAGCGCAGTCGCTGCGCCTGGCGCTCCAACGCTTCTGAAACGCCTTTTTGCAGACGACTTCTGGCCGTTAACCCGCCAGCACATTCTCCTTGTCGCGCTGTCAGTGGCAATGGCAAGCGCCGTCGGCATCCCCCTCGGCATCCTCGCCGCCTACCGCTCCAAGTTGCGCGAACCAGTCATGGCCGCTGCGGGCATCCTGCAAACAATCCCCTCGCTGGCCCTGTTGGCCATGCTGATTCCTCTGTTGGGGACAATTGGTACCGTGCCCGCGTTGTGCGCGTTGTTCGTGTACGCGCTGCTGCCAATCATCCGCAATACCTGCACCGGCATCAGCGGTGTGCCGCCGGGCCTTAAGCAAGCCGCGCAAGCGCTCGGCCTGCGCACCATGCAACGCCTGAAAGAAATCGAACTCCCGTTGGCCGCTCCGGTGATCCTGGCCGGCGTGAAAACTGCCGCCGTGATGAGCGTCGGCACCGCCACAATTGCCGCCTTCATCGGCGCCGGCGGCTACGGCGAGCGCATCACCACCGGCCTGGCCCTGAACGACAACACCCTGATGCTGGCCGGCGCACTGCCGGCAGCCATCCTCGCCCTGCTCACGCAAGGGCTCTTCGAATGGATGGAACGGGGATTTAAAGCATCAGCAGCCGCGCGCGCACCTGCTCGGCTTCGCGCGTGAGCACCTGCTCAGCCAACGCATCATTGGCCCGCTGCGCCGCCAATACCTGCAATTCCCGCGTGTAGCGGTTCAGCAAAAAGCGCAGATAGACCCGATAAACAGCTTTGAACATCGTGAGACTCCACCGAGGGCGGGACTCACCATTCTGCGAGTTTCTCTACGGCATGTATTGAGCTAGATCAAATGTAAGCCAGGTAAGAATTTGTAAGTGACAAGGCAAGGTCGGGTGAGGGCGACTATATTGAAACCGTCGATTCATCTCCCCTCCCAACTGACACCTGGGTTTCAGTATCCCTCGCCCGACCACACACGAGCCGCGAGGGATTTTTTTTGCGTCTGCGGCAGACGCATACCGGTGAGTATTCGAGAGAATTCTTCATAAATGTACATGTTATTCTCCCAGGGAATTATTTCTTCTGGGTAATGACGATGAATATGAAGTGGAAAGCTGTTTTGCTTGCCGGCTTATTGCTATGTGCAAATGCCTATGCACGATCCGGCACTGGGCCGCTACATCGAAAGTGATCCCATTGGATTGCAGGGCGGCGTTAATACCTTTGCCTATGGGCTTCAGAATCCTTTAGAGTACATTGATCCAGATGGACTTGTGGTAAAGGTGGTGGCACAAAATGCCCAGGAGGCTGATGAGCTAATGAAGGCATATGCGAGAATTAATAGAACTGCCAAAGGGCGAGCAATTACAGGACGCCTGGAGAGATCAGCCGAGGTGTGTGAGATCCGGCCAATTCACCACGATGCATTTTATTGCCCCCGAAATACAACCGACCCAAAATGTCAGGGAAAGAAGCATACGGTATTCATAGATCCAAATAATGCAATTTCAGTTCCAACTACTCGAGGCATGCAGCCTTCCCCGCTAGAAGTTACTCTGGGTCATGAGTTAGGGCACGCTAACGGAGAACGAGATGATGGGCCAGGAGCTATGAACAATGTCAACACTAACGAAAATCCCATTCGAGCGGGATTAGGGCTGCCTGCACGCACAGAATATTATGTTCCATCGATTATTTGGACGCCACGCAGATGAAGCTAACTCAAATTTTCAGTTCCATGCTACTTAGCATTGCCTCGCTAGCCATCGTTACGGAAGCGAAAAGCACGCAAGTAGAAGTTATCGATCAAGGCACTGCATCATATTTCGGTTTTGAGATCGAGAGGATGACGGGGATACCCGAACAACAAATGTCAGAATATGGTTGCTTGTATCACATCGACAAGCCATCTTTCTTGGCAATCCTGAAAAAAGCGTCTTCAGGTGAGGTAAGTTCGTATAATAAATCAAATGTCAGGGCGAGAATTGACTTCCCGGGCATGGCGATTTATTTTGTGGATTACCAAGGGATAGTAAGGAATGGTGGAGATTTTTATGTCGTCGACCGCTCGAAATTCGCGAGTCTTTTACATTTGAAAAAGCCTTCAAGATGTAAATGATGAATCGGTGCCAAGCCCATCATCGCGCCACCTGGGGCATTTTTTCTGAACGACGGGCCTCGGCAATGCCACATGACCATGTCTACCGAGCGTGAGTCAGTGCCAGGTCTGGCATTCGGATAGTTAACGCGCTCATTTGATAAACACAGACCCAGAATTGGCGGATCTCTCGTATTGATTGCCCAAATGACCGCTCGCGTGTCCGACTCACAGACCTGGCAGTCACTCTGCGACTCAGAATGACAGATCTGGCACCGACTTGTGGTATCGAGTCACAGCTACTGGCAAGTCTTGTAATTCCCGAGAATCCGTTAAGAACTTTTTTGCCTAAGCTGCTGCGCTGGCGATGCCGCGGCTTTGGAGGAGTGCGATGAAATCAGCCTTCGACGGAGCGCCCGCTCCGAGAAAGGCTACGTCCGGAATCACGACCCACAACTCGCCAGCTAGTTGGATCATGAGAATGTGCCCAAGTTCGCGGAAGGACTTCACCGCTTGCCATGGAGCGAATGAGTGCACACCCTCGACTTTCTCGTGCAGTCCCTCATCGTCGATCCGGAGCGAAACGTCGCGATGGCGGACCTTTTTCTCTGCATGGGCCGCAATTTGTGCCTTGATCTTGATCTTGTGATCCCAGGGCGTCAGCAGGCGCGCCAGTCCGGCAGTACCCAACAGCAGCATCAATAAACGGTTATTTGCCTGGAAGGCAGCCAGGAAGCCCACAGCGCAGGCGCCGGAGAACATCAGCGTGTCCTTCCATTTCGCGCGCTGTGATTGGCGCGAAGTGTCACCAATCAAGCCTTGCTGCTGCGCCAGATACTCGTCGGGACCAAGCTGGTAGCGCAGCGCGACCGGGATCATTGCTTTGCCAGAGCCGCCAATGCAGGGCCGGTGACGCGGCATACGCGCCAGTCGGGCAGTACGTCAGCGCCCATCTGTTCGTAGAACTTGATCGCGTTCACATTCCAGTCCAGCACCGACCACTCGAAACGGCCGCACTGGCGTTCCACGGCGATCCTGGCCAGCGCCGCCAGCATCTGCTTGCCGTAGCCCGCGCCGCGGCGGTTCTGCTTCACGTACAGGTCCTCCAGGTACAGCCCCTTCTTGCACAGGAAGGTGGAGAAATTATGGAAGAACAGCGCATACGTCACCACTTCACCGCCTTCCTCGCCCACAATGCCTTCTACGCCTGGCTTGGCGCCGAACAGCTCTTCGTGCAGCATGGCTTCATCGGCCACCACCAGATGTTCCAGCTTTTCGAAAACGGCCAGCTCGCGGATCATGGCCATGATGGATGCCACGTCTTCCGGACGGGCAGGGCGGATAGTCAAATTGCTCATGAAGCTTTCTTCAAAGGTTTAAGGTCAATTGGAGTACGGCTGGCCGGCGCGGAAGGCGCCTTGAGTGCCCAGGCCACACTGGCGATACACACCACCATGCCCAGGATTTCCATCCAGCCCGGTCGGTAATTTTCAAGGCGAATGCTCAGCAGCACAGAAATCACCGGCGTCACCACGCCGATGTACACCGCCTTCTGCGTGCCGATGCGGTCGATCAGCGTGAAATAGCAGGCAAACGCAATCACGGAGCCTAATAGCGACAGGTAAAGCAAGCCGCCCCAGTAAGGCACCGCCGTCGGGAGGACAAAGGCATCACCCCGCACGAGCGCGCACAACGCGACCAGCAGGGTACCCCACAACATGCCCCACGCCATGGTCAGCAGCACATTCGATTCATGCTGGCGCACCTTCACCACCAGCGTGTTGCCGACCGAGCTGGCGATTGTCGCGCCCAGCGCCAGGGCAAGGCCCAGGATGAAGTGCCCCTGGCCGCCCGCCATTACTTCGCGCAGCGATTCGGAAATCGAGTGATAGAACAGCAGCACCACGCCGCCCACTGCCGCACTGCCTGCGGCCCAGGTGCGCCAGGTCAGCGGCGTGCCGAAAGCGATGCGGTTCAGGATCGGGTTCCAGAACACCATCAGCGCAAACAACACGGCCACTAGGGCTGATACGACATACTGTTCCGCGTTATAGGTACCGATATAGCTCAGGCCAAAGCTGCAGCAGCCCTGCAGGATGGTCCAGCGCTGCGCTTTCCACGACAGCTTCAGTTTGTCGCCGCGCAGCAGGCACCATGCGAACAGCACGCCCGAGGCCAGTGCAAAGCGGTAGACGATGGAAACGGCGGGAGCGATGTCGCCCAGTTGCAACGTGATGGCGAAGAAGGTGGAACCCCAGATCAGGCAGGCGAGAATGAAGAGTATCGGCGAAGGCATCCCGCCAGTATAAGTGTTTCTGAAATATGCCGCAGTGCGACAATCGGTGAATTTTCGAGGCTAAAAAATCGGTAAGATTCAAGTACTTAACGATTGGAGGCGGAAATGAACATGGAAACGCGCATCTGGGTCGCCTCAGTGCTCGGCTATGTCGCTGCTGCAGTGATCATTCTGCTGGCCGGGGAGGCGCTGCCTCCCAACCAGCTCAATGTTGCACTGTTCTAGTAGGCGACATTCAGGCGGCGATACAGCACCCCCAGCACGAACAACGGCCCGATCAGGAGAAAGCGCAAGTCATCGAAGAACGATGGCTTCTTGCCTTCGATCTTGTGGCCAATGAACTGGCCAATCCAGGCCAGCACGAAAATCACGATACTCAGTGGCAGTACCGAAGCCGGCGGCAGTGCGCTCAGCACGGCCAGCATGAAACCGGCCATCACCAGCATCCCCAGCGCGAAATTGCGCGACAGCTTGAAGTAGTAAATCATCGAGGCCACGGTCAGTGCCACCGCCAATAACGGGTGGATGGCCCAGATCAGGCCCAGCAGGCTGAACACGATCAGCGGCACGCACACGCAGTGGATCGCCTCATTGGTTGGATTCAGGTGACTCTCGCTGTATTTCAACAGCAGGGTAACAATGGCACGCTGCTCGGACATGGTTGCGGTCTCCAGTGTGATGTTTTGTTTAGCACTACCGTTCGATTCTACACCCGAACTCCCGCTAAAATGCATGAATGGAATTGAAACGTTGCTTTGATCCCGTCGTCGACGAGCGCACCCGCCTGCTGGTGCTGGGAAGCCTGCCGGGCGACAAATCGCTGGCGGTGCAGGAGTACTATGGCAATCGCCAGAACAAGTTCTGGGAACTGCTCGGCGCAGTGATCGGCGCCGACCTACGCGCCATGACTTACAACGCGCGCCTGGCGACGCTGCTGGAACATGGCATCGGCCTGTGGGATGTGATTGCCGAAGCAAAGCGTCCGGGAAGTCTCGATGCCGCCATTTCGGATGCGTCCCATAATGCATTGACGGAGTTTGTGGCGACCTTGCCGCAGTTGCGGGCCGTTGCCTTCAATGGCGGCACGGCTGCTCGCTTGGGACGCAAGCAGCTAGGGGCGGACGCTGGCGCCATCCAGTTGATTGACTTGCCTTCGTCCAGCCCCGCCCACACCATCGGTCTTGACGTCAAGCTGGCGGTCTGGCGCCAGCTTGGACAATTCTGCTGACAAGGCTTTATGCGATCGGCTTTTGCCTTAGGCGTGTGGCGACCTTTCCAAGTCGCAGTTCTTCAAATGGCACTTGGTTGATGCGCTGGATAGCCATTGCCAGGTCCGCCTGGTAACAGACGCCAGTCATGATTAGCCCACTCCGGTTGAAATTGCGAGGCAGCTGGTCCAGGTAGCCTTGGATCAGGCTGGCACGCGCCGGCAGTGACTTTTCGCGTTCAACATCTGCCCAGAGTGACATATCGTGTTCAGCGGTACCTTTTTTCAGCTTGCTCCAGATTAATTTCGCAGTGGTATAGTCGCCTGCGATATAGCAGAAGCGCAGCCAGGATAACGCTCTGCTTTTGAGAAGGTCGGGCCACATGCTTTTTCTCCCTTTTTCAAGGTACCAGCTTGCGACTCGGGCGATGACGCTTTCTGCCTGGGCAGGATCCCACTCGCCATGGCGCCACAGGCGGGCAATCATGATGGCCTGATCGACGCGAGCCTCCTCCATAACCAATTCATTGTCGGGTGGTGGATAGCGCTTCAAGAGGCCATCTACCTCCATGCGTTTGCCAACTGCCAATGCTCGGTCCAGGTAGGCGTTCGCCACATCCAGGTCACCGAGTCCGCAAGCAATTTCCATCGCGATCTGGCTTTCGAACGAAACCATGCTTTCCGATGGCCTGCATATCTTTTCCCAATCTTCGAATGGATCGGTCTGCACGTTCTTGTAGTGGTAAGACTTTTCTTCTTCCCATCGATTTTCCCAAAGATAGATCATCTTGTGTGCTGGCGCATCGCCGCGGAACCAGAAGTGCGTATTGGCTGGATCGCTTTTGGGTAGGTCGACGTTAAGCAGGATCTCTTCGCCGAGCGGGTACACATAAGCGCTGACTCTCTCCTCGAAGTCGCTGAGTTTCACCAGCAATCGCTCAGGCAAATCGATCAGTCGCGACAGGAATGGCTGCAAGCGCGCCTGTAGGATGCGTTCGAAGACCGCCTTATCAAGCGTTTGCTCCCTGAGTTCTTCCCATTTGAAGTCAATTTTCACGTCTTTGTTCCTGCTGATAATGGTTGCTGTGGCGCCGAATTTGACTTTCGGCGTTATGCCAGGTGCACGGTGATCCCGTGCTGGTGATAGGGCGACAACGTTTCTTTCGGCACGCTGGCAACAGTGACCAAGGCGGATAGCTCGCTCAATGGAATCACCTGGTACGGTGAGGCTGTCATCAACTTCTCTGGCGAAGCGAGGACGATGGTTTCAGCAGCTGCTGCGCTGAGGGCGCGTTTGACGCCGGCCTCCTCGAAATCGCCAGTCGACAGGCCAGCTTCCGGATGCACACTGCACACGCCCATGAAATACAGGTCGGCCCGGAATTGCCGGATCGCCTCCACAGTCGCGGCGCCGACGCCGACTACCGAATGCTTGAATAGGCGCCCTCCCAGCATGATCACTTCAATCGTCGGATGTGATACCAGTTCGACCGCGATCGATGGGCTGTGCGTCACTACGGTAGCCTGCAGCCCTGGTGGCAGATGGCGCACCAGTTGGGCTGAGGTGGTACCGCCGTCAATGAACACCACTTGCCCTGGCTGGATCAGCGCAGCTGCGGCGCGCCCGATCGCGCTTTTATCATCGGGGGCAATTTGCTGTCGTGCGGCAAAGTCACCCATAGCGGGGGAAGCGGGCAAGGCGCCACCGTGGACACGCTGAAGCTGCCCCTCGCGTGCCAACTCGCGCAGGTCGCGGCGGATAGTGTCTTCCGACACCGCGAGCGCTTGGGCGGCGTCGCTGGCAATGATCTTGCCCTCGCGCTTCAGCATCTCAAGCAGGATGAGTTTGCGTTGGGAGGTCAGCATGCTTGCACGTTTTTAATTGATAATGCATGATTATGCATGAATTGACTGAAAAGTGGAGAAGGTCATGCACGATGATGTCCGCATTAAATCGGTCCAACTGCTGTCGGATAACTGGTACGTCCTCAAGACCACCACATTCGATCTGAAGCGCCGCGATGGCCGCTGGCAGACCATGAGCAGGGAAACCTACGATCGCGGCAACGGCGCCGTGGCCTTGCTGTATAACCGCGTGCGCCGCACCGTCCTGCTCACGCGCCAGTTCCGCTTTCCCGCCTACGTCAACCAGCATGACGGCTACCTGATCGAAGCCCCGGCCGGCCTGCTGGACGAGGCGCGTCCGGAAGAGCGCATGCATGCGGAACTGGAAGAGGAGACCGGCTACAAGGTGGACAAGCTCCGCCCCGTGTTTGACGTTTTCATGAGTCCTGGTTCCGTCACCGAGCGGCTGCACTTCTTCGTCGGCGAGTATGACGCGGAATCGAAAATCGGCAGTGGCGGCGGGTTGGAACAGGAAGGCGAAGATATTGAGGTGATCGAACTGGATGCCGACAAGGCGCTGGCGATGACGGCCTCCGGCGAAATCATGGACGCCAAGACCATCATGCTGCTGCAGTACCTGCACCTGCATCTCCTGCCACCGCGCAGCATGATGATTCTGGTAGCCGGCCCTTACCGCTCCGGTACCGGCGACGATCCGGCGAAGATGGCGGCCAACGTGGCGGCAATGGAGTCCCACGTCCTGCCGCTATACCGCAAGGGCCATACGCCGGTACTGGGCGAGTGGCTGGCGCTGCCTGTGCTGCATGCCGCCGGTTCCGGGGCGGTGGGCGATGCGGTGTATGACGAAATCTTCCACCCGCATTGCGAGCGCTTGCTCGGCCATTGCGATGCCGTCCTGCGTGTTGGCGGTCCTTCGCAGGGCGCGGACGCCATGGTCGCGGCAGCGCTAAAGCGTGGCTTGCTGGTGTACCACGACATCGAAGAGGTTCCCGCCGCATGAAGATTGGCATGCTGACCTGGGGAAGCCACGGCGATATCCGACCGTTCCTCGCCCTGGCCGATGGCTTGCAGTCGGCGGGACATGAAGTCCACCTGGTGATCACCAGCCTCGAAGCGGGAACTTATGACAATGTGCGCTCTGCGGCGGGCGCAAGGATCACGGTCCTCACACCGCATACGTTCAGCGCCGAGGAGGCGCAGGCGGTTGGCGTGGCGGCCCACAATATCCGCGATCCCATGAAGCAGATGGCAGTCATCCTGCGCCTGGCGTTTGCGCCGGCGGAAGATGCGATGTTCGTGGCGGCGCAGCAGCTGTGCGCCGAGTCGGACCTGCTCATCGGCCACTATTTCATGCACCCGTTGCAGATCGCTGCGGAACATGCAGGGCTGCCTTATGTCAGCGTCCTGCTGTCGCATGCGGGCGTGCCGAGCGATCATGTCAATCCGCTCGGCTTGTCGCTATTCGGCAAGCATGGCAACCGCGCCGTGTGGTGGCTGACCCGCAAGCTGCTTAACCATACCTTGCGGCATTACCCGGACCGGCTGCGCCGCCAGCTTGGCATGCGGCCGATGGGCGATATCGTGTCCGAGGTCTGGGTGCCGCCTTTCCTCGCACTGGTGGCGGTCAGCCCGCAGCTGTGCGCGCGGCAGCCGGACTGGCCGGATGCGATCCAGGTCTGCGGCTTCCTGGACCGGCCAAACTGTGAGCTGGAGGGTACGCTGCCGCCCGCGCTGTCCGGCTTCCTTGCGGCAGGCGAGGCGCCGGTCTATATGACCTTCGGCAGCTGGATGCCCAAAGACGTTTCAGGCCAGACGGTGGCACTCGAGCTGCTGACCAGCGCCGCACGCCAGGCCGGCTGCCGCGCGATTATCCAGTGCAGCGACTGGGAGGCTTGCGGTTTCCATTCCGACGACCAGATCCTGTACGTCGCAGCGGCGCCGCATCACCAGATCTTCCCGCATTGCGCGGCAATCGTGCATCACGGCGGGGCAGGGACGACGCAATCGGCCACGCTGGCAGGCAAGCCTTCCATTGTGGTGGCGAACATCAGTGAACAGGAGCATTGGGGGCGCGAGTTGCAACGCATTGGCGTCGCTGGCGGCGCGTTGAAGCGGCGCAGTGCCAAGCCGGCTTCCCTTGCGGAGCGGATCCGCCAGGTGCGTAGCAATCCGGCAATGGCCGAGCGGGCGGCCCGCGTCGGCCAGGCAATGCGGCAGGAGAATGGGGTGGCGCAGGCGGTGCGCCAAATTAACCGCCGCTGCGGCCACGAAGCTGTTTAAGCGTGTGCGCCGGCAACCCGGCGCCCGCGATCAGCGGTAGAAGGCGTCTACCTTGCCTTTCAGCTTGATCAGCATCGGCTGGCCGCGGCGGTCTTTGGCCGTCGCGTGCTGGACTTTTATCCAGCCTTCGCTGATGCAGTATTCTTCCACGTCAAAGCGCTCTTTGTCGTTGAATTTGATGCCAATGTCGTGCTCGAACACGGCCGCCACGTGGTGCGGGCTGCGTGGGTCGATCGACAGATGGTCCGGGAGTTCTGGGCGGGTAGTATCGTTCATGGGGCAGGATTATACCGGAAGCCGGAACAGCACTCGCACTGCATCGGCCGGGTCTTTTGTATTCGGAGAGGAGAAAACATGGCAAGCAGGAGGCAGGTGTTGGGCTTTGCTGCGGGCGCCCTGGCGGCGACCGTAGCGCGCGCTGGCGAAACGGGCGCTGTGGCCGGTATGGCGACATCGCCGGCGGCGCCGCTGGCGATCGGCGAAACCTTCACGATGGAGTCGAAGATCCTCGGCGAAACCCGCCGCATCAACGTCTATTCGGCGCGTGCCTGGAACGTGAAGCCGGATGCACCACTGCCCGTGCTGTTCATGCTCGACGGCGGCGTCGCGGAAGACTTCGTCCATACGGCAGGCCTGCTGCAGATCTCGGTGGCCAGCCTGGTGATGCGCTCCTTCATGCTGGTCGGGATCGAGAATACCCAGCGCCGGCGCGACATGACCTCCCCGACAGAAAACCCGGAAGACAGGAAAATCGCCCCTGTGGTCGGCGGCTCGGCCGCGTTCCGCCGCTTCCTCCGCGAAGAGCTGATGCCGCAGGTGAAATCCCGCTACAACACCACGGGCGAAACCGCATTGATCGGCGAGTCGCTGGCGGGCATGTTCGTGCTCGAGACGTTCCTGCAGGTGCCGGAGATGTTCGACACCTTCATCGCCATCGATCCGACGCTATGGTGGAACAACCGCTACATGCTGAAGACGGCCGGCGATACGCTGCGCACCCGCAAGCGCCTGGACAAGACCCTGTTCGTTGCCACCAGCGGCGAGAAAGGCCAGCCGGAGCTGGCGAAGCAGTTGGAGACTGCCCTGGGCAGCGTGCAGCTTGAAGGCTTGCACTGGCAAATGGCGCCAATGCTGGAAGAAACCCATATGACCATCGGCCACCCGGCCGCGATGCGCGCCTTCCGTTCAGTCTTCAAGCCGCCGGCGTGAATTGCGACTGGAGGAAGCTGGCGATCTTCTGCTGCGTGGCGGGCAGGTAGGGGATATTCAGGTGGTCCGAATCGGGAATGATTTCGTCGTGGTGCAGGCAGGCCAGCTTGCTGACCAGTTCATTGGTGTGCGAGTGCGGCACGATATCGTCGCTGGCCGCGCGCAGCACATACGTCGGCGCAGCCAGTTGCGTCGCATGCTTGACCGATTCGAAGCGATGCTGCAGCAGCATCGACACCGGCAGGGCAGGGAATTTGCGCTGTGCCAGCGCCAGGATGGAATCGTAAGGCGTGATCAGTACCGTGGCCTGCACGCGGCGCTGCATCGCCACTTGCACCGCCACTCCGGAACCGAGACTGCGCCCAATCACTGCGATGCGGGTCGGATCGACCTTGTGGTGCTTGCACAGCCAGTCGATCTGCATGCAGGCGTCGGCCACCAACATTTCTTCGCCCGGCTCGCCGTGCGAATCGCCGTAACCGCGGTAGTTCAACGTCAGCACCGTCATGCCGGGGAACAGGTTGCCGGCGTCGCGCACCAGCCATGACACTTCTTCCGAGCGTCCGCCGAAATACACCACCGCAGGCCGTACGCCTGGTTCGCGCGGCGTCATCAGCCAGCCCGCCAGGCGCGTCCCGTCGTCGCCGCGCAACACGATCGCACGTGTGCGATGGCCGCTGCTGCGCGGGTTTTGCACCTCGCGCTTGACGGTGGGATTGAACAGCAGCTTGCGCTGGCCTGCCATGAGAAGGGCGGTCAACCCGGCCCATACGAATCCCACGGCGCCAGCAGCGGCGGCCACTTTGCGTGAATGGTTCATGTAGCTTAGTATGCTCCTAATGCTGAGCAAACTGCGTTAAGCAACGCACCAATGTCAGATTGCGGCAACACACTTACAAGGATGACCATGCCCACGACTGATCCGCGCGTCGACGAGTACATTGCCAAGTCGGCTGAATTCGCCCAGCCGATCCTCGCCCACCTGCGTGCGGTGATTCATGCGGCTTGCCCGGAGGTCAAGGAAACCATCAAGTGGAGCATGCCGAGTTTTGACTACCACGGGATCATTTGCGGCTTCGCGGCCTTCAAGCAGCATTGCGCCTTGAATTTCTGGAAGGGCGAATTGCTGGTCGCGGCGGAAGACGACAAGGGTAAGGAAGCGATGGGCCAGTTCGGCCGCATCAGCTCCATCAAGGACTTGCCGCCCAAGAAAGAGCTGACGGCCTACATCAAGAAGGCTATGAAGCTCAACGAAGAAGGCGTCAAGGTCGCGCGGCCAAAGACGGCGCCGCGCGAGCTGGTGGTGCCGGATTACTTCGTCGCCGCGCTGGAGGCCAATCCTGCCGCCTATGAAGTCTTCAATGGCTTTTCAACCAGCGCCAAGCGCGATTACTGCGATTGGCTGACCGAAGCCAAAACCGAGGCCACGCGCAACAAGCGCATGGCCCAGGCGGTTGAATGGATTGCCGAGGGCAAGAAGCGGAACTGGAAGTACGAAAGCTGCTAGCGCCCCGCTTAAGGCATGACCATCAGTTGCAAGCCAGACGCTGTGCCCGGCGCATGGTAGACGCGCTGGGTGGCCTTCACGAAGTCTTCCGGTTTGGCGGTCGGGATATTGGTGAAGGTCTGCGGGTTCAGGTCGACCAGCGGGAACCAGCTGCTCTGCACATGCACCATGATGCGGTGGCCGCGGCGGAAGGTATGCTGCACGTCGCCCAACTGGTAGCTGAGCGGCTCTACCTTGCCCGGCACGAAAGGCTCGGGCTTCTCGAAGCTGTTGCGGAACTTGCCGCGCAGCGGATTGCCCCGCACCAGTTGCTGGTAGCCGCCCATCTTCACTGAAGGCGGCGCCACGTCCTTCTGCTTTTCTTCTTCCTTGTCCTGCGGGTAGTCGTTCGGGTAGACGTCGATCAGCTTGACCACGAAGTCGCTGTCGGTGCCGGTAGTGGAGACGAACAGCTTGGGTGTGACCGGGCCCGCGATGGTCACGTCATCTTCCAGCACTTCGCTCTGGTACACCAGCACGTCCGGGCGCGTCGAAGCGAATCGCTGGTCCGATACCATGTACTCGCGCGGCACGCCAGTCGCCGGGTAGCCGATGTAAGGCACCGGCTTGCGCGGGTCGCTGACGTATTCGTCGAAGGAGCCGGTGGCGGCTGGCTGGGTCCAGCTCAGGGTGCCGTTCGGGCCCAGGTACAGCATCTTCGCCTTGGCCTGCACGGGAGGCCATGCGCTGTACTGGCGCCAGACATTGGTGCCGGTCTCGAAGGTGTTGACGGCTGCGATCGGCTGCGCAGGCTTCAGGCCTTTCAACTGCTCCTCGAAGAAGGGGAACAGCAGCTTCTTGTTGAAATGCTCGCTGGTCTTGCTGTCGAATTTCACATGGCCCAGGCGCTTGCCTTCGCCGCCGGCCCAGCCGCCATGCGACCAGGGACCGATCACCAGGCCATTGAAGATGCCCGGGTTGTTCTTGCCTACCGCGCGGTAGATGGAGGACGGCCCGGCCGGGTCTTCCGCATCGAACCAGCCGCCGACCGTCAGCACGGCGGCCTTGACGTTCTTCATGTGCGGCGCCAGGTTGCGCGACTTCCAGAACTCGTCGTACGTATCGTGGTCGATGGTCGGCTTCAGGTAGGCCAGTTGCTTGGGCTGCATTTCAGCCAGGATGTTCGACAGCGTCAGGCGCTGCAGGAAGTAGTCGTAGCCGCTGGTGGTGCCGTAGTCGAAATCGCTCCAGCTCTTGGGTAGCGGCGAAGGGTTTTTTTCTTCGGTGAAGGCGGCGTAAAAGTCGAAGTTCGCCGCCAGCATGAAGGCGCCGCCGTGGTAGGAGTCATCGCCCATGAACAGGTCGGTCACCGGCGCTTGCGGCGAAGCGGCCTTGATCGCCGGGTGCGAATCGATGATGCTGGCCGAGGTGTAGAAGCCGGGATAGCTGATGCCGTAGATGCCGACCTTGCCGTTGTTGTTGGCCACGTGCTTGAGCAGCCAGTCGACGGTATCGTGCATGTCGCGGCTCTCGTTGCCTTCGCCCGCTTCCAGAGCGGTCTTGGCATGCGGCGTCATTTCCTGCCATTTGCCCTCGGACATATAGCGCCCGCGCACGTCCTGCTTGACGAAGATGTAGCCGGCGTCGCTGAAATCGGCCGACGGGCCGAGGCGGCGCGGGAAGAAGTCCGGCCCGTACTGGAGCTGGCCGTCGACATTCACGCCGGCGCTGTAAGGCGTGCGCTCGATCAGGAAGGGATAGGGCTTGCTGGCATCCTTCGGCACGTAGACGGCCGTGAACAGGCGTACGCCATCGCGCATCGGGATGCGGAATTCGTACTTGGTGTAGGAGGAACGCAGGTCCGGTTTCTCATCAGGCGCCGCCTGGGCGGCGCCTGCGAAGGCCAGTGCAATGGAAAGGAGCAGGGGACGATTCAGCATGGGTCCTTGTTGGTTATTTAGATTTCTCCCGGTCGAAGACGGGCTCGCGATTCGTAAAGGCGCAGGTTGGCCAGTTTGCCGGCGTAGATGGCGCTGTCGCCGCGCGTAGTGCTGTTCATCAGGGCCAGGGTCATGTGCTTGTCGGCTTCCTTCAGGTTGCCCAGCTCGAAAGCGGCCTTGGCCAGCCAGAAGTGGAATTCGTGGTAGTACGGGGCGCGCTGGACTTCCCGCACGAACATCGCACGGGCTTTATGGAAGTCGCCTTCCGCCATGGCCTTCTGGCCGATGTGGAAGAAGTAGAACGGCGGGTAGGGCTCCAGGCGTGCCAGTTCGGCTTTGTATTTCTCCGATTCTTCTATCTTGCCAAGGGCATGAGTGACTTCGGACAGGTTGAACAGGATGACTGTATTGAGCGGGTCATGCGCATGGGCGAAGCGCAGCGTCTGTTCCGCCAGGCCGATGTCGCCGTGGCGCTGGTAGATGGTGGACAGGGTGTTATACCCCATCAGGAAACTTGGCTCGTAATCGATGGCCGCCCGGGCCCACCAGTAAGCCTCATCGAGCTTGCCCTGCACCAGCGCCTCTGCCGAACGGTTGTTCATGAACATGGCCACGACGGTGCGCTCCGAAATGACCTCGGTCGGCATCTTCTCGGCATCCGGCGGCGGCAGGAAGTCGATGGTCACCGATTGGGCCGTGTCGTAAGTGCGTGCTGTATCGTATTTGGGCTTGCTCAACACCAGGTTGACGTGGCCGCTGCTGAAGTAGAGCGAACCGGAACGGCTCCAGGTGTCTTCGCTGGTGATGCGCTGGAATTGCACGTCCAGGCCCAGTTCCCGTGCAAAGGCGGCGGTCATGATGACCAGCGACATGCAGTTCCCGGCGCGGGCTTCGAACGCCTGCGCAGCGGTGCGCGTGATCTCGGAATCGTATTCGAGGCGGAGCTTGTCGCGATGGTAGAGCGCTTCATACAGCGCCTGGTGCTTGGACGCGAAGTTGCCAGCCGCTATGCGGATCCTGGCCGCATAGGACCGCATTTCCGGCGTCAGCTCGAACACCTGCTCCGGCGTGATCAAGCCTGACGGCTTGGCGAACGCAGCGTCGGCAAACAGCGACTTTTCAGGCGCCGTCATGACCGGCGGACCGCTCGCGCAGCCGGCCAGCAGGGCGGCAAAAATCAATGTTGACAGTAGTTTCATGGCGGCGTCTCCTCACCTCTATGAAACAAGTATGTGCGCGTCTCAGGGGGCTGTCAATTCGACGGAAATGTCGTCGATGCCGAGGGTCGCCAGGGCATCGCGCAGGTCGTCGATCTCCGCTTCCACGTCGTCGCCGACATCGAGGCGGCGGTCGGCATGCGCCAGTTCGCCGGCGGCGCCAACCAGTTGCACGCCAAGGGCAGCATCTTCGTCGGTTTCCACCAGCGTGATGATGGCGCGCGCCAGACCCTGTTCTTCCAGGGCGGCGCCGAAATCGGCCATCATGGCCAGCATCCAGTGCTCGGACTTGCCTTGCTGCAGGGCGCCATAGAACAGGTCCTGGTACAGGAAGTTCAGGCGTAGTGCGCCGGCACGGGCAGCGCTGGCCAGGCAGCGCTGCAGCAGCGGCGCAGCGGAAACGGTCCAGTCCTGGTAGCGCTGCATGCGCGCTTCGAACCAGGCATCCTGTTTTTTGCCAGCCGCCGGGATGGCGTAGAACGGGTCGTCGGTGCGCTTCAGGGCGAAGCCGAGCAGGAAGCGCAGTTCGACCGCTTCATCGCCGGCGCCAAAGGAGGACGGCTGCCAGCCGGCGATGCTGCGCAGCAGGGCAGGGGCTTCGGCCACTTTCTTGTCCATCATGGCGGCCGCCGCTTCATGCACCATGGCGTTCAGCTGGCTGGCGCTGATGCGCTCCATTTCGGCCAGGTCGTAGGCGTGCTGCACCAGCACCACCTTGGCTTTCGGGCCTTCCAGGCCGGCGCTGGTAAAGCTGTCCAGCAGGCCGGCGTAGGCTGCCTCGTCCTGGAAGCCTTCCGCTTCGCGCAGGCCGCCCTGGCTGTGCACGAAGATGGGGATGGCGAAGGCGTTGATTTCCATTTCCGGACCATCGCCCTTGCGCAGCACAACCGTGCCGGCGTCTTCTTCGATGGCGTCCTTCAGCGTGCGGTAGGCATCGGCATCCTCGCCGCGCGCCAGTTCCAGGGCGCCGTACAGGATGGCGTCCTTGCCCTGGCGCAGGTAGCGGCGCACGGCGTGGCGCAGGTCGTCTTCCTGTGCCAGCGCGAGGCTGAACAGCTCATGGCTCAGGGCTTCATCTTTGTCGGCGGGAGGATTATTCGGCTTGCGTGGTGCTGGGCGCTTGTTCTTCGTCTTTTGCATGCGGCTCAGTGTTCAATGTGGAAGGTTTCGTGCAGTTCGTCGAGCAGGTCGGCGGTTTCGTCCTCGTTCATGCCGAGGTGGCGGCAGGCCGCCTCGCCGCCTTTTTCCCACTCCAGCGAAGCGCTGTTGCCGTGGTAGCGCTGGATGGCGCGTTCTGCCAGCACGGCGCCGGCGACCAGGGAGCGGATCGCGTCGTCGGTGGCGTCATCGCACAGCACTTCGTAATCGTGGTGGTGCAGGATGGCCCAGGACACGTCCGGCGACAGGCCCCAGTTGCGCGCCAGCAGGCAGCCGATGGCGGCGTGGTTGGTGGTGTGGCGCGTGTCTTCGATCTCGGTGAACTTGCGGCTGGCGTCGCTGTTGCAGATGTCCAGCGTCTGGCCGTAATCGTCAAAGCGCGCCATCAGGATCGGGATGCCGATGTCGCAGAACAGGCCGAAGGTGTGGGCGATATCGGGTGGCGCCAGGCGCAGCTTGCGCGAAATGAAGACCAGGGCCTGGGCGCGGCAGGACGACACTTCCCAGAACTGGTTCAGGGCCGGGTTGTTGGCGCCGACGGCTTCGCGCGCCAGGATGCCGGTCAACATGGCGGCGCACTGGTTAATGCCGAGAAAATTGATGGCTTGCTCGACCGACTTGGCCTTGCGTGCCGCGCCATAGAACGGCGAGTTGGCCAGTTTCAGCAGGGCGCCCGACATGCCGACATCGTTGCCGATGACGCGCGCAATGGCGCGCGGCGACGGGTCGTCCTGCGCCAGTTCGCGCTGCAGGTCAACCAGCAGGCTGGGACGCGGCGGGATGCGGATGGAGCGCAACAGCGCGTCTTCTGCGGTCGCTACGGTCGTGTTGTGGGTCGGGAGCCGGGCTGCTGCTGTTGTCATTTTGCTTCGAGGGTTGTTCTGCTGGCGGGCACCGCCATTATCGCCTGTTTTTCGCGCCCGGCCGGGGGCACGCATGGGTTTTTTTTCATGCATAAATGGCAGGATTGCTACAATCGATAGCATGTCTTCTCACATTTTGGCCGGAATCGATTTCAGTGCACCTGCACAGCAAGTAGCGCGCCGCCTGATCGGCGTGACGGTGCTCGTCAATGGGGTGGGCGGCCGTATTGTCGAGGTGGAGGCCTATGACCGGGAAGATCCGGCTTCGCATGCCTTTGTCGGCAAAACGGCGCGCAATTTCGCGATGTTCGGGCCCCCGGCCCATGCCTATGTCTACCTGTCGCATGGCATCCACTGGTGCATGAACTTCGTGTGCAGGGAGGAAGGGCATGGGGCCGGGGTGCTGATCCGCGCCATTGAGCCGCTGGTTGGGGTCGAGCAGATGCAGGCGCGGCGCGGCATGGAGGATGTGCGGCTGCTGTGCTCCGGGCCGGGGCGGCTGGCGCAGGCGATGGGCGTGACGCGCGAGCTGAATGCCGTGTCGCTTGGCGCGGCGCCGTTCGAACTGCTGCCGCGTAAAGGGCGGGTGCAGGTGGTGGCCGGACCGCGCATCGGCATTTCAAAGGCGGTGGATGTGCCCTGGCGTTTCGGGCTGGCTGGTTCGCCGTTTGTCAGCCGCCCATTCCGCTAAGCCTTGCCGCGCACGCATCGGGCTGCCCGCCGCGCGCCGTTCGCGGTCGTGCGCCACGTCGCGCCAGTCATCCGGTTCGCCCGCGCCGCCGGATTCGTGCCGCACGCTGCCCGCGTGCCGCCCGGCCGTGCCAGGTGCCCACTCATCGCCAAGCGCGAACACGGCGACAGCCTGCGCCAGCCCGGCTGCTTGTTCCTGCAAGCTGGCCGCCGCCGCAGCTGCCTGCTCGACCAGGGCGGCATTCTGCTGGGTGACATCGTCAATCTGCCCGACCGCCTGGTTGACCTCCGTAATCCCGCGCGCCTGCTCGGCGCTGGCGTCGCTGATGCGCTGGATAATGCTGCCGACCTGCCGCACCGAGGCCACGATATCGCCCATGCTGCCGCCCGCGACGCCCACCGATTCCGCGCCGCGGTCGATGGTTGCCACCGAAGCGTTGATGAGTGCCTTGATCTCATGCGCGGCCGTCGCGCTGCGTTGCGCCAGCGTCCGGACCTCGGCCGCAACGACGGCAAACCCGCGCCCTTGCTCGCCCGCCCGCGCCGCCTCGACCGCGGCATTCAAGGCCAGGATATTGGTCTGGAACGCAATCCCGTCAATCACGCCGATGATTTCGACGATCTTGCGCGAAGAAGAACGAATCGCCTCCATGGTCTGCACCGCATCCGACACCGCCGCACCGCCGCGCGCCGCCAGTTCATTGGCGTTGGCCGCCACCTGGCAGGCCTCGCGCGCGTGTTCGGCATTGCTGCGCACCGCCGCCGCCAGGCTGTCGACCGCGCTCGCCGTTTCCTCCAGCGAGCTGGCTTGCAGTTCGGTGCGCGCCGACAAATCCATATTCCCCGAGGCGATCTCGCGCGCGGCAAGATCGATCTGCTGCACGGCGCCGCGAATCGAGCGGATGGTGCCGTTCAACTGCGCCACGCTGCCATCCAGCGCCCGCGCCGTATCGGCAATCTCATCGCGGCCACGCGCCGGCTGGCGTGGCGCCAGCTGGCCCGACGCCAGGCTGCGCACGCCGTCGCCGATGGCGTGGATATCCCGCAGCAGTGCGCGCCGCACCAGCATCGACACCGCCAGTGACAGCGCCACTGACAGCAGCAGCAGGCCCGCCATCGTCATGCCCAGAAGGCGGAACTCCCGCCGCGCTCCCGCATAGGCGGCCTCGCTCAGCGCCTTCTCCAGTGCGGCCAATTGCGACAGCTGCACGTCCAGCGCGGCAAACTGGCGCTCGGCCTTGGCCATGGCATTGGTGGCGATCGACTGGTCCACTTGCGCCAGCTCGATGGTTTCCTGCACCGCCTTGCGATAGCTGGCCAGCGCCTGCTGCGATGCTGCCAGCAAGCCGCGCTCGTCGGGGCCTGCGGCGCTGGAGAGCTGCTCCAGCCGCGTGCCAATCGCGCCATGGCGGTTGCGTATCTGTGCCGTCAGCGCGTCGAGGCGCGCCTGCGCGAAACTGCCGTTGATCCACGCCAGCAGCTGGTAGATGTTGGCATGCGCCATGCGCGCCTCCCCTGCCACATCCGCCACCGACTGCAGCCGCGCCGCGCGCAGCTGTACCAGGTTTTCCATCGATGCCTTCTGCCGCACCATGCCGAACCAGGCGCATGCCGCTGTCGCCAGCAGCAGCGCCAATACCACGCCCGGCGCCAGCAACAGCTTGGGTCCAATCCGCAGTCGGTTCAGCATGGCGGCCTCCTACTTTTTGTAGATGCCTGCTTCCAGCACCGCATCGCCGACGCGCTGGATATAGGTGGTTTTCGGCTCGATCTTGCCGGTGGTCGGGTTCTTGTACATGTAGTCGACCCAGCCCTTGCCCTTTTTTGCGGCCAGTTCGATGATCTCGCGCCGGTATTTCTTGCCGCTGGCATCGGGCACATCGGTCAGGTCCTTGCCGACGATGGTGGGATTGACCGGGTGCGCCAGCACGATGCCCGACTGCAGGTCGCGGATATCGACGTACAGGGCGCCCTGGATGAATTCAGGATCCTTGGCGGAGATCTTCTCGATGAACTTCTCCTTGCCATGCTGCTTGATGAAGACCGCGCCTTTTTCCACCATGGCGATGGCATCTTTCTCGGTCGGTTCGCTGGCGTGGGCTGCCGTCACGGCGAGCAAGAGCAGTGGTGCGAGCAGGATGCGTTTCATGCCGGTCTCCTTGGGTGGATGGAAGCCCAACTGTACGTCTGCACTCCTGGTCGGGAATTGCGCAAACGCAAGCGCGTAGGATTTTTCCGGCTAGGTATTGAGCTACGGCAATAGGCCGTTTCTTAATCACGCCATCATGAAGTCCTAGCCCACCCACCCAGGAGTACGCCATGACCGCCGATGCCCTGACCAAGTTCAAGCCATACACCCGCCAAACCATCCGCCAGGCGCCTCAGTGGGAGTTACTGACGCCCGAGCAGCAGGAAGCGGTGCAGGTCATCTCGCATGTGCTGCCATTCCGCACCAACCAGTATGTGCTGGACCAGCTGATCAACTGGGACAACATCCCCGACGATCCCATCTACCGCCTGGTATTCCCGCACCGCGACATGCTGCCTGCGCACGAGTACTGGCAGCTGCGCGACCTGGTGCTGGTGAAGCAGGATGACGCGGCCGCGCAACAGCTGGTGCGGCAGATTCGCCTGCGCATGAACCCCCATCCGGCAGGGCAGATGACGCACAACGTGCCGCGTGTGAACGATGCGCCCTTGCGCGGCCTGCAGCACAAGTACAAGGAGACCGTGTTGTTTTTCCCCAGTGCCGGTCAGACCTGCCACGCTTACTGCACCTTCTGCTTCCGCTGGCCGCAGTTCGTTGGCATGGACGATATGAAGTTCGACGCGCGGGAAACCACGGAGCTGGTGGAGTACCTGAAAACGCACAAGGATGTGACGGACGTGCTGATTACCGGCGGCGACCCGATGATCATGAACACGCGCTCGATGGAGGAAATCATTACGCCGCTGCTTGGGCCGGGCCTGGAGCATATCCAGAATATCCGCATCGGCACCAAGTCGGTGTCTTACTGGCCGCAGCGCTACGTCAGCGACCGCGATGCCGACGATTTGCTGCGCCTGTTCGAACGCGTTGTCGCATCGGGCAAGAACATGGCGATCATGGGTCACTACAACCATGCGGTGGAATTGAGGCAGGAGGTGGCGCAGCAAGCCGTCAAGAGGATCGTCGGCACCGGTGCGACCTTGCGCATGCAGGGCCCCTTGATCAGGCATATCAATGAGGATCCGGCCAGTTGGGCGGAGCTGTGGCGCACGGGTGTGCGGCTGGGGGCGATCCCGTATTACATGTTCGTGGAGCGCGATACCGGGCCGCGAGAATATTTCCAGTTGCCGCTGGCACGTGCGCATGAAGTGTTCCAGCAGGCTTACCAGATGGTGTCCGGCCTGGCGCGCACGGTGCGCGGGCCGTCCATGAGCGCTTTCCCTGGCAAGGTGGTGATCGATGGCGTGGCGCAGATCGGCGGCGAAAAGGTGTTCGCATTGCAGTTCCTTCAGGCGCGCAATGCGGATTGGGTGCGCAAGCCGTTTTATGCCAAGTACGATCCGACAGCGACCTGGTTCGACCAGCTGCGCCCTGCATTCGGCCGCGACAAGTTCTTCTTTGAGGAGGGCGAGCAAGGTGTGGGGCATGTGCCTGGGGTGGCGACGGTTCCGCTCCTGCCGCGCCGCGTGATTCCGCTGGTAGCCTAGGGCCATGCGATGCGCCCGCCCGCCGCCACTACCGAGCCGCCGCCGCTCCCTCAGGCGCCAGCGGGCCTTCCTGCGACGGTGCCGGAGCGCTGGCTGGCCACACCTGGCCATTGGTGGCGGGGCCGGGAGCGGATACCGGGTACCCTGTCCGGCCCCGCCACGCTGTTCCTGGTTTTCATTCCTTTCGCGCTCGGGCACTATGTTTCCTGGCTCCTGCGCAGCGTGAACGCCATGCTGGCGCCGCAGCTGGTGGCACAGGCGAACCTGACGCCTGCCCAGCTAGGGATGCTGACCAGTACCTACTTCCTTGCTTTCGCAGCCGCGCAGCTTCCGATCGGCATTGCGCTGGACCGCTATGGCCCGCGCCGCGTGCAATTCGTGCTGCTGCTGGTCGCCGCGGTCGGTACGCTGGCCTTTGCGGGCGGCAGGGATTTCGCGGGCCTGGCGATCGCCCGTGCGCTGATGGGATTTGGACTAGGCGCCTGCTTCATGTCCGCCATCAAAGCGCTGACCACCTGGCTGCCGGCGCATAAGGTGCCGTCGGTGCAAGGCTACCTGATCGCAACGGGAGGACTCGGTGCTGCCACCGCCACCTTGCCGGTGCGCCTGGCCTTGCAGCATATGAGCTGGCAATGGCTGATGATCGGGCTGGCCGGGGCCTGTATCGTGGTCGCGCTGATGATCCTCTTTCTCGCCCCGACGCCGCCAGCTGCGCCGCTACGGCCATTCACCCGCAGGGCGCTGGTGGAGACTTTCACCCACCCGGTCTTTCGTGAGACCGCGCTGCTGGTACTGCTGCCGCACACTGTTTTCTTCGGCGTGCAAGGCCTGTGGATTGCCCGCTGGCTGGCCGATGTGCCGCGCTATGGCGAACAAGCCATTGCCTGGCTGCTGTATCTTGGCATGGCGGCCGTGATTTTCGGTTCGATCGCCGTCGGCATGCTGACCGAATGGGCTGCAAAGCGCGGCTGGCGCACGCTTGATGTGGCGGCTGCCGGCGTACTGCTGTTCGTGCTGCTGCAATGCGTGTTCGCAAGCGGTTGGCGTCCCGCGCAGCAGGTGCTGCCAGTGCTGTTCATGCTGGTCGGCTGCGTCACCGGCATGGAATATTCGATCGTCGCACAAGCCATGCCGCCAGCATTGACGGGGCGCGCTTCGACTTGCCTGAACCTGTTGATCTTCGTTGGCGCATTTGTCGTGCAGGCAGGATTCGGGCAGGTGATCGGCATGTGGCAGCCTTCGCCGCTTGGACATTACCCCTTGGCCGCTTACCAATGCGCCTTCGCTTTGCTGGTGCTGATCCAGTTGCCGGGCCTGTGCCGCTACCTGCTCCGACGCTTCCGGTAAAATGTCGCCTTCAACACGAAGGAAGATAGTATGAAACTGGTTCGTTACGGCCGTATAGGCAAAGAAAAACCTGGCCTGATCGATGAATTCGGCAAATTGCGCGACTTGTCCGGCGAGATCAGCGATTTCGCTGGCGCCAACCTGTCCGACAAGGTGCTGCGCAAGCTGGCCAAGATCGATCCCGAAACGCTGCCGGTAGTGCGCGGCAATCCGCGCTTCGGCGTACCGGTTGCCAAAGTGGGCAAGTTTATCGGCGTGGGGCTGAACTACGCCGATCACGCGAAGGAAGCGGGCCTGCCGATTCCGAGCGAACCGATTATTTTCATGAAGGCGATCACCTGCTTGTCCGGCCCGGACGATCCGATCATGCTGCCGAAAGGTTCGAAGAAAACCGATTGGGAAGTGGAACTGGGCGTGGTGATCGGCACCCGTGCGCGCAATGTGAGCGAAGAGGATGCGGAAAAGCATATCGCCGGCTACTGCGTGGTGAATGACGTGTCCGAGCGCGAGTTCCAGCTGGAGAGCGGCGGGACCTGGGACAAGGGCAAGGGTTGCGACACCTTCGGCCCGGTCGGCCCTTGGCTGGTCACGCGCGATGAGGTGTGGGACCTGGACAAGCTGGATCTCTATCTCGAAGTGAACGACAAGCGCATGCAGACCGGCTGCACCGAGACCATGATTTTCAAGGTGCCGCAGCTGGTGGCTTACATCTCGCGCTTCATGACGCTGGAGCCGGGCGATATCATCGCCACCGGCACGCCGCCAGGCGTAGGGCTGGCGCGCAAGCGATTCCTGAAGAAGGGGGATTTTGTGCGGCTGGGCATTGCTGGCCTGGGCGAGCAGCAGCAGGACGTCATCGGCTACCAGGAATTCTAAGCCGGCAGAACGGTGTCTGACCCGCAGGGCCGGACACCCGGGCTGCCGCCGCCGCATATCGGATTCAGCCCGGCCGCACCCGCAGCAAGGCCCGCTCCAACCCGTCACTCAACCTTTCCACAATCTGCTGCAAATCGACCTCCGTCGCAATGAACGGCGGCGCCAGCAGCACATGATCCCCCCGCCTGCCATCGATGGTCCCGCCCATCGGATACACCATCAACCCGCACTCCATGCAGGCATCCTTTACTGCCGCATGCAGCCGCAGGTCCGGATCAAACGGCCGCTTGCCCTCCCGATCCTGGACCAGCTCCAGGGCCAGCAGCATGCCGCGCCCCCGTATGTCCCCCACATTCGGATGCATCGAAAACGCGTCGCGCAGCATGCGCTTGAACGCAGCACCGCGTACCGTCACCGCTCCCAGCAGCGAATCGCGCCGGATTACCTTCTGCACTGCCAGCGCCGCCGCAGCCGCCACCGGATGCCCCACATAGGTATGCCCATGCTGGAACACCCCGCTGCCTGAACGAAGCCGCTGCACGATATGGTCACGCGCAACCACCGCGCCAATAGGCTGGTAGCCCGCACCCAGTCCCTTGCCCAGCGCAACGATATCCGGCACCACGCCTTCCTGTTCGATCGCATAGAGCGTCCCGGTGCGCCCCATGCCGCACATCACCTCGTCGGCAATCATCAGGATGCCATATTTGTCGCACAGCGCCCGCACGCCCTTGAAATAGCCCGGTGTAGGCGGCACCGCCCCGCTGGTGGCGCCTACCACCGTCTCGGCGCAGAAGCCGATCACGTGCTGCGGCCCCAGGTCGAGGATCTTGGCCTCCAGCTCCTGCAGCAGGTTGTCCGTGTACTCGTGCACATCCTGGCCCGCGCGGCGCTCACGGTATTCAAAGCAGGGCGATACGCGCGCCACATCCATCAACATCGGCTCGAAATGGCGCCGGCGGTACTCATTGCCGCCCAGGGCCAGCGCGCCAAGCGTGTTGCCGTGATAGCTCTGGCGCCGCGCGATGAACACCCGTCGCTCCGTATCGCCATGCTCGACAAAATACTGGCGCGCCAGCTTCAGCGCAGCCTCGATGGCTTCCGACCCGCCCGATACCAGATAGGCGTGATTCAGGTCGCCCGGCGCATCATGCGCCAGCCGTTCGCCCAGCTCTTCCGCGACCTCGGTAGTGAAGAAGGAGGTATGCGCATAGGCCGCTACCTTGAGTTGCGACTGCATCGCCGCCAGCACGTCGGGGTGGCTATGCCCCAACGAGGACACAGCAGCGCCGCCGCTGGCATCAAGATAGGTTTTGCCCTCGCTGTCGCGAACTTGCATGCCGAAAGCGCAAACGGCAACGGGCGGCGTGCGGCGCAGGTCGCGGTGGATCAGGTGGGTCATGGCAGCTCCTCGCAGGGTTGGTCGTCCAAGGACATTAGCCTGCGTGCCGTGACGGCGTTTTGATTTTTCTCCTGTCCTGTGCGACCATTTGCGGCTATGAGTGAACGACTTGGACCCATTCCCCCTTCCGAGATGACAGCCGAGCAGCGCGCCGCCGCGCAGGCAGTCATCGATGGCCCGCGCGGTGCGCTGTACGGCCCCTTCGTGCCCTTGCTGCACAGCCCCGAACTGATGGCTTGCACCCAGCGGCTGGGCGAATACCTGCGCTACCGCAGTGCGATCGGCACGCGGCTGACCGAACTGGCCATCCTGGTGACTTCGCGGCAGTGGGACCAGCAGGTGGAGTGGGCCATCCATGCACCTATCGCGGCACAGGAAGGCATCCCGCAGGCCGTGATTGACGCCATCGCCGCCCGCCAGGCGCCGCAGGGCCTGAAGCCGGACGAGCAAGCGGTCTACGATTTCTGCCACGAGCTGCACACCACCAAGCAAGTCAGCGATGCCACCTGGGCAGCAGCCATGCTGCAGTTTGGCGAGAAGGGCGTGACGGACCTGATGGGCATCAATGGCTACTACACCCTGCTGGCCATGGTGATGAATGGCGCGCGCTCGGCAGCGCCGCCTTCGACAGCCGCTCCCCTCGCCGAATAGCGTTTGTGTGCGCGGGCTAACGGAAGCCTCGCGCACGACGCGGCACCATCGATAGCGCTGCTTTTTTCGGGGAGCGAACGATGCCTGACCGCCGAAGTTTCCTGCAATCCGCGCTGGCCGTTGTCGGCGCAACGCAAGTGCCGGCCGCCACTGCCGCCACGCCCACTGCTGCGCCGGCAGCTCCTGCCGCGCCACCCCGGCCGGTCCGCCTCGACATCAATGGCCGCGAATACAGCCTGTCGCTGGAACCGCGCGTGACGCTGCTCGATGCGCTGCGCGAACACATCGGCCTGACAGGCACCAAAAAAGGCTGCGACCGTGGACAATGCGGCGCCTGTACGGTGCTGGCCGACGGCCGCCGCATCAACGCCTGCCTGACGCTGGCCGTGATGCATGAAGGCCAGCGCATCACGACCATCGAAGGCCTGGCGCAAGGCGACACGCTGTCGCCGATGCAGCAAGCCTTCCTCGAGCACGATGCCTTCCAGTGCGGCTATTGCACGCCGGGGCAGATCTGCTCTGCGACGGCGATGCTGGACGAAGTGCGTGCCGACGGCGCTGGCTTTACGGATGACGAAATCCGCGAACGCATGAGCGGCAATATCTGCCGCTGCGGCGCTTATCCCAATATCGTCGCCGCCATCCGCGGCGTGGCGCTGCGGCGCAGCTGAGCGAGGCCGCCATGCAATCCATCTATTACGAGCGAGCCCGCGACCCGGAGGAAGCCTTGCGCCTGGCTCAGCAGGATGGCGCGCGCTTCATTGGCGGCGGCACCAACTTGCTGGACTTGATGAAAGGCGATGTCGAGCACCCGCTGCGGCTGGTCGACATCACTCGCGCAGGCCTGGACCGCATTGAAGAACTGCCGGGTGGCGGGCTGCGCATCGGTGCTGCCGTGCGCAACGCCGATGCGGCGCGCCACGCCGCCGTGCGTGAACGCTACCCCTTGCTGGCGCAGGCCATGCTGTCCGGCGCCTCAGCCCAGTTGCGCAATATGGCGACCATGGGCGGCAACCTGATGCAGCGCACGCGCTGCCCATATTTCACCGATACGGCTTTCAGCCATTGCAATAAACGCCAGCCCGGTTCCGGCTGCGATGCCCGCGAGGGATTCCAGCGCATGCACGCGATCCTTGGCGCCAGCGCGGCCTGCGTGGCGGTCAATCCCTCCGACATGAGTGTCGCTTTGGCGGCGCTGGACGCGGTAGTGCTGCTGCGCGGCCCGCAAGGTCATCGCGAAATAGCGCTGGGCGACTTCCACCGCCTGCCAGGCGACACGCCGCAGCGGGACACGGTGCTGCAGCCCGGTGAACTGATCGTCGCGATCGACCTGCCGCCTTCACGCATGGCGCGCCACAGCCACTATCTCAAGCTGCGCGACCGCGCCAGTTATGCCTTTGCGCTGGTCTCCGTGGCTGCCGCGCTGGACATGGACGCGGGCACGGTGCGCGACGCACGCATCGCACTGGGCGGCGTGGCGCACAAGCCATGGCGCCGGCCCGAGGCGGAAGCTTTGCTCAAAGGCCGTCCGCTCGATGACGCGCAATGCCGCGCCGCCGCACAGCGCCTGCTGGAAGGTGCCCAACCGCTGGAGGGCAACCGTTTCAAGGTCGAACTTGCGCAGCGCGCCATCGTGCGCGCTCTGCGCATTGCCGGGGAGGGCGCATGAAACAGATCGGACAAGCCATTCCGCGCACCGATGGCCGCCTGAAGGTCACCGGCGCCGCCACCTTCTCCGCCGAATACGCCTTGCCGCGCGTGGCACACGCCGTGCTGGTGCTCAGCACCGTCGCCAAGGGCCGCATCAGCGCCATCGACACGGCGCGTGCAGGCAGCATGCGCGGCGTGCTGGCCATCATGACGCACAAGAACGCACCACGCCTGCCGCGCGAGAAGCCGGGCGGCGAAGAGCAGAAGCCGCCGCCGCCGAAACTGAACCTGCTGCAGGACGACGACATCAAGTACAACGGCCAGCCGATCGCGCTCGTCGTCGCAGAAACGCTGGAACAGGCGCAGGATGCCGCGCGGGCCATCAAGCTGCGATACGCGCCGCAGCCGGCGTTGCTGGACTTCCAGGAAGCCAAGCGCAAGCTGCGCAAACCCAAGGAACAGCCAGACCGGCCCATGCAGACGCAGCGCGGCAACGTGCAGGCCAGCCTGGCGCAGGCAGCCCAGCGCATCGACGCCTTGTACACCACGCCGATCGAGAACCACAACCCGATGGAGCCGCACGCCACCATCGCGGCATGGGACGGCGACCGCCTCACGCTGTACGACGCCACGCAATACGTATCCGGCGTGAAGAAGAACTGCGCGCGAGCGCTCGGCATTGCGCCGGAAAAGGTGAGGGTGGTATCACCCTACGTCGGCGGCGGCTTTGGCTGCAAGGGCAATATGTGGTCGCACGTCGTACTGGCCGCCATGGCTGCGCGCATGGTGGGGCGACCCGTCAAGCTGGCGCTCGAGCGCCCGCAGATGTTCGCTCCGGTCGGCGCCCGGCCGATGACGGAACAGCGCTTCCGCCTTGGCGCCGCCACCGATGGGCACCTGCTGGCAGTTGTGCACGACACGATTTCGCACACCTCGGTGCAGGACGATTTCACCGAGCCATGCAGTTCGCCGACCCGCATCATGTACGCCAGCGACAGCCTGCAGACGACGCAGCAGCTGGCCACGCTGAATGTCGGCGTGCCGACCTATATGCGTGCGCCCGGGGAGGCGACGGGCAGCTTTGCGCTCGAATGCGCCATCGACGAAATGGCCTACGCGCTGAACATGGATCCGGTCGCCCTGCGGCTGCAGAACTACGCCGAGCAGGACCCGGAAAAGAACATCCCTTTCTCGGCCAAGCAATTGCGCGAGTGCTATAAGGTGGCGGCGGAACGCTTCGGTTGGGCCAAGCGCACCTCGGCGCCACGCTCAATGAAAGCCGGCCGAACGCTGGTCGGTTGGGGCATGGCTACGGCTACCTATCCAGCCAACCGCATGCCGGCCAAGGCCTGGGCCAGCATCGCGCCGGACGGCTCGGCGCTGGTGCGCTGCGGTTCGCAGGATATCGGCACTGGCACCTACACCATCATGACCCAGGTGGCGGCGGACGCGCTTGGACTGCCATTCGAAAAGGTGCGCTTTGAACTGGGCGATTCGGCGATGCCCGAAGCGCCCGTGTCGGGCGGCTCGATGACCGCAGCCAGCATCGGCCCGGCCGTGCACCGCGCCTGCATCGCCGCACGCGACAAGCTGGTTGCGCTGGCAGTAGCTGACAGGTCGTCGCCGCTACACGGCTTCAATGCTGCCGAAGTGGAAGCGGCCGGCGGCTGGCTGCGGCTGCGCGCTGCGCCGGAAAGCGGTGAACCCATGGCGGCCGTCATCGCCCGCAATGGCGGTCAGGCCGTGAGCGGCGACGCGGAAGCCAAACCGGGCGAAGAGAAGAAGCAGTATTCCATGCATTCCTTCGGCGCCGTCTTTGTGGAAGTGCAGGTCGATCCCGACCTTGGCACCGTGCGCGTGCCGCGCATCGTGGCTTGCTACGACGTCGGCACCGTGCTGAACGCGAAGACCGCGCGTAGCCAGTTCATCGGCGGCATCGTATGGGGCCTGGGCATGGCCCTGATGGAAAAGACCGAGATGGATTGGCGCTATGGCCGCGCCACCAACGCCAACCTGGCCGACTACCATGTGCCGGTGAATGCCGATGTCGGCGAAATCGACGTCGTGGCACTGCCGGGAAACGACACCCGGTTCAATGAACTGGGCGCGCGCGGCATCGGCGAAATCGGCATCGTCGGCGTGGCGGCCGCAGTGGCCAATGCGGTCTATCACGCCACCGGCAAACGGGTGCGCGACCTGCCGATTACGCTCGACAAATTAGTTTGAGACCTTGTTGTAGGCGACCTTGCAGCTTGGGCACTGCCAGGCGGGCGCATAGTCGTCGGGTTTTCGCGTGTACTTGCACTTCGGGCAGGTCGACACACGCGGCAAATCCTCGAGTCGCGTTGGGGCTGCGGGCTTCGCGCTGGATGCCGGTCTCGCCCTGCCATTCTCACGCTCAAGTCTTTTCATATGGTCTTCGAGAGCCCAGCGCCTGGAGAACCAACGCAAGGTGTGGGGGAGCAGGGCCATCATGCCAAAGAGCGCAAATTTCCATCCCGAGTCCGGACCTTTATCCATCAGGGCTATCAGCGCAATAAAGCTGATGACGTAAGCCCAAGTCCTCAGTACCTGGCCGATGTCAATGGGGTAATCCATAATCACTTCGTAACTGGTACCGGAGGAAAAGAAGCCGCCTTCTTGCGCTGCGTAGCGCACGCGCATGCTTGCTGTGGGGACGATCGGCAGAAAAGCGAAGATGACCCATTTGGTCGTAATGAACGATCCATCTGCTTCAAAACCCGATTGACCGTAGAAAGTGGTGCCGATGCCGTTGATCGATGTTGCCATAGTGAAGGATGTGTGGCGAAAAATATAATTCGCGATCATCACACGGGAAGGCATGATTTACAATTTTTTCGGGTGAGAAACCGGTAATTAAGTGATGAAATCGCCACAGCGCGTGGGCTATCGATGGATTCGATCGAATCAGGTCGATAGCGCCGCACGTCCCAGCGCCGGGTCATCGGTGAAGAAACCATCGAGGCCCGTAGCCAGGTAGCGCCTGATTTCAGCGATGGAACCGGCCTCGTTGCGAGCATGTTCGCCAGCCTCGCTGCGGAAGTCGGCGGCGAGATAGCGGTTCTCCGGGCGGAAGGTCCATGTTTCAAGGCGCAGGCCTGCCGCTTGGGCATCGTCCACGATCGGCAATGGCTCGGCGAGGAAGCCGTCCTTCTTCAGTGGGATCACGCCACGTGTCGGCGGTGCGACCACGTCCGCGTATTGTGCGATCTCACGCAGTCCGGCTGGAGTGCACATCTGGCCATACGTCAGGGACCCGCCTGCGGCAACCACATCGCGCGGGCGGATATCGCCCGCCAAGACCAGCTGCATCAGGCGCAGGTTGCTGCGCTTGCCCAGCTTCTCGCGTACGTACTTCAGGTTCGCGATTTCGAAGGACTGGATTTCGACTGGCGCCCGGCGCGTGTATTCGTGGGCGCCAAGCGTGGCAATCAGGCGGTCTTCCAGTGGCAGGCCGGCGCCCGCGAAATACGTGGAGCTCTTCAGCTCGGGGATGAGGCCAATCAACTTGCCGGTTGTGGCCGACGTTGCTGCGGCAAATTCGATGATCTCTTCAAACGTCAGCACCTGGAACATGCCGTCGTATTGTGCGCTGCCCGGGCGGTCGGCAGGGATGCGCTCAATGGCACGCAAGGTCTTCAACTCGGCCAGCGTGAAGTCGTCCACGAACCAGCCCTCGTGCGCTGTGCCGTCGATGGTTTTGCGCGTGCGGCGGCTGGCGAATTCGGAACGCCGGGCGACGTCCGTTGTTTCGCTCAGGTTGGCCTCGTGGCGCGCCACCAGCACGCCATCCCTGGTGCAAACCAGGTCCGGCTCGATGTAGTCCGCACCATCGGCAATCGCCTTGGCATAGGCCGCCATGGTGTGCTCGGGACGCAGCGCGCTGGCGCCACGGTGAGCGAACACCGTTGGGCGCCGCGTGGCCGCCGTGGCCCGCCCCGCAGGCGCCAGCGCCAACACGCCCGCAGTTGCTGCCAGTCCACCGATAAAGCCGCGCCGCGACAGGAGGCGCGTGTTCATTGGAAGTCCGCGGAAATGGTGACGAAGCCCTGGCGCGGAGCGATCGGATACGTGTTGTAGGTGCCGCTTGCCGCACCCACCACCACTTGCAGGTCGCCCTTCTTGTCGGCCAAGTTGCTCACGTTGATGCGGTAGCGTGCATTCTTGAGCCACCCGCCATCCAGGAACGGCAGCTTGCCCGATACGCCAAGGCTCATCAGGAAGTAGCTCTTCACGGACAGGTCGTTGGTGTATGTCGCGTAGCGTTTGCCCACGTAGTCGCCGATCAGCTGGAATTCCGTATCGGCCAGATTCAGGCTGGCGGCGAACTTGTTCATCCATTCCGGGCTGCCTGGGACGGATTTACCGGCCGTTGGCACGACCGCATTGCCGCTGGCGTAGTTGTCGCTGTACTTCGAGCGGTTGTAAGAAATCGCGTCGTAGAACGAGAAGGTACGGCCAAAGTGGAGTGTGCCGGACAGGTCGACGCCGTTGGTGCGCACATCGCCGACGTTGGACAGCACGGCCAGGTTGCCGCCAATGATGGAGGTAATCACCGGAGTAGGGCTGATTTGCAGCAGGCGGTCGTGGAAGTCCACGTGGTAGACGCTGACCTGGCTATCGAAGGCCGTCATTGCGCCCCAGTTCAGCGGGTGGCTACTGCGCACGCCTGCTTCATAGGTCACGGAGGTTTCCGGCTTGGCGTTGGCTTTGAACAAGTCGAAGGCACCCTGGTTCGACAAGCTCCATGGCGACACGCCGCCGCCGCCGTAGGTCACGAACTGGCGCATGTTCTTTTGCACGTTGAAGAATGCCTGGTCCTGTGCATCGATATCCCAGCGGCCGCCGAACTGCGGCAGGAACCACTTCCTGGTATCGATGGTGCCAACCGGCAGGGCAGCAGAACCGCCCGAGATGGCGCCCTTTTTTGGCTGCACCGGGAAGTCGCCGTTGGCAAACTGCAGGCTGGATTTGAAGCCGGCTTGCAGCGTCAGGTCCGGACGCACGCGCCACTCGTCCTGTGTGTGCAGCTGTACGACCTTGTTGTCGATTTCGCTGCCGTATTGGGTAATCAACGGATTGCTTGGGCGCTCGTAAGGCGTGGAGGGGGCGTTCACGTCGAGCGCATACCAGCGGCGGTAAGCAGAGGAACGGTTGCGCTCGAACCACAGGCCGGCTTGCAACTGATGGTTGCCCAGCTCTTTGCGCAGGGTGGATAACAGGCCGCCGCGGCTGATCTTGTACTCGGTGGTACGGGTCGCGTAGCCGGAATTGCCGAACACCTGCTTCAGGTTCTGGTTCGGATAGTAGACGGCGAACAGCGCCGGCAGACCGGCAACGCCGATCGGACCGGCGACCACGCCAACGCCCTGGTCGTTGTGGTAGTAGGCCTGGTTGGTCCAGGTGGTGGTGTCGTTGATGTTCCAGTCGTACTTTACATACCCCAGGTGGTCGGTGCGTTGCGCGTCGCTATAGTAGTTGCGGTAGTTATTGCCTTCCGCAGCAGGGGTGGCGCCGGTTGGGGACAGGTAGGAGAGCGCCGCCTGGAAATCCGGATACAGGAAGGGGCGGGTGTACGGCGCGCTGGTTTCATTGGCCACATGCACGGTCGCGTCTTCGTTCGGCTCGATCTTGTCGTTGAAGTTGTAGTAGAGAGTCAGCTTGCCGCTGTCGCCCTGGCGCACGAACTTGCCGTTCAACTGGTTGCCGCCCTGGCGGCCGCGGAAGTCCCATGCGCGCTGTTCCTGGTGCATGGCGGAGATATAGGCGCTGTTGCCGTCGCCAAAGGTGCCTGTATCGTAACGCAGGAAGGTGCGCGAGGTTTTGTAGCTGCCCAAGGTCTGCTGCGCGCCGAAGTTGCGCGTACTGAGCGGATCGCTGCTGAAAGTCTCGATGGTGCCACCGAGGTTGCTGGTCGAGGCGGTCGCCAGGTCGCCGGCCCCGGTGGAGAGGATCACGCTGCTCACGTTTTCGCTGGTCACGGCGCGCTGTGGCGACAGGCCGTTGTAGTTGCCGTATTGCTGGTCGCCCAGCGGCACGCCATCCAGGGTATAGCCCAGTTGCTGGCCATTGAAGCCATGTACGAACAGCGACAGGTTCTGTTCATTATTGCCCCATGGGTCGGCGGTCTGGAAACTCACGCCTGGCAGGGTTTGCAGCGCCTTCAGCGGGTTAATCCCGGGCAGAATCTTCTGGATGTCGCTCTTGTTCATTGCGACTGCGGAGCGGGTCTTGTGTGTGGCGATTTCCACCGTCGCGATAGGGCCGTCTGCCGCCCCAGCGGCGTCGGCGCTCGCTGCGTTGTCGGCCTGCGCGAATGCCAGCACAGGGAGAGATGCGATCACCGACGCTACGGCTGCCGCGCAGAGATTTTGTTTCATTATGGTGCCTATCAATCAAGTTGGAAGGAATTGCAACGATGGGCAGCGTAGTGAGCAACTGTTACCCCTTCATGACTGAATTAAAAATAATTTGCACACTAACGATTAGTGCGCTATATTTCTATCCATGCGCTGAGCGCGCTAATCATTAACGAACTAACTAAAGGAGAAATACCATGACCAAGACCATCAAATCCGCCCTGTTCGCTGCTTCCCTGGTTGCCGGCGCCGCCCTGGCACCTGCCCACGCTGCCGAAGACACCACTGTCGTGCTGGTGCACGGCGCCTTCGCCGATGGTTCGGCCTGGAACAAGGTCATCCCGATCCTGCAGAAGCAGGGCGTGAAAGTGGTTTCGGTACAGAACCCGCTGACTTCCCTGGCGGACGACGTGGCGTTCGCCCAGCGCGTGATCGATGCGCAAAGCGGCAAGGTGGTGCTGGTGGGCCACTCCTGGGGCGGTGCTGTCATCACCCAGGCCGGCGCCAGCGACAAAGTGAAATCGCTGGTCTACGTGGCGGCCTTCGCTCCGTCGGAAGGCGAAGTGGTTGGTGAACTGGGCAAGGATTTCCCGCTGCCACCCGGCATCGCTTCCCTGAAACCTGACAACAACGGCTTCATTTACCTGTCGGCCGAGTCGATGGCAGTCAATTTCGCCCAGGACCTGACCCCGGCCGAGCACCGCGTGATGACTGCAACCCAAGGCCCGATCAAGGCCAGCGCCTTTGGCGACAAGGTGGACGTGGCTGCGTGGAAGACCAAGCCTAGCTACTACATCGTGGCATCGAAGGACCGCATGATCGATCCGGGCCTGCAGAAGTCCTTCGCTGCCAAGATCAACGCGACCACCACCACGCTGCCAACCAGCCACGTGCCGATGGCATCGCAACCGGAAGCGGTGGCCAAAGTGATCCTGGCTGCGGTCAAGCGCTAATTGCAATGGGGGGCTGTGCTACAGTACGCGCCATGGAAAAACGCATGCCCCCTACGCTGGACCAGCACCTCTGCTTCAAGCTGTATTCGACTTCGCTGAAGATGACGCAGCTTTACAAACCTATCCTGGCGCCGCTCAACCTGACCTATCCCCAGTACCTGGTGATGGTGGTGTTGTGGGAGCAGGAGGGCTTGGGCATCAAGGGCCTGGCCGAGCGCCTGCAGCAGGATCCTGGCTCGATCACGCCCCTGGTGAAGCGGCTGGAGGCGGAAGGCTACCTGGTGCGCGACCGCGATCCGAACGATGAGCGCAACCGCGTGCTGACGCTGACCGAGAAAGGCCGCAAGCTGCGTGCAGCAGGCCTGAAAGTGAGCGAGCAAATTGCCGAAGCCTGCGCCATCACCGCCGGCGATGTGGAACGGCTGGCTGCGGGGCTCGACAAATTGAGCCGCAACCTCGGCGCAAGGGACAGTGACTGAATGTACGAACGCTTTCGCGCCGATGTACTGGCCAACCATAACAACCGCGTCATTCTCGATCGCTGGGCTGCGCTGGATCTTCCCGACAGCTGGCTGGTGGCCGGCTGCCTGTTCCAGACGGTATGGAATCTTCAGGCGGGGCGCGCGCCCGAGGCGGACATCAAGGATTACGACTTGTTCTATTTCGACAGTGCAGACCTGAGCGAGAAAGGCGAGCGGGATGTGCAGGCACGTGTCGACGCATTATTCGCCGATCTGGGCGTACCCATTGAAGTAGCAAACCAGGCCCGGGTGCATACCTGGTACGAATCGTACTTTGGCCGCCCCTATCCGCAACTGCATGGCGCGTGCGATGGCATTGACCGCTTCCTGATCCCCGCGACTTGCGTCGGCATTAGCCCCGATGCGGTCTACGCCCCGAACGGCCTTGAAATACTCTATGAGGGCGTACTGAGCTCGAATCCGTTGACGCCTTATCTCGAACTGTTCGAACAGAAGGCGGCATCCTACCGTTCGCGCTGGCCTTCGCTGAGGCTTGCTCGAGCCGGCGCCTGCCAGGGCTAGCGTCCGACGTTTTCCTTGATCCATTCCAGCATGTCGAGCCAGATGCGCTGTATTTCGGCGTCCGGCGGCATGGCCTGGGCGTGCGGCAGTTCGATGGTAATGATCGGCACTTGCTTGTGCTGGCCGCTGTAGTTGCCCAGCGAGCCCGGATAGACGCCCACTTTCCGATAGTTCAGGCGGCCGAATTGACGCGGCGGTTCTGCCTCGCCGTCGAAATCCAGCACGCCGAAGGGCGCGTGTACCGACACGATCAGGTCGGGACGGAAGCGCTCGATGGTGTCGTGCACCCAGCGGCTTTCGGGTTCCGACAAGGGGCTCTTGCCGGGGAAGCGGCGCGGGTCGCCGCGGGTGACCTTTGCCCAATAGCGCGGGGCTTCGCGCTGCCAGCCGGGTGTCGGGAAATTGCGGTTCAGGTCGACGCCGCGGGCGTTCACGCGTTGCGGCCTGGCGGCCAGCAGGCCGTCGGGATTCAGCAGGGGCGCGACTTTCCACTGCAGGCCCTGCGCGGCGGGGCTGTCCATGGTTTGCAGCCAGCGGAATACCAGGGCGGAGGCGGTGGGTTCATCGCCGTGGATGCCGCCAAGCAGCAGCACGCGCGGGGCATCGGCGCCGGCCTTGCTTGGGGCATGCGCTGCGATGTCGCGTTCCAGGATGGGGAAGCCGTTGTTGGATTGGGCGCCGCTCGGAGAGACGGCGCTTTGGCGGCAGGTGGCGGCGGAAACGGTTGGCAGGCGGGCCGCAAGGCGGTCGCACCAAGGGGCGTCAGCCGCGGTGGCAGGGATGGCGCCGGCACCAAGGCAGGCAGCCCAACCGGCAAGCAAGACCCGGCTGGTGCGGTTGCGGCGCTGCTTTAGGCGAGCACTTTCTTCAGCCATGCCGAGATGTGCTGCACCTCTTCGGCGCAGGCCGAGTGCTGCATCGGGTAATCGTGCCATTCGATCTGGTAGCCCAGCTTTTCCAGCAGGTCGCGCGAAGCAACGGCGCGGGCGATCGGAATCACCGGGTCCATGCGGCCGTGCACCATGAAGATCGGGGTCTCCTGGTTGGCGGCGTGGCGCTCGGCGGCTACCTTGTCGGCCAGCGGCACATAGCCGGAAAGGCACATCAGGCCCGCCAGCTTTTTCGGATAGCGCAGGCCAGCCTGCAGCGTCATCGCGCAGCCTTGCGAGAAGCCGCCCAGCACGATGCGGTTGGCAGGCACGCCGCGCGCGATTTCGCGTTCGATCAGCGCGTCGACCAGGATCTGGGATTCGCGCAGGCCTTTTTCATCTTCCTGGCGACCCAGGTCGGTATGCACGATGTCGTACCACGAGCGCATGACATAGCCGCCATTGATCGTCACCGGCATGGTGTTCGCATGCGGGAAGATGAAGCGGATGCCCGGCAGGCCTGCCAGGTTCAGTTCATTGACGATCGGCGCCCAGCCGTCGCCGCTGTCGCCCAGGCCGTGCATCCAGATCACGGAAACCTCCGGATTGGGCTTGGTGTCGATGACGATGGAGTCCAGCAGGTGGGTCATGCGTTGTCCTTCTTGCGAATGGCGGATTTGGGACGGAATGCCTTGCACACGGCGTCGTTGGTTTCGGCGTAAGGGCCGCCGATCAGGTCGATGCAGTACGGGACGGCTGCGAACACGCCGCCGACCACCTGCTTGCCGTCGGCATCTTTCAGGCCTTCCAGCGTTTCCTTGATGGCTTTCGGCTGGCCGGGCAGGTTGATCACCAGGGCCGCATGATCGGCGGTCTCGCGGATCACGGCAACCTGGCGCGACAGGATGGCGGTCGGCACGAAGGCCAGGCTGACCTGGCGCATCTGTTCGCCGAAGCCCGGCATTTCCTTGGTGGCGATGGCCAGCGTGGCCTCCGGCGTCACGTCGCGGCGCGCCGGGCCGGTGCCGCCGGTGGTCAGCACCAGGTGGCAGCGCACGTTGTCGACCAGGTCCAGCAGGGTGGACTCGATCTGCGCGCGCTCATCGGGAATCAGGCGCGTTTCGAAGCGCACCGGCGTGGCCAGGGCGCTGCGCAGCCATTCTTCCAGTGCCGGGATGCCCTGGTCCTGGTACACGCCGCCGCTGGCGCGGTCGGAGATCGATACCAGGCCCACGAGCAGGGTTTCGTCACTCATCTTCATCGCCTTCAGACGCGTCAACGTCAACGTCGGCGGCTGGCGACGGGGTGGCGGCGGCCGCCTTGTCCAGGTCCTTCAGGATCTGGAAGATTTCACGGTATGCCTTGGGCGGCTTGTTCTCGGCCTGCTCCTTGCGCGCGTTGCGGATCAGGGTGCGCAGGTGCTGCACGTCCAGGTGCGGCGCTTCCTCCAGCAGCACGGTCAGCGCCTTGTCGTCGGCCAGCAGCTTGTCGCGGCGGCGTTCCAGCGCGTGCAGGGCGGCGGTATCGGCTTTGGAGGCGCCTTTCCAGCCCTCGATGGTGCGCTTGATGATCGCCACTTCCTCTTCGGACAGGGTCCGCATCTTCTTGCCGATGAACTGCATCTGGCGGCGGCGGCCTTCGTGATTGTTGATATTCTGGCATTCCAGAATAACATCGCGCACATCCTCCGGCATCGGCACGCGCTTAACGCGGTCGCGCGGCGCTTCCACCAGTTCCTTGCCCAGTGCCTGCAGGGCGTCGGACTGGCGTTTCATCTCGGTTTTGGATGGGCGTTCGTATTCTTGTTCGAACTCGCTGGACTGGAAGCCACAGGAGCCACGGTTTGGATTAGGCATGATAGAGGGGCAGGGGCTGTCACACCCTACCTGTAAAAACGGTAAACGGCTGCTATGATAACTGTTTTAACGCCCAGACCCCCAAAAAGACCCCATGAGCGAATCCGCCTTCTCCTATTCCCAGGACCAGTTGAAACAGCTTGCCCGCGACGTTTTGAAGTACGCGCGCGAGCAGGGCGGCACCGATGCGGCCGTCGAAATCAGCGAAGGCAGCGGTCTTTCGGTCTCGGTCCGCAAGAGCAAGATCGAAACCATCGAGCAAAACCGCGACAAGGGCATCGGCGTCACGGTCTTCATCGGCCAGAAACGCGGCAATGCCAGCACCTCCGATTTTTCCTCCGCTTCGCTGAAGGCGACGGTGGAAGCGGCCTACAACATTGCTCGCTTCACGGCGGAAGACGATTGCGCCGGCCTGGCCGAGGAAGAGCTGCTGGAGAAGAATCCGCAAGACCTGAAACTGTTCTATCCGTGGGCCATCACCACCGAAGAAGCGGTGGCCCTGGCGCAGCGCGCCGAAGCGGCAGCCTTCGCGGTCGACCTGCGCGTGACCAACAGCGAAGGCGCCGGCGTGCACGTGCAGCAATCGCACTTCGTGTCGGCCAACTCGCGCGGCTTCATCGGCGGCTACCCATACTCGCGCCATACGCTGTCGGTGACTCCGATCGCCGGCAAGGGCGCCAAGATGCAGCGCGACGACTGGTACACCTCGGTGCGCGATCCGAAGAAAATGGCCAGCGCCGAAGCAGTCGGCCGCTATGCCGCCGAACGTTCGCTGGCCCGCCTGAACGCGCGCAAGCTGGCCACCCGCACCTGCCCGGTGCTGTTCGAGGCGCCGCTGGCGGCTGGCCTGCTGGGCGCTTTCGTGCAGGCCACGTCGGGCGGCGCGCTGTACCGCAAATCCTCCTTCCTGGTCGACTCGCTGGGCAAGGACGTCTTCCCTTCGCACATCCAGGTCAAGGAAGACCCGCACGTGGTCGGCGCCATCGGTTCTGCGCCATTCGATGAAGAAGGCGTGCGCACGCAGAAGCGCGACGTGGTGAAGAATGGCGTGTTGCAGGGCTACTTCCTGTCGACCTATTCGGCGCGCAAGCTGGGCATGAAAACCACCGGCAATGCGGGCGGCTCGCACAACCTCTCCATCACTTCCTCGCTGACGAAGAAGGACGACGACTTCGAAGGCATGCTGCGCAAGATGGGCACCGGCCTGCTGGTCACCGAGTTGATGGGGCAGGGCACCAATTATGTTACCGGCGATTACAGCCGCGGCGCCTCCGGCTACTGGGTGGAGAATGGCGTGATCCAGTATCCGGTGGAAGAGATCACCATCGCCGGCAATATGAAGGATATGTTCAAGGACATCATCGGCATCGGCACCGATGTGCTGGTGCGTGGCACCAAGCAAACAGGTTCGATCCTGATCGAAAAGATGGTGGTTGCCGGAAACTAAATATTTCCATACACTGTCCCGAGATAAAACCCCTTATAAGGAGACAGTACGTATGGAACGTCGTTCCTTTATCAAGAAGGCTGCCGCTGGTGCCGGCGCAGGAATTATCGCCGCACCAGCCATCGCTGCCGAACTGCCTGCCATTAACTGGCGCCTGGCATCCAGCTTCCCCAAATCCCTCGACACCATCTACGGCGCGGCCGACACGTTCACCAAACGCGTGTCGCAGCTGACTGGCGGTAAATTCAACATCCGCGTGTTCGCGGCCGGTGAAGTAGTGCCTGGCCTGGGCGTGCTCGATGCTGTGCAGTCGGGTACCGTGGAATGCGGCCACAGCGCTTCGTACTACTACTACGGCAAGGATGCGACGTTCTCCTTCGACTGCGCGGTGCCATTCGGCCTGACCTCGCGCCAGCAGACCGCCTGGTACGACCAGGGTGGCGGCAAGGAACTGCTGCGCTCCTTCTTCAAGGACTACGGCATCATCAACTTCATCGCCGGTAATTCGGGCACCCAGATGGGCGGCTGGTTCCGCAAGGAAGTAAAGTCAGTGGCGGACCTGAAGGGCACCAAGATGCGTATCGCCGGCCTGGCCGGCAAGGTGATGGAGCGGCTGGGCGCGGTGCCGCAGCAGCTGGCGGGCGGCGACATCTACCCGGCGCTGGAAAAAGGCACTATCGATGCGGCGGAATGGGTCGGCCCATACGACGACGAGAAGCTGGGCTTCTACAAGATCGCGCCGTACTACTACTATCCGGGCTGGTGGGAAGCCGGCGCTTCGTTCTCCCTGTACGTCAACATCAAGGAGTGGGAAAAGCTGCCGAAGGAATACCAGGCCGCCCTGGAATGCGCTTCCTACGAGGCGCACGTGGTGATGCAGGCCGAGTACGACTTCAAGAACCCGACCGCCCTGGGCCGCCTGCTGAAGAACGGCGTCAAGCTGCGCAACTATTCGCCGGACATCATGGATGCCGCCTACAAAGCGACCATGGAGCAGATGAACGAAGAAGCCTCCAAGAACGCCAAGTTCGCCAAGATCTATGAGCCATGGAAGCGCTTCCGCAGCGACCAGAACCAGTGGGCCTCGATCGCCGAGTCCACCATCCAGAATTACCTGATCAAGGCTGGCCGAGGAAGCAAGTAATCAAGGCACGCGCCGCAGCCGTCATCCGGCGCTGCGGCGTGTAAATCAGCGAGAAGGGGCGGCTGCGGCCCCTCAATTCCGGCAGCACTTCCACCAGTACGCCGCGCTCCAGGCGGTCCTGTGCAATGAAGCGGAAGGTCTGGCAGATGCCCAGGCCAGCCTCCGCCAGCGATACCGTTCCCAAAGCATCTTCCGTCACCTCCATGGCCGGCGTCGGCGTCCAGTCCAGCTCTTCGCCATCGCGCATGAATTGCCAGGGGAAGCTGCGCCCTGTGCGCGGCAACTGGAACAGCAGGCAATTGTGCTGCGCCAGCGCGTCCACGTCGCGCGGCAAGCCGCGCCGCTGCACATAGGCGGGCGAAGCGACCAGTACCAGTTGCGCGTCTTCCAGCTTGCGCGCAATCAGGCTGCTGTCCTTCAGCACGCCCTGGCGGATGGCGAAGTCGAAATCGTCCGCCACCAGATCGACATTGCGGTTGCTGATGTTCAGGTCCACTTTGACCGCCGGATAGCGTTCGGTAAAGCCTTGCAGCAGGGCGGGCAGGCGGTAGTGGCCGAAGGTGGTCGGCGCGCTGATGCGGATACGGCCCGTCACTTCGCCGCCGTCGGCCTGCACGGCGCGTTCGGCGTCGTCGATCAGGCAAAGGGCCGTGCGGGTCTGCTCCAGATACAGGCGGCCGGCGTCGGTCAGGCCCAGGCTGCGGGTGGTCCGGCGCAGCAGCTGGGTGCCCAGGCGGGCTTCGAGGCGGGCCAGGGCGCGGCTGATTACCGAGGGCGTGGTGGAGAGGGCGACGGCGGCTGCCGTCAGCGAGCCGCGGTCAACCACCGTGACAAAGGTCTCGACATCGCTCAAATGGTCATATTTGCGGCTCATTATTGCCTTCAAGGGAAAAATGGTTTGCTCTCCAAGTAGTTTATCGCCGCTGGAGGATTGAATAAAGTAGCGCCATCGACTTAACGTTCTTAGGAGCAAACCATGATCAAGAAACTCTCTGCCATCGCACTGGCTGTCGCTGCCATGAGCGCCACCGCCGCCCACGCCGGCAACGTGCTGGTCGTGCTGTCCGACGAGGCCACGCTGGACCTCAAGGCCGGCAAAACCTTCCAGACCGGCTTTTACCTGAATGAGCTGATGCAGCCGGTGAAGATGCTGCTGGATGCCGGCCACACCGTCACCTTCGCCACGCCGAACGGCAAGGCGCCGACCCTGGACAAGGGCTCGGTCAACGCCATGTTCTTCGGCGGCGACCAGGCCGCGCTGGATGCGCACCAAAAACTGCTGGAACAACTGCGCCTGACCGACAGCGCCAACTCGCCGGTGGTCAGCCTGGCCCGTGTGGAGCAGCAGGGTTACGGCAAGTACGACGCGGTCTACGTGCCGGGCGGCCACGCGCCCATGCAGGACTTGCTGACCAGCCCCGCCTTGGGCAAGGTGCTGGCCGCCTTCCACCAGGACGGCAAGCCGACCGCGCTGGTGTGCCACGGCCCGATCGCACTGCTGTCGGCCATGCCGGATGCCAAGGGCTTCACCGTGAAGCTGGCACAGGGTGCGACGCCGGCCCAGCCGAAATGGATCTACTCCGGTTACAAGGTGACCGTCTTCACCAACGATGAAGAAGAAGCGTCCAAAGCGCAACTGGGCGGCGGTGAAATGAAGTTCTACCCGCAAACGGCGCTGCAAAAGGCCGGCCTGCAGTTCTCCAAGGCCGCCAATTGGCAGGGCAATATGGTGACCGACCGTGAGCTGATCACCGGCCAGAATCCTGCTTCGGCACCGCTGGTGGGCAAGGAATTGCTGGCACGCCTTCAAAAGTAATATGATGGGCGCATGAGCTATACGCCCCATCCAGAAGGACTGCGCTCCGCCTTTGCTGCGGAGCGCTTTACGTTTGAAGAGACCTCCATTCAATTCTCGCTGGCCGAAGCCGGCCGGCTGCATGTCAGCTCCGGCAGGATCGCCGCCGGCGATCCCCAGGCTGAAGACGAACCGCAGCCATTCACCCAATGCGTGCCGAATGGCGCTTATCCCGTCACGCTGGCCATGGCCCGCATCGAGAACGGCGACGAGCGCATCGCCTATGCCCGCGTGCAGTTGCTCGACATGGCGGTCGCGCACTGGTATCCCGCGCTCGTCGCAACGCAGGACGCCCGCATGCTCAAGCCGGGCGAGATCTTCGGCTACCGCGTGGAATCGGGCGCCGCCTGTTTCATGGACCCGCAATCCGGGCCGGAAAGCAGCATTGCATTTTCCGCCGCCGCAGGCGGCCCGTACGCTTCCTACTTCGGCTACAGCGCGGATGGCCGGGTGGCCAGCCTGGTGACGGACTTCGCCGTGGTCCCCGGCATACACGACGCCCCCCCGACGGGCCGCAGCTGGTGGAAACGCTTACTGTTTTTCTGGAAGTGACAATCTGCCAGATTTAAAGCCACTCCTGCCGGGTAAGATGGCGGCATGGATAATTTGTCTACCAATGAACGCGTCCTATGGAGCGGTGCCCCGCGCCAGGGCCTGATGCTGCGCGCTTCCGATTGGCTGATGATTCCATTTAGCCTGATGTGGGGCGGTTTCGCGCTGTTCTGGGAATACTCCGTCCTCAGTTCCGGCGCGCCGCTGATATTCCGCCTGTGGGGCATTCCCTTCGTGCTGGTCGGGGTGTACATCATTGTCGGCCGCTTCATGGTCGAAGCATGGCAACGCGCCTATACCGACTATGCGGTAACCAATGAGCGCATCATCATCCGTTCCGGCATATTCAAACGCCAGATGAAAAGCCTGAACTTGCGCGCGATGGGCGAGTTCTCGCTGACCGAAAACGGCAAGGGCGAGGGCACCATTGCCTTTGGCGTGTCGGCAGCCGGGAATATCTTCAGCGGGCTGGCCTCCTGGCCTGGCGTTACAGAGCTGCCGCGCTTCGACACCATCGCCGATGCGCGCAAGGTCTACGAAATCATTCGCAGCGCGCACTCCGCGGCTCACCACACGCGACCATTCGGGCAACGTCTGGGTTAAGCAGGTAGTTGGTGTGGGCGTGGTCGGGACGCTCCAGCAAGCCAAACCAGGTTGGCGCGTTCGATACCAGCACGTTCACCACATTCACGCCCAGGCCGGCATAGCGCTCGCGTTCCAGGGTATAGGTCAGCAAGTCGTTCGGGTCGCTGAAGGCCACCAGGCTCAGGTTGCCGCTGTTGCTGCTGCGCGGCCGGATGCCCTCCCGGCGCTTGAGCAGGACCTGGTGCAGGCTGTCCGGCGGGCTCACAACCGTGGTCGCCGCCACGCCCGGCACGGCGGCCGGCAGCTGCTGGTCGGCCAGTGCAAGCAAGGGGATCTGGTTGGCTGCCATCACCAGGTAAGCCATGCGGTCGATGGTGCGCTGTGCGGCGCGGTCCATGTGCAGCAGGGTGTCAAACAGGATCTTGCTGCCAAGGCTGGACGACAGTACCAGCAGCGGCGCATCCGGCGCGGCGTCCGCGGTCGCGCGCAGGATCGCTTGTGCCATGCGCTGCCGGATGGTGTCGCGCGCTATGCCCTGGTAGATCAGGGCGTCGGGGATGCAATCGTCGAGCAGCTTGTCCTTGATCTGCGCGTTGAGCTTGGCGCGCGTGGCGGGGAGGTTTGCGCTGAGGTCATCATCCAGCTGGCGCTTGAGGGGCGTCGTCAGCGGCGACCAGACCAGGGCCTTGATGTGCAATTCGCCTTGACGCAGGACGATCGTGCGCTCGACAATTTCTATGCCATCCGCTGCGGCCATGGCGGGCGCGGCCCCGGCCGGGCGCGCGGCCTGGGCATTCAGCGCGCTGCCCAATTGCGCCACGGTTTCATCGGCCCAGCGCACGTCGTGCGTGCACATGCCGTGCACCAGCAGCACGTCGACGCGATGTCCGGGCGAGGTGGCGACAAAGTCGACCAGGCCGGGGAAGGCGCCATCCGCTTGCGGCGGCTGATAAGGCATGGACGTGCAGCCGACGAGCAAGGCGCAAGCCAACAGGGGAAAAAATAGCTTCATGTTCGCCTCCATAAAGGCCCATGATCGACGCAGATCGCAGCACGGCGTTTGCGCCGGCACAAAACTGGCAACTTACGGCACCCGAGCCTAACATGAAGCATGACCAGCAAACGACAAATCGAGCGCCTGCCTGTGTTGTATTTGGAGCCGGAGGCGCCAACCATCCTGCCGCCGCACCTGCGTACGCCCGGCCAGCCGGGCTATCCGCAAGCGCGCGAGCTTGAACGGCTGCGCCGCAAGCATGCGACCTGCGTTCGTAAGCTCAACCGTAAGTAATCACAGTTCGATCACGCGGGCGCCGCTGTCATGGCTGCGCACAAACTTTTCGATCTCGTCGACCGTGATGGTGTCGAAGTGGCCGCGGATGCGCAGGCCGGTCGGGTGGTCGTCGAAAGCGACGTTGGCACGGAACAGGCGAGCACCGATGCGCGAACCCAGGCCGACGTCGATGCCGGACGGATGAAAGCCCGCTTCGCCCAGCCACTTCTGCGCTTCCGCGCGGGTTTCCACCTTGCGCGGAGCGGCGCTGGCAGCGGCTAGCATTTCCAGCACCCACTGGTTGGAGTTCTGGTACTGGGTCGACCAGGCATAGGACAGCATGCTGTATTTCGGCTCGTGCAGGCGCAGCGGCGTGTGCGAAGCCAGCACCTGCGCCAGCCGTTGCTGCACTTCCGGCGAGGGCAGGATCAGTTGCGAGTTGTATTGGTGCAGCCCGATAAGGAAGAAGTTACCCAGGCCATCGTTGTACAGCGCGGAATGGGCCGTGCCGCAATCGTTCAGCAGCTGCACCACGACCCAGCGTCCCGCCGGATGGTCGCGCCACGCCAGGCCGACGTGGGAGTAGCGCAGGCCGTATTGCGACAGGTCCTGCCCGGCGCGGGCGATGATCGCCACCTGTGCGCCGCTGTCATCGAGCTTGCGCATGCTGCGCTGGGCCAGGTCCATCGAGCGTTCAACTTCGTCCACCGTCAGCGGCTTGTTTTCGCAGCGCTGTCCGGCCTGGGCGGTGCCGGCCAGCGCGCAGGCCAGTGAAAAGGCAAGAAGAATGCGCTTCATGGCTTAGCTCACGCTGCTATGGTGCAGCAGGGCCTTGCCTGCCTCATTCGGGATGAAGGCGATCACCTTGCCCGATACGACCAGCGCATGGCCGGCCGACATGGCCACGGTGCTGACGGCGGTGCCTGCGACTACCGACACGCCTTCCAGCGCTTTGCCACTGAATTGCACAGTGGCCTTGCTGCCGTCACCGACGGCCTTCAGTACAACGACGACGCCGTCGCCAATCACCTCGACGGATTCGACCACCAGCGAGCCGGCGGCAAACACGGTCAGCGCCGAACCGGCTGCCACGATAGCCGACAAACCGCCAGCGTTCTTGCTTAATGCTTGCGAACCGTCCGCCGCCTGGCTGCTGGCGCAAGCGACAGCGAGCAGGGCGGCGATCAGGGTGCGTTTCATTTTTTGCTCCACAGGTTAAAGGAGCGGCCATCTTGCTGCGCGCCCGGCGCCCAGGCAATCACGGAAGCGCACTGTCGCGCCAATCCATGCTGGTGGTATCATCATCCGATACTTTATTGTGGAAATTCCAAGCATGTCCAACGTTATCCGCCTGGTCGACGCGCTTAAACGCCAACTCAAGGCACGCGGCATTACTTACGCTGCCCTCGGCCAGAAGATCGGCCTGTCCGAACCGAGCATCAAGCGCATGTTCGCGTCCCGCAATTTCACGCTTGACCGGCTGGAGCAGGTGCTGGCCGTGCTGGAGATGGACTTCGCCGAACTGGCGCAAGCCAGCGCCGATACACCGCACCTGGTGTCGCAGCTCACCTACGCGCAGGAAAAGGAGATCATCAGCGACACCAAGCTGCTGGTAGTGGCCGTGCTGGCGCTGAACCAGGTGCCGATTGAAGAAGTGGTGGCCAACTACAAGATCAGCGCGGCCGAAGCGACGGCCTGCCTGCTAAGGCTCGACAAGATCGGCTTCCTGATGCTCAAGCCGAACAACAAGGTCAAGCTGCTGGTGTCGCGCACCTTCAGCTGGTTGCCGAATGGGCCGATCCAGGGCTTCTTCCGCGACGAGGCGTACCAGGACTATTTCGACAGCCGCTTCGACGGCCATCATGAAGTACAGCGGCTGGTGAGTGTGATGCTGTCGCAGCAATCGACGCGCGCCTTGCTGGATCGCCTTAAACAGGTGGCGGACGAATTCTCGCTGCAGCACCAGGATGATGCGCGGCTGCCGTGGGAACAGCGCCGCGCGGTGACCATCATGCTGGCAGCGCGCCCGTGGATACCGAAGGCATTCAGGGCGCTGCTGCGCTGAGCAAGGCTTAGAAGTTGCGCAGGGTACGCAGGACTGGCTGCAGCACGTCCGCACCCAGCTTGGCGGAACGGGCGCCGTTCCAGCCTACCAGTTCGTCCGGATCGTTGGCGTTGTCCTTGAACGGCAGTTCCAGGGTCAACGACAGGCAGCCGAACAGGTGGGTGATGTGCGGCGAACCCATGGTCAGCACTTCCGGCGTGTATGGCGAGTCAGGATAGCCATGCTCGGACTGGAAGTCCGGCGATGCCAGCTTGAAGTCTGCGATGAACTTGTCCTGCGCAGCCTTCTGTTCTTTGGTGAAGTTCGGCAGGGCGTCGCTGCCGGCCACGAAGACGTAAGGCAGGCCTTCGTCGCCGTGCACGTCCAGGAACAGGTCGCAGCCGATTTCCTTCATCTTCTCTTTGACCAGGAAGACTTCCGGCGAACGCTCCATGGTTGGTTCGTTCCATTCGCGGTTCAGGTTCGCGCCGGCGGCGTTGGTGCGCAGGTTCCCGCGCACGGAGCCGTCCGGGTTCATGTTCGGCACGATGTAGAAGCAGGCATCCTGCAGGCACTGGCGGGCGTATGGATTGGCCGCGTCGAGCAGGGCCTCTACCATGCCTTCGACGAACCATTCAGCCATGGTTTCGCCAGGGTGCTGGCGCGCGATGACCCAGACCTTTTTCTCCGCATCCTGGTCGCCGATGACCAGCATGTTCATGTCGCGGCCTTCCACGGTGCTGCCCAGGTCGACCAGTTCGGCCAGCGGGTGCAGCTGGGCGGAGTCCAGCAAGGACAGGTGGCGTTCCCACGAATATGGCTCGAAGTAGGCGTAGTAGACCGAGTCGTGCTCCGGCGCGTGCTCGATGGTCATGACCTCGCCATCGAAGGAAGTCGGGACGCGGAACCAGTTATCCCGGTCGTAGGAAGCGACAGCGTTGTAGCCCTTCCAGCCTTCAGCATAAGCAGCTTTGCCAGCGTTCAGGAAGCGGATGGTCAGCGGCACGGCTTGCGCGCCCTGTACACGGAAATAGAACCACTGGATGATGTCCGCGTGGGAGTCCTTGCGGATATTGACGTCGATATCGCCAGCGGAGGTAACGCTGACGACATCAATGGCGCCAGCATCGAACTGGCTGCTGATCTTGATAGACATTGTGTGTCCTGTCGGAAATGAAGCGCGGCGCGCGAAGCCCGACATGATACACCACCCCCTACAGTAGAGCCCGTGTCACACTTGGGGTGTGACCCCAGGGTGTGACACGGGCTCTACTGTAGGCCGCCGAAGCGTTGGTGGAAGCTGGATTCGGGGTGGGGGGCGCTGGGGTCTTCGCGTCGCAGGACGGCGAGGATGTGCTGCTCGGCCGGTGCGCTAAGCTGGCGATAGAGCTGGCTGGCCAGTACGTAGGCGCGGGCGCCGGGCCACGGTTCGGGCAGCAGTTCGATCGGCAGTTGCGGGTCGTGCAGCTGCACGCGGCGGTAGGCGTGGATCAGCAGTGTGCGCAGTACGAAAGCTTGCTCGGGATCGATTTCGCCCGCGTCAGCCAGCAGGCCTGGCAGCACACTGAAGGTGGCGACAAACTTTTCGTAGCCGGCGGCCACTTCGCTGAGGTCCCAGCCGTCGGCCACCATCTCGCCCAGCGGCCGCGCGCGCAGGCCGGGCACTTCGCTGGCCTGCACCACATAGACCTTCTGCAGCAGGCCAAGGCGCGACAGCAGGGCTTCCAGCGCTTCCATATCACCCGCCGGATGGCCGGCGATACCGGGTGCAATCACGCTGTAACCTTCCCACAACAGCTCCTTGCGCAGCTGGCTGCGCGCCGGGGCGTCAAGGCCGTCGGCTGCCAGCACCAGGGTCCACTGGCCGTTCCAGTGCACATTCAGCGGGGCGTAAATGCGGCGGAAGGCGCGG
>Ga0209436_100068_pt1 | contig 53437 bp, 41 predicted proteins | sample AraplaF_Cvi_mTSA_FD_184263 | JGI IMG/M metagenome (GOLD analysis project Ga0209436, IMG submission 184263) | Arabidopsis root microbial communities from the University of North Carolina, USA - plate scrape MF_Cvi_mTSA (SPAdes) (version 2) | ecosystem: Host-associated > Plants > Roots > Endosphere...
AAGAATTGCGAAACAGTGGGAAAATAGAAGGACGGGCGGAGTATACCGCAAGAGGTACAAGAGCTAAAACATGACAAAAAAGAAAGACATTGAGTTTCTCCGTGTAACACACCTGCGCGGACCGAACATCTGGACCTATCGCCCGGTGATCGAGGCTTGGCTGGATATCGGCGAGCTTGAAAACTACCCCTCGAACAAACTCCCCGGTTTTTATGAACGCTTGATCGCCTTCCTGCCAGGCCTGGTCGAGCATCGCTGCGGCGTCGGTGAGCGCGGCGGCTTCCTCGAGCGGCTGCGCGACGGCACCTACGCCGGCCACATCCTCGAGCACGTGGTACTCGAACTGCAAAACCTGGCCGGCATGCGTACCGGTTTTGGCAAGACCCGCCAGACCGCCGAAGGCAGCGGCATTTACAAAATGGCATTCCGCACCCGCCAGGAACAGGTTGGCCGCGCCGCACTGGCAGCGGGCAAAGACCTGCTGATGGCTGCCATCGACGACAAGCCATATGACCTGGCCGCGACCGTTGAAAAACTGACCTCGATGGTTGAATCGCTGTGCCTGGGGCCATCGACTGCATCCATCGTGGACGCCGCGACCGACCGCAAGATCCCGCATATCCGCCTGACCGACGGCAACCTCGTGCAGCTGGGCCATGGCGCGCGCCAGCGCCGCATCTGGACTGCGGAAACCGACAACACTTCCGCCATCGCCGAAGGCATCGCCTCCGACAAGGACATGACCAAGGACTTGCTGAAGTCCGTTGGCGTGCCGGTGCCGGAAGGTACCCTGGTCAAGAGTGCCGACGAGGCGTGGGAAGAGGCGCAGGACATCGGCCTGCCGGTGGCAGTGAAGCCCTACGACGGCAACCATGGCCGCGGCGTTTCCCTGAACCTGATGACCGAAGCCGACGTGCGAGCCGCTTACGATATCGCCGTTGTGCGCGGCGGCAGCAAGAGCGTGATCGTCGAGAAATTCATCGTCGGTAACGAACACCGACTCTTGGTGGTCGGCCGACGCATGGTCGCTGCCTCCATGGGCGAATCGCTGTGGGTGACCGGCGACGGCAAGTCGACCGTGCAGGCACTGGTGGACACCCAGATCAACACCGACCCGCGCCGTGGCACTACCGAAGAATTCCCGCTGAATATCGTGCAGCCGCGCGAATCGGAAGAAGTGCTGCTGGACCTGAAGCGCCAGGGCCTGACGCCGGATTCCGTGGTCGAATCGGGCCGCAAGGTGCTGATCCAGTTGAACGGCAATGTCGCCAACGACGTGACCGACCTGGTGCACCCGGCTGTCGCTGAAATGGCGGCGCTGGCGGCGCGCACCATCGGCCTCGACATCGCCGGCATCGACCTGGTTGCCGCCGACATTTCCAAGCCGCTGGAAGAGCAGGGCGGCGCGATCATCGAAGTGAACGCAAGCCCGGGCCTGCTGGCCCACCTGAAGCCTGCCGCTGGCGGCGTGGCGCGTCCGGTTGGCCATGCGATTGCCGACCAGCTGTTCGCGGAGGAAGACGATGGCCGCATCCCGATCGTGGGCGTGGCGGGCAGCCGCCAGAACGCGCTGATCGCGCGCCTGATCGGCTGGCTGCTGCAAATGAGCGGCCGCTATGTCGGTACTGCAACCGAACAGGGCGTGTTCCTGAATGGCCGCAACGTCGCGCGCGGCCCGCTGACCGAATGGGAATCCGGCGAGCGCCTGCTGCTGAACAAGAACGTGGAAGCGGCGGTCTTTGCCAATTCGGGCCGCATGATCCTGAGCGAAGGCTTCTCCTACGATAAGTGCATGGTAGGCGTGGTGACCGACGCCGCCGGCCACGAAGAGCTGGGCGAGTTCTACATCAACACGCCGGAACAGATGTACGGCGTGCTGCGCACCCAGGTGGACGTGGTGCTGCCGGAAGGCGCAGCCGTGCTGAACGCATCCGATGCGCAAGTGGTGGAAATGGCGGAACTGTGCGATGGCGACGTCATCTTCTACGGCACTGACGAACACGTGCCTGCGATCGACTCGCACCGCCAGGATGGCGGCCGTGCCGTGTTCCTGCGCGATGGCGGTTTCGTCATGGCCGCTGGCCGCGACGAATTGGCAGTGCTGCCGCCGTCCTGCCTGCCGGCCAGCGGTGAAGACCGCAAGGAAGCAGTGCTGGCTGCGATTGGCGCCGGCTGGGCCATGGGCCTGTCGCCGGACCTGATCGGTGCCGCGCTGCGCACCTTCGAGTGGAATACCAAGAAAAACTAAGGATTACCAGGAATGGAAGTTATTCGCCTCCGCGCACTGCGCGGCCCTAATCTGTGGAGCCACCATACGGCTGTCGAGGCCATTGTGTCCTGCGCGCCGGAAGAACGCTCCGTCGACAAGATACCTGGTTTCGAAGTGCGCCTGCGCACCCGCTTCCCACGCCTGGCGCAATTGCAGCCGGACGGCCACGCGGACACCATCCCGATGGCGCACGTGCTGGAACTGGCTGCCCTGGGCCTGCAAGCCGAAGCTGGGTGCCCGGTGACCTTCAGCCGCACCACGCAGACGCTGGAAGACGGCATCTACCAGACCGTGGTGGAGTACACCGAAGAAGCAGTGGGCCGCCTGGCCATGGAATGGGCCGAAAAGCTGTGCAAGGCTGCGATGGACGACGCTCCGTTCGACCTGGCTGCTGCATTGCACGAACTGCGCGAACTCGATGAAGACGTGCGCCTGGGCCCATCGACCGGCTCGATCGTGTATGCCGCCGTAGCGCGCAAGATCCCGTTCCGCCGCATGACCGAAGGCTCGATGGTGAGTTTCGGCTGGGGCTCCAAGCAGCGCCGTATCCAGGCTGCTGAAATGGACACCACCAGCGCGATCGCGGAAACCATCGCGCAGGACAAGGAACTGACCAAGAAACTGCTGGACGCTGCCGGCGTGCCGGTGCCTGTGGGCCGCACTGCGGTCGACGCCGAGGATGCGTGGAAAGCCGCGCTGGAAATCGGCCTGCCGGTCGTGGTCAAGCCGAAGGACGGCAACCAGGGCAAGGGCGTTACCGTCAACATCACGACGCGCGAACAGACCATCGCCGCCTATAACGCCGCCAAGGAATTCCGCGACGACATCATGGTTGAGCGCTTCCTGGCCGGCCACGACTTCCGCCTGCTGGTGATCGGCAACAAGCTGGTCGCCGCTGCGCGCCGCGACCCTCCGCACGTGGTGGGCGATGGCGTGCACTCGGTGCGCGAACTGGTGGACATCGTCAACTCCGACCCGCGCCGCGGTACCGGCCACGGGACTGCGCTGACCAAGATCCGTTTCGACGATATCGCCCTGGCGCGCCTGGCGCTGCAAGGCCTGGCGGCCGATTCCGTGCCGCCAATCGGCCAGCGCGTCGTGCTGCGCAATAACGCCAACCTGTCGACCGGCGGTTCCGCCACCGACGTGACCGACGACGTGCACCCTGAAGTGGCGGCGCGCGCGGTGGAAGCGGCGCAGATGATCGGCCTCGATATCTGCGGCGTGGACGTGGTGTGCGATTCGGTGCTGCGTCCTATCGAAGAACAGAATGGCGGCGTGGTGGAAGTGAATGCCGCGCCTGGCCTGCGTATGCACCTGTCGCCGTCCTACGGCAAGGGCCGCCCGATCGGCGAAGCGATCGTCAACGCCATGTTCCCTGAAGGCGATGATGGCCGCATCCCTGTGATTGCGGTGACCGGCACCAATGGCAAGACCACCACCGTGCGCCTGGCCGCGCATTTGATCGCGTCTTCCGGCCTGCGTGTCGGCATGACCAATACCGACGGCGTGTACGTCAACGGCCGCCAGATCGATTCCGGCGATTGCTCGGGCCCGCGTTCGGCGCGCAATGTGCTGCAGCACCCTGACGTGGACGCGGCCGTGTTTGAAACCGCCCGCGGCGGCATCCTGCGCGAAGGCCTGGCCTACGACCGCTGCAAAGTGGCCGTGGTGACCAATATCGGCGCCGGCGACCACCTTGGCCTGAATTACATCACCACTGTGGAAGACCTGGCAGTGCTGAAGCGCGTAATCGTGATGAACGTCGATGAACATGGCTACGCCGTGCTCAACGCGACCGATCCGATCGTGGCCGCGATGGCGGCCAAGTGCAAGGGGAAGGTAATCTTCTTTGGCGCCGATCGCTACCATCCTGTGGTGGCGACGCACCTGGCGCAGGGCAAGCGCACTGTGTACATCGAAAACGGCCAGCTGGTGGCGGTGGAAGGCAAGAACGAGCAGCGTATTCCGCTGGCGGACGTGCCGATCACCTTCAATGGCACCATCGGCTTCCAGGTGGAGAACACCATGGCGGCAGTGGCTGCGGCCTGGGCGGCTGGTATTGACTGGGATTCGATCCGCCGCGGCTTGCTGACATTTACTACCGACAGCCATAATGCGCCGGGCCGCTTCAATATCTTCAAGTACCGCGGCGCGACTGTGATTGCGGACTATGGCCACAATCCGGATGCGATGCTGGCTCTGGTGCAGGCGGTCGATGCGATGCCGGCCAAGCGCCGTTCTGTGGTGATTTCCGGGGCGGGCGACCGTCGCGACCAGGATATCCGCGAGCAGACCGAGATCCTGGGCAAGGCGTTTGACGACGTGATCCTGTACCAGGATGCCTGCCAGCGCGGGCGTGCTGACGGCGAAGTGGTCGGTTTGCTGCGCCAGGGTTTGGAGGGCGCCAGCCGCACCAAGCACATTGACCAGATTACCGGTGAGTTCATTGCGATTGATACGGCGATGGACCGGCTGCAGGATGGCGATCTATGCCTGATCCTGGTGGACCAGGTCGAGGAGTCGCTGCGTCATATTGCCAACCGGATTGCTGCGGGCTAAATTCCGCAAGACCGGGTCAGACCCTTGGGTCTGGCCCGGATTTACCGGGCTTCAGGCAACAAGCGCAGCCTTCGGCATCACCAGGCGCGCAGTTTCACCTTCTACAAACTGTGCCGCAAACACCCGCTTTTCCGCCGCCACGTCGCCATCAGCCTCGATCAGGTTGCAAATCAGATCGGCAGTCGCCACCGCCATCTTGTGCAATGGCTGCTTCAAGGTAGTGAGCTCATAGCTCAACCACTGCGACCCTTCAACCGCATCGCACCCCACGACCGACATCTGCGACGGCACGTCGATATGCAAATGCTGCCGCGCCGCATCCACGCAGCCCATCGCCATCGCATCGTTACCGCAGATGACCGTATCCGGCACCGCGCCGATGCGCGCGATCAGCTCATGCAAGCCCGCCACGCCGCTGGAGTAGTCAAAGCAGCCGTGGAAGACCGGCGCCTCCGGCAACCCCAGTTCCGCGATCCGGTCCAGCGCCCCGCGCAAGCGTTCACGCGCCACCGAATTCTGCGCCGGCCCGCCAATCAGGGCAAACTGGCGGTGCCCGGCAGCCGCCAGGCGGGTCACCAGCGCGCGGCTAGCCTCGTACTGGTCACAGAGCACGGTATTGACGTCCAGGTCGCGCAAATGGCGATTGAAGACCACCAGTGGCACCTTCCTGCGCTTGAACTCCAGGACGTGCGCCTCGGTGAGCTTGGAAGCAGCCACCACGCCATCGACCTGGAATTGCCAGATCTCGGTCATGATGCTCTCGATCTCGCCTTCATGCTGCATGGTGAAGAGCAGGGCGCGCTTGCCGCGGCGGTTAAGCTGCTGGCTAAGCTCCGACAGGGCCGCCGGGTTGTACAGCATGCTGGTATGGGATACCACGATCGCCACGATATTGGTGCGGCGCGTAATCAGGCTGCGCGCGGCGGCATTCGGGATGTACTCCAGCCCCTCGGCCGCCTTCATGACCCGCGCATAGGTCGCTTTGGACACGCTGGCGCCGGGCTTGAAGCAGCGCGAAACCGCCGATTGCGACACGCCTGCCACGAGCGCGACATCATAGGAGGTGACGCGGCGTCCCTCCTGGAGGATGATGGCCTTTTGCTCGGCAAGGCTGATTGCAGGTTGTGGCGTGGTTTGGCGCATGAATGCGGAGGTGCGGCGAATTGCTTGCGATTTTGAAAATAAACACCAATCTTACCACATGGCAATAGTTTCCCTGCGCTTATAAGCCTTTGCGGGCCCGTGGTGTGGCGCCCAAGCCGCGCCGGGCTCTGTTAAAATACCGCCCCTTTTGGTTTCGGATGATTAAGATGGCACAGGCTTGCGGCATCGACTTTGGCACTTCCAACTCCACCGTAGGATGGGTACGCCCCGGCCAGCCCATCATGCTGGAACTCGAAGATGGCAAGATGACCCTGCCGTCGGTAGTCTTCTTCAATGCGGAAGACGAGGAAACCAGCTATGGCCGCGCTGCCCTGGCCGAGTACCTGGCCGGCTGCGAAGGACGCCTGATGCGTTCCCTGAAAAGCCTGCTGGGTACCAGCCTGATTGACGGCCAGACCGAAGTGGGCGGCCGCGCGCTGCCTTTCCGCCTGCTGCTGTCGCAATTCATCGGGGAGGTGAAGCGCCGTGCCGAAAGCGCCGCCGGCCGCCACTTTGACCATGTGGTGATGGGTCGTCCGGTGCACTTCATCGACGACGACAAGGCGGCCGACCAGCTGGCGGAAGACACCCTGGCCGAAATCGCGCGCAGCGTCGGCTTCCGCGACGTGGCCTTCCAGTACGAGCCGATTGCAGCGGCATTTGAATACGAATCCCAGATCGACCGCGAAGAACTGGTGCTGATTGCCGACATCGGCGGCGGTACCTCCGACTTTACGCTGGTGCGCCTGGGCCCCGACCGCGTAGCGCGCAGCGAGCGCGTGGACGATATCCTGGCCACTGGCGGCGTGCATATTGGCGGTACCGACTTCGATAAATACCTGAGCCTGTCGGGCGTGATGCCGCTGCTGGGCTATGGCAGCCAATTCCTGAGCGGGGCCGAGGTGCCGTCCAGCTATTACTTCAACCTGGCGACCTGGCACACCATCAACCAGGCCTATACGCGCAAGATGCAGGCGCAGTTGACCGAAATGATCCGCGACGCGCGCGAACCGGCCAAGCTGGAGCGCCTGCAGCACCTGATCGAGGAACGCGCAGGCCATTGGCTGGCGTTGAAAGTGGAAGAGGCCAAGATTGGCCTGTCCACCGCCGACCAGGTGCAGCTCAACCTCGAACGCTTTGCACCGCCGGTGCTGCTGGATGTGACGCGCGCCGGCTTCGATAGCGCCGTCGAACACCTGGTGTCCAGCGTGGGCGCCACGGTGACACAGTTGCTGGCCGATGCCGGTGTCCAGCCGGGCCAGGTCGACACCATCTTCTTTACCGGCGGTTCCAGCGGCGTGCGGCTGCTGCGTGAGCGAATTGCGGCGCTGGTGCCGGGCGCGCGCCGCGTCGAGGGCGACCTGTTCGGCAGCATCGGCGCCGGCCTGGCACGTGATGCATTGCGCAAGTTTGCATAATCTGCTTACAATAGCCGCCGTGAAGAAAGCCAATCGCCATTTCCTGCATGTCATACTCGCGGTGCTGCTGGTCCTGTCCCAGCAGCTCGGGATGGCGCACGCGGTTTCGCACTGGTCGGACTTCCGCCACAGCAGCGAACAGCAGCAGGCAACGGATGTCGATGACAATGGCCTGAGCGCCGGCCTTGCGCTGGACCATAACTGCAGCCAGTGCGCAGCCTTCGCATCGCTGGCCACGGCGATCCACACGCCGAGCTTCACCTTCCCGTCTGTCGACTACAGCGCGCCGCAGTCCGGCGTCGCCCTGCCGCAGCTTCACAGCGCGCGCCCTGCACGCGCCTACGATTCGCGCGCTCCACCCCTGGCCTGACACAAACAAGGTAGTCCATTTGCTGCCGCCGCGGCGGGTGCCGCGCGCTGGCTATTGTTTGTCGTATCCAGAGGTTAACTATGAATTTCAAGTACTCCCTGCTGGCAGGCGCTGTCCTGTCGGCCGTGTCCGCCATTGCATGTGCCGATGACGGCGAAGTGACCAAGGTCGTTGTGACCGCCAACCCTTTCCACAAAGGCGAAACCGAACAAATCCTGCTGCCGGCGAAAGTGCTGTCCGGCGACGAATTGCGCGACAAAATGGCGAATTCGCTGGGCGAGACGCTGTCGTCCGAACTGGGCGTGTCCTCGTCGGCATTTGGCGCCGGTGCTTCGCGCCCCATCATCCGCGGCCTGGAAGGCGCGCGGGTGAAGATGCTGGAGAACGGCATGGCGGTTTCCGATGTTTCCGGGCTGTCCAACGACCACGCGGTGTCGGCCGAAGGCGCGGTGGCGCACCAGATTGAAATCCTGCGCGGCCCGGCCTCGCTGATGTATGGCTCGGGTGCGATCGGCGGCCTGGTGAATGTGGTGAATGAACGCATTCCACCGGCGCTGGAATCGAAATTGACCGGCCAGGCCGAGGCCCGCTACAGCACGGTGGATGATGGCAAGGCGACCTCCGGCACCATTGACGGCGCGATCGGCAAAGTGGCATTGCACGTCGATGCAAACACGCGCCAGACCGGTGACTACAAGATCCCCGGCAACCGTATCGAAGGCGACCCTGATTCGGCGTCGGGCCGCCTGCCGCATTCCGGCACCAAGGAAAAAGGCGGCGGCTTTGGCGGTTCCTACATCGACAGCTGGGGCTATGTGGGCGCCTCCGTTTCGGGCCTGGACAACAAATATGGCATCCCGAGCGCGGAAGGTTCGACGATCGACCAGCACCAGACCCGTTACGATATCGACAGCCTGTTCAAGAACCCGCTGCCAGGCATCGAATCCGCCAAATTCAAGGCCGGCTATACCGATTACCACCATGCTGAACTGGGTGAGGACGGCCAGCCGGAAGTGCTGTTCAAGAACCGCGCAATCGAAACCCGCGCCGAGGCAGTGCACAAGGCGATCAGCGGTTGGCACGGTACCTTCGGCATGCAGACCGAACTGACGCACTTCTCGGCGCTCAGCGCGCAAGGCGGCCCGGATACGGTGCCGGTCACCCGTTCGAATTCGACGGCAGGCTTCCTGGTCGAAGAAAAGGAATGGGGCCCGGTGCGCGTCAACGCCGGCCTGCGACTGGAACGCGTGAAGCGCGAGCCGGTGAGTGGCCTGGATCGCTCCTTCTCGCTGCAAAGCGGCGCCCTCGGCGCGTTGTGGTCGTTCACGCCGGGTTATGCGACCGGCCTGACCTTGTCGCGCGCCCAGCGTGCCCCTTCGACCGAGGAGCTGTACTCCGGCGGCCCGCACGACGCCACCATTACGTTCGACCAGGGCGACCCGAACCTGGTCAAGGAAACGTCCCGCAATATCGAGTTCTCGCTGCAAAAGACTGCGGGCCTGATCCGCTGGAAAGCCAACCTGTTCCACAACAGCATTTCGGACTTCATTTACGGCCACGTGACCGGCCGCATGCTGGACGAAGACGGCAATGAGGGCGGCGAATTCCGCGAACGCCTGTTCAGCCAGGGCAATGCCACGGTGCGCGGCGCCGAGGCTGAGATCGAATACAATCCGCTGGCTATGGGCTTGAACGGCCGCCTGTTCGCCGACACCTCGCATGGCGACCTGAAAGACAGCGGAAGCCTGCCGCTGCAGCCGGCATCGCGCATCGGCGCGACCATCGGTTACCGCACTGCCAACTGGCGTGCGGGCGCCACCTGGATCCATGCGCAGTCGCAAGACCGCCTGGCATCGTTCGAGTCTACCCCGACTGGATCCTACAACCAGCTGAACGCCAACCTGTCGTACACGCAGAAACTGAAAGACATGGACCTGACCTGGTTCGTGCTGGCGAAGAACCTGCTGAATGATGAAATCCGCGTCTCAACTTCGCTGCTGAAGGATGTTTCGCCCCTGCCTGGCCGCAGCTTGGTATTTGGTGTGCGTGCCAAGTTCTGAGTTTGCGCAAAATCAAACGTAGCACGGAGTCGCTTCTTATACTTTAGATAACAATCTAGGGCATGGGAGGCGACGATGGGCAAACGTGTGGCAGACCGGGGGCGCATCTTCCGGTGGTTCCTTGGCCCCGCGCAGCGGGGCAATCCCTACGCCCAGTTCAACCTGGCGCTTCTTTACAAACACGGGCACGGCGTCGAAACGGACGCGCACCAGGCGTTCAGCTGGATGCGCATGGCGGCGCTTCAAGGCCTGGCTTTTGCCCAGAACCAGCTCGGGGCCATGTACTACAAAGGTGTCGGCACCGGCAGCAGCGATGCCGAAGCGATCTACTGGTTCCGGCGCGCCGCGCGCCAGGGCGATCCCGCGGCCCAGCAAAACCTGGGACAGATGTACCGGCGCGGGCGCGGCGTGCCAGTCAACGAGGAAATGGCCGCGCGCTGGTTCAGCCGGGCCGCAGAACAAGGCGTGATGAGCGCCCAGGCGCTGCTCGGCGAGGCTTACCTGAATGGACGCGGCGTGGCGCCAGACTGCAAGCTGGCGCAGGCCTGGCTGCGCAAGGCTGCGGTGCGCGGCGAAGTCCATGCCCAATGCCTGCTGGGCAGCATGTTCGCGCACGGCACCGGCGTGCAGCGCGACACGGTGCAAGCGCTGATGTGGTACAGCCTGGCCGCAGAAGGCGGCTCACCCCAGGCGCAATTCAGCGTCGCCGTGCTGTATGCGAGCGGCGATGGCGTGCAGCGCGACCTGGTGCAGGCCGTCCACTGGTATCGCAGTGCGGCGGAAAAGGGCGATGCGGCGGCCCAGAACAATCTTGGCGTGTTGTACGCAACGGGGCAGGGCGTGATCCAGGATGAAGCCGAAGCGCTGCGCTGGTATCGCCGCGCAGCAGCTCAAGGCCATGCGCTGGCGCGGCATAACCTCGCGGGCTTGCGGGGCGGCGCGGCATACGCGGCGCTGCCGGACGAGCAATCGCATGGCAATATTGATTTCGACGAAACGTTGCGGACGGAGCAGCATGTGCCGGAGGCCCGCAACAGCCCGCGCTGATAGGCTCTAGCGTTGCGCGGTCAGCGGGTGTTCGGTGCCCGGGGCAAGCACCACGGTGGTGGTCAGGTGTTCCAGCCCTGCCTGGGCGTCGATATTTTCAATGCGCACGCTGTATGCGCCACGCGCCAGCGCGAAATTGCCAAGGCTGCGTGAACGCTGGTTGGCCCATTTGCTGGCCACGCACAGGGTATTCACGGTGCGCGAATGCAGCAAGGTATTGTCCGGTTTGCGCCGCACCTCCACCTTGAACGCCATTGGGCGGCCGAAGCTGGCGCGTTCCTGCCTGGGCACCTTGGCCAGGTCGAGGCCTTCTTCGCAGTCTTCCACGCGGCGATCGCCGATGATCGATACCTCCTGCTTGCTCAGCGATTCGCCGGCAGGATTACTCATTTCAAGCATCAGGGCATAGCTCAAGTCCACCGGCACCTCAACGTCGGCAGTAACGACGGTGCCCGCTTCGCCAAGCTTCAGCTGGACGTCTTTCATGAGCGGCGGGAATTCACACAGCGCGACAGAGGCCATCGCCAAGCCGACAATGGGTTTCTGGCACAGGTTATAGATGAAGGGGCTCATGAATCCAATATAGACTACGCCCCCTGCGTTTGCATCCTGCGGTCGAGGAAAAGGCTGTTGCCGTGTATCTTTTTAGCCTGTTTCTTGGCATCGGCTGCGCTGGCGGCGATCTGGTGGTGCGAGTAGTACTGGTGCGGCTCAACGCGGATCACGCCGACCGACAGGCTCATTAGCGAATAGAAGACTTTCTTGCCCTGGCGGTCTTCGCTGATATAGCCGCCACGTTCGCGGTCTTCGTTGCTGTAAAAGTCGGCAATGGCGGTCGCGAAGTCTTCCAGCACTGCGTGGCAGCGCTGTTCCCAGTCCTCGCTCTGGAACAGGATCACGAAATCGTCGCCACCGATATGGCCGACAAAATCGCGATTGCGGTCGCCGTGCTTGGCCAGGATGTGGCCGGTCAGCTGGATCACGTCGTCGCCGCGGCGATAGCCGTAGACATCGTTGAAGGGCTTGAAGTGGTCCAGGTCCACGTAGCAGACCCAGAACCGTGTGCCGCTTTCCAGCAGGCGGTCGATATGTTCATTGATCGGCACATTGCCCGGCAACTGCGTCAGCGGATTGGCGTAGCGCGCCGCGTTGATCTGCATCTGCGTGATCTCGCGCATCAGGTCATGGCCGGTCCCCATGCCGATATAGCTGTTCTCTTCCGTGATGATGAAGCCATTGAACAGGTGATGCGCATCCGATTCGGCCATGCGGCAGGACAGGTCCTGCAGGCTGGTGTCGACGTCGGCAATGATCGGTTTGGCATCCATGAAGAGAGTGCATGGTTTCTTGCCATACAACTCGCGCTGGTAAGGGCGCGCGAAGTGGTCGATCATTTCAAAGCGCGACACCAGGCCAAGCGGGCGGCCGGCGTCGACCACGGGAATGATCATCAGCTTGGGATCGGCCATGAAGATCTCATAGACGTCGTTGTTGTTCATGGACGGCGGCACGGCGGCCACGTCGTGCAACAGCTTGCGGATAGACACGGTGTTTCTCTCGGCAGCGCGCTGCGGATAGACCGCCACGCCATTGCGGCCCAGTACCTTGACTACTTCCGCCGGCAGGGCCCGTGCCGGTTGAATGTGCGGTCGCCCCAGGTGGTAACCCTGGCCATAAGCGATGCCCAGGTCGCGCAGCACCAGCAGCTCCGCTGCTTTCTCGATGCCTTCGGCGATGACCAGGGTGTTGGACTTGTCGGCGATTTCCTGGATTGAGCGCACAAACTGCAGCTTCACCGGATCGTGGTCGATGCCCTGGATGAAGTGCATGTCGATCTTGACGAACTCCGGGCGCAGTTCGGACCACAGGCGCAGGCTGGAAAAGCCTTCGCCCAGGTCGTCGATCGCGATCTGGAAACCCATTTTGCGGTAATACAGCACAGCCTCGCGCATCCGCTCATAGTCGTAGGTCGGCTGGTTTTCGGTCAGCTCGATAATGACGTTGGCGGGATTGAGGCCGAATTCATGGATGTAGCCGAGTGTTTCGCCCTGGCTGACATCATGCTGGCGCACCAGCGATTCCGGGCTGACGTTGAGGAACAGCTTGCCCGGCAGCTGCAGTTCGGCGAAGCGTTCCAGCACGATGCGGCGGCACAGGTATTCCACTTCGCGCGACAGGTTGTTGGCCCGCGCCACGCGGAACAGGTTGAGCGGCGAATGCAGCGGGCTGTCCGAAGGGCCGCGGATCAGGCCTTCGTAAGCGATGATCTCGCCGCTTTGCATGTGGACGATGGGCTGGAACAGGGCGTGCAACTGGCGCCGCTGGATGATGTCCAGCAGGTGCTGGCCGAGCATATCATCTGGCGGTGGGCGCAAGTAGGTCACGTTGTTCGGGAGGACGGCGGTTGAAGTGCTCACGATGGCGGTCGCAAAAATGGCAACATCATGATTTTGTGTCGCAATTGTGACAGCATGATGAACGCTGGAAACACTTTTTGGCGTTACAATAAGCTTCCACGTCCCTGACCGAGAACGATGCCGAGCCAGTCCTTGATCCGTTCCGCTGTATTGGCGGCTTTTTGCTTGTCCGGTATCGCCTCTGCGGCCGGTGGAATTACCGTGCATGTCGGCGACACGAACGGCAAGCCGGTTGCCGACGCTGTGGTCTACCTGGAGGCCGACGGCGGCCAGGCGCTGCCCAAGCCGCAAAAGCCCGGCGAAATCAGCCAGAAGGGCTTGAAGTTCATCCCGCTGGTCACCGTGATCCAGACCGGCAGCAAGATCTACTTCCCGAACAACGACAAAGTGCGGCACCATATCTATTCGTTTTCTGCGCCGCACAAGTTCGACCAGAAGCTGTACTCCGGCACCACCGCCGACCCGCAAATCTTCGACAAGCCGGGCACGGTGGTCCTCGGCTGCAATATCCACGACAAAATGATTGCCTACGTGCGCATTGTCGATACGCCGTACTTCGGCAAGACTGACGCCAACGGCGAGGTGACGGTCGATGCTCCCGCCGGAAAATACATAGTGAAAGCCTGGCATCCCGACATCGTCGGCGGCAACGCGCAGGAACAGGCGCTGCGCCTGTCCGATGGCGCGGCGAGCGCCAGTTTCAAATTCTCCCTGAAGCCGCCATCAACCGAACCGGACACGCCGGCGTACTGACACCATGCGATTCCGCAGCCTAGAAAGTCGTATCGTCACGCTGTTCCTCGTGCTGCTGATCGTGGTGCAGCTCGTGGGGCTGGTTGTGATCCAGCGCGGCATCGACAGCAATGCGCGGGCTGCCATCGCCTCTGAGCTGGTCAACGGCAGCAAGGTGTTTGCCCGCCTGATGGAGCAGAATGCGCAAAACCTGCGCAATGGGGCGCGCCTGTTGTCGCGCGATGCCGGCTTCCTGGCGGCGATCGGCAATACCGATGATGATGACCGTGCCACCATCGAATCGGCGCTGGCCAACCACGGCCGGCGTATCAAGGCGTCCATGACAATGCTGGTAAGCCCTGAACGCAAGGTGGTCGCTTCCACCAGCGACGCGCAGGCTGCGGGGCTGGCACATATGGTCATGGCCATGCTGGACAAGGCAGAGCAGGAGGATGGCGCCAATGGCGTTGCCATCGTCGAGCGGCTGCCGTACCAGGTCGTGGTGGTGCCGGTCAAGGCGCCGGTCACCATCGGTTTCGTGGTGATGACCTTCCCGCTCGACGACCGCCTGGCGCATGACATGCAGGAAACCACGGCGCTGCAAACCTTGCTGCTGACGCGCGACAGCAATGGGCGCTGGCTGCCGGTGGCGTCGAGCCTCGCGCCGGCTGCGGTGGAGCGCATCATGTCTCAACTGCAGGGCAAGGGCAGCATGCCGGCCGACGCGTTCGATGTCGACATCGTCGGCGACAAACTCAGCGTGCATATGACGAAGATTGGGGAAGACGATGGCAATATCGCAGTGGCGATGCTGGGCCGTTCGATCGATGAAGCCACGGCAGAATATGCGCGCCTCGAACACTGGCTGCTTGGCTTGACGGTGGCTGGCATGGTGGTATGCGTGGTGGCCAGCGTGCTGACGGCCAAGCGCATCGCGCAGCCTCTGCGCCAGTTGGCCGATACAGCGAAGATGCTGGAGCAGGGCGATTACAAGGTGGATATCGGTTCCTCCCGCGCCGACGAAATCGGCGAGCTGGCGCATGCCTTCGGCAGCATGCGTGACGGTATTGCCAAGCGGGAGCAGGAGATCCGCCGCCTGGCTTACTGGGACCCGTTGACCAACCTGCCGAATCGCGCACAGTTCCTGCTTCTGCTGAACGAGGCGATCGGTGAAGCGCGCAAGCGCGGCGGCTCGGTCTATGTCCTGATGATGGACCTGGACCGCTTCAAGCACGTGAACGACGTGATGGGGCACAGTTTCGGCGATGCCTTGTTGAAGCAGGTGGCGGGGCGGCTGTTGCAGAAACTGGCCAACCGCCGCCATCCGGCGCAGGTGGCGCGCCTGGGCGGCGACGAATTCGCCGTGCTGCTGCCAGGCTCCGACCTGGACCAGGCGGTAGTGGTGGCGGCCGAAATCCTGCAGGCGCTGGAGTCACCGCTCTCGCTGGACGAGCAGATGGTCGACATTGGCGCCGGGATTGGCATCGCCGGCTTCCCGGAAAACGGCTTGGATGGAGAGGAGTTGCTGGGCAAGTCGGAGATTGCCATGTATACCGCCAAGCAGCGCAATGAAGGCGCCGTCGTCTACGAGGACGCGATCGACAAGGGCAGCCAGCAAAGCCTGTCGCTGCTGACGGAATTGCGCCAGGCCTTGGAAAACAATGAGCTGCGCCTGTTCGTGCAGCCCAAGGTAACGCTGGCCACTGGCCAGGTAGTGGGCATGGAAGCGCTGGTGCGCTGGCACCATCCGGTGCGCGGCAATGTCTTCCCCGACCAGTTCATCCCGTTTGCCGAGCAGACCGGCTTTATCCGCGTGATTACACATTGGGTACTGGAGCGATCGGCGGAGCTGTGCCACGAACTGGCGCAGCGCGGCATTCACCTGAAGGTATCGGTCAATCTCTCCACGCGCGACTTGCTGGACCAGGAACTGCCGTTCAAATTTGGCGAAATCTTCATGCGCCACCATGTATCGCCAGGTGCTTTCTGCCTGGAGATCACGGAAAGCGCGATCATGGACGACCCGGTGCGCGCCCAGCAAACGCTGGAGCGCCTGCACGCCATGGGCTGCGATCTTTCGATTGACGATTTCGGCACAGGTTATTCCTCGCTGGCCTACCTGAAGCGCCTGCCGGTCGACGAACTGAAAATTGATAAATCGTTTGTCCTGAATATGGCGAACGATGTGGGCGACGCCAAGATCGTGCGGTCCACCATCGACCTTGGCCACAATATGGGCCTGCGTGTCGTGGCCGAAGGCATCGAAAGCGAAGCGGCCTGGAACATCCTGGCGGAGATGGGATGCGACCAGGGCCAGGGCTACTACATGAGCCGCCCGATGCCGGCTGGCGAACTGGCGAGCTGGGTCGAGAAGCGGAAAGCTTCCGCCATGGCCGAATAATCACTGGCGCCAACGGCTTCGGAGAGTTACTTATTTGTTAAAGTTCAAGTTATGATCGCTGCCGCATCATAACTACTCTACGGACGACCAATGCCATTCAAGCGCGCCACCCTTGTACTTACCCTGATCGCTGCTTTCTCCGCACCAGCATTTGCCCAGACCTGTCCCGCAGGCGCGCCGGCGGTGAGCTACCCGGCTTCCAAAAAGGTCGACCAGCAGGATGATTACCACGGCACCAAGGTTGCCGATCCTTACCGCTGGCTGGAAGATGCGAACAGTGACGAGACCAAGGCCTGGGTGGTCGCGCAGAACAAGGTAACGCAAGCCTGGTTGTCGCAAATTCCCGAGCGTGAGGCAATCAAGGCGCGCCTGACCAAGCTGTGGAACTATGAGCGTTATGGCGTGCCGTCGAAGAAGGGCGGCCGCTACTTCTACAGCCGCAACGATGGCCTGCAGAACCAGTCGGTCCTTTACACTGCGAAAAGCCTGTCCGAAACGCCGCGTGTGCTGCTGGACCCGAACACACTGGCCGCAGATGGCACTGTCGCCTTGGCTGGCACCGCCGTGAGCCCGAACGGCAGGTTCCTGGCCTATAGTACCGCCGCATCGGGCTCGGACTGGAACGACATCAGGGTTCGCGACATCGAAAGCGGCAAGGACCTGGCCGACCATATCAAATGGGTCAAGTTCTCCGAGACTGCCTGGGCCGCTGACGGTTCCGGTTTTTACTACAGCCGTTACGACGAGCCGACTGAAGAAAGCAAGCTGGCTGGCGTGAACTACTTCCAGAAAGTCTACTTCCACAAACTGGGAACCGGGCAGAGCGCCGATGTGCTGGTGTATCACCGCCCGGACCAGAAGGAATGGGGCTTTAGCGCTGAAGTGACCGACGACGGCCGCTACCTGGTGATCAACGGCTCGCATGGCACCGAGGCGAAAAATCGCGTCTTCATCAAGGACCTGAAAACGAAGGACGCGCAAGTGGCCGGCCTGCTGGAGGCGTTCGACGCTTCGTACAACTTCATCGATAATGAGGGACCGGTTTTCTACTTCCTGACTGATAAAAATGCGCCGCGTTCGCGGATCGTCGCGATCGATATCCGCAAGCCAGGCAGCGAACACTGGAAGGAAATCGTGCCGGAAGCGCAGCAGACACTGACCGGCGCCAGCATCGTCAACAGGCAACTGGTGCTGAACTACCTGAGCGACGCGCACAGCGCCGTCAAGGTGGTGGACTTGAAAGGTAAGCCAGTGCGCGAGATCGCGCTGCCAGGCCTGGGCACGGCTTCCGGCTTCGGCGGCAAGGCGACCGATACTGAGACGTTCTATTCGTACACCAGTTTCACTACGCCGACCACTATCTATCGCCTGGACCTGAAGAGCGGCAAATCGAGCATTTATCGCCAGCCGAAGGTCGACTTCGACCCGGGCGCCTTCGATACGCGCCAGGAGTTCTTCACCAGCAAAGACGGCACCAAAGTGCCAATGTTCATCGTGTCGAAGAAGGGCATGAAGCTGGACGGCAGCAACCCGACGTACCTGTATGGCTACGGCGGCTTCAATATCTCGCTGACCCCTGGCTTCTCGGTGTCGAACCTGGCGTGGGTTGAAATGGGCGGCGTGTACGTGGTGGCCAACCTGCGTGGCGGCGGCGAGTACGGTGAAGCGTGGCACAAGGCCGGTACCAAGCTGCAAAAGCAAAACGTGTTCGATGACTTCATCGGGGCGGCCGAATGGCTGGTAGCAAACAAGGTGACCTCCCCAGCCAAGCTGTCGATCGGCGGCGGCTCGAATGGCGGCCTGCTGGTTGGCGCTGCGATGACCCAGCGTCCGGACCTGTTCGGTGCGGCGGTGCCTGCGGTGGGTGTGATGGATATGCTGCGCTTCCAGAAATTTACGATCGGTTGGGCCTGGGCTTCCGATTACGGATCGTCCGACAATGCGGAAGAATTCAAGGCGCTGGTGAAGTACTCCCCGCTGCATAACCTGAAGCAGGGCGGTTGCTACCCGGCCACCATGGTGATGACTGCCGACCATGACGACCGCGTCGTCCCGGCCCACAGCTTCAAGTTTGCAGCTGCCGCGCAGGCAGCGCAAGCCGGCGCTGCCCCGATCCTGATCCGCATCGACTCCAAAGCCGGCCATGGCGCCGGAAAGCCGACCACCAAGCAGATCGAGGAAGTGGCTGATCGTTGGGGCTTCCTGGCGCGCGCCCTGGACATGCAGCCAGCCGCATCCGCCACCACCACCGGCGGCCAGTAAGCCATGCGCGCGCTCCTGCTGCTGTGGACAGCCCTGCTTGCGCCGGCCACGGCGGCGGAAGCGCCCAAAACCTTCGCGGAGCAGACCCGGTCGCTCGCCGCGCAACCCGGCTTCATTGAGGTCTGGCGTGACGCTGCGCAGGGCAGGGTGCTGCTTTCAGTGCGCGAATTGGACCAGCCCTTCCTGCTGGTTTCATCGCTGCCTTATGCCCTGGGCTCCAACGACGTAGGCCTTGACCGTGCGCAGCCGGGCAGCCCGAAGCTCGTGAAATTCCAGAAATTCGGCAACCGCTTGTTCCTGGTTCAGGAAAATACCCGCTTTGTCGCCCGCTCGGCCGATGCCGATGAGCGCAATGCGGTGGCCGAGTCCTTCGCCGGCGCGGTCCTGTGGTCTGGCGACATCCTTGCCAGCGAGGGGCCGCGCCACCTGGTCGACTTTTCCAGTTTCCTCCTGGCCGACCAGCACGGCATCGTTCAAAGGCTGGATGAAACAAAGCAGGGCGCGTATCGCGTGGATGAAAAGCGCAGCGCAGTGCTGGCAGCGGAAGCCAAGGCATTCCCCGACAATATCGAGCTCGAGTCCTTGCTGACTTTCGCCGGTCCGGGCACCGGGGAGTTCGTCCGGCAGGTCGCGGCCGATCCAGCCAGCCTGTCGATGCGCCAGCATATTTCCATGGTGCGGCTGCCAGACAATGGCTACACGCCGCGCCGCTACCACCCTTTCTCGGGCGGCTTCGACACCGGCTACTATGACTTCGCCACGCCGCTTGCGAGCAGCCTTGACGTGCGCTGGCAGGTGCGCCATCGCCTGGAAAAGGGCGGCAAGCCAATTGTCTATTACCTCGACCGCGGTGCGCCGGAACCGGTGCGCTCGGCATTGCTGGAGGGCGCGCGCTGGTGGACGAGCGCATTCGAAAAAGCCGGCTTCAAGGACGGCTTTCGCGTCGAGCTGATGCCGGAGGGCGCCGATCCGGCCGATGTGCGCTACAACGTCATCACCTGGGTACACCGCGCCACGCGTGGCTGGTCGTATGGTAATGCGATCACTGATCCGCGCACTGGCCAGATTGTTCGCGGCGCAGTGACGCTGGGTTCGCAGCGCGTGCGGCAGGATATCCTGATTGCTGAAGCCCTGCTGGCGCCGTATGGCAAATCCGCCCCCGCCAATCGGCGCAAGCTTGCCGAGCAAATGGCGCTGGCACGCCTGCGCCAGCTCGCCGCCCATGAAGTTGGCCACACCCTCGGCTTCGCCCATAACTTTGCCGCCAGCCGCCAGGGTAACGGCTCGGTCATGGATTATCCGCACCCAGTCCTGAAGCTTGGCGCGGACGGTGCCATCGACCTGCAGGACGCCTACGGTGTTGGCGTCGGTGCTTGGGACGATTATGTCGTGAAGCATATTTACGGTGATTTCGGCAGTGGCGAACCTGAAGCTGCCGCGCTGGCCAAGTTGCGCAGCGATGCGCGCGCAGCTGGCCTGCAATATGTCTCCGACGAAGATTCGCGCGCGCCGGGCGCATCGCACCCGAATGGCCTGTTGTGGGACTTCGGACCCGATACACTGAAAACCTGGGACCAGCTCGGCGCAATCCGTCGTCGTGCCCTGGATAATTTCTCCCTTGATGTCCTGCCGGACGAACGCCAGGCGGGTGAACTCGAGGCGCGCCTGGTGCCGGTGTACCTGCTGCAGCGTTACCAAGGGGAAGCCGTAGCCCGCCTGCTGGCAGGCGGCGAATACGAATCCGCCACCAGTGCCGACGTCCGCGCCGGCCGTGCCGCCGCAGGCGTCAAGCTCACGCCCGCCGCAACCCAGCGTGCGGCGCTAACCCGCTTGGCTGACACCCTGCGTGCCGAATACCTGGCCTTGCCCGCAGCGGTGCTCGACCAGTTGTCGCCGCCGTCGACAGGGTTCGAACGTAACAAGGAATACTTCGGAACCCGCATGAACGCAGTTTTCGACGCATTGTCCGCTGCCGAATCCGGCGCCGCACAGACTGCTGGCTTCCTGTTCGACGCTGGCCGCCTGAATCGCCTGTCCTGGCAACACGCACGCGACAACACGATGCCAAGTGCCGACGAAGTAGTCGATGCAGCCTTGGCTCGCAGCTGGAAGCGCGGCCCGGTGCCCGCCAATGTGGCGGGCGGCGAAGCTGTGCAACTGGCGGCCAACTGGGTGGTGCTTGAGGCATTGCTGCAGGCTTTGGAGGGCGGCAAGCTCCACGCCAACGTCGACGCCGACTTGCGCCAGCAACTGCGCGCTTTCGTCGGATGGCTGAAGTCAAATCCCGGCAAAGGCACCACCGCCTCCAGCCGCGTCCAGGCCGCCGACCACGTACTGCGTTACCTGGCCGACCCGCGCAGCGTCAAGCTGCGGGCGTTGCCGGCCATCCCGCCTGGCGCACCAATCTGATTGACGTCACCGCGAGCACTGTTGGCTGAAATGAGCCTGATTCGACACATACACCGCAACGTCGATGCGACGTTCGCCATTAGTGCAAGTGCCTGGGCTGAAACCGGTGGCTCGGTTGAGATTGTCGTCACTGATGTGAAGCCATTTGGTCAGGTCCGCGGCGCTATCCGTAGCCGGGAGGTGGTTCCAATTGCGAATTCACCCTTGCCAAAGGGGGTGCTTCGAATGCTCGAGAACCATGCGCTTCAATCAGGTGTCCTTCAACTGTGCGCGGATGAACCGGACGGGCCGCTGATGCTGAACGGCCAGGAATATATGTTTTTGGACGGCGTTCATTTTGCGCTTGAGGTCTATTTGCTTGGACAGCATAAAACTGTGCGCCGTTTCAATTGGCGCGAGCCCCGCTTTTCAACCTTGTTCAATGCCGTTATCGAATATGGGATCGAGGACCCGGCGCTGCGCCAACTTGCGGCGAGAATGCGCTGCAGCCCCCAGCTATGGGACGTCGACCATGCTAATATTTGCGTGAATAACAATTGAATGTATCGTTACGCATGGATGAATTCCGAATCACCACAAAAGCAAGTGAGTTCGATACTGGACTCATTCATCGCTTCCTTTCGGAGCAAAGCAGCTGGGCAAAAGGCATTTCGCGCGAGCTCGTTCAACGATCGATTGCCAATTCGCTTTGTTTTGCCGGCTTCCTGGGCAATGAGCAAATTGCGTTTGCACGTGTGATCTCCGATTACGCGACGTTCGCCAACCTGGTGGACGTCTTTGTCTTGCCGGAGCATCGGGGAAAGGGATACAGCAAGACGCTGATGGCCGCGGTCTTTGCGCATCCGGATCTTCAGGGACTGCGTCGCTTCACGCTCGCGACTGGCGATGCGCATGGACTCTATGCACAATACGGCTTTACTTCGCCCCTGTATCCACAATCGCTTATGGAGCGTTACTTTCCGGGGATGTATGAGGTGAAAAACTGATGCCCTGGACTATTGGAAGAGTTTATGTTGCTCAGGCCAACATTGGTATCGTCGCTCATGCTCATAACATCAACGTCCTCTGTCGCGTGCCGGAATGATCGATCAGTCGTCCAAGCGGAAAGACCGTTATCGATCTTGGATCCAGCTGCTACTCATAATTGCCGTGATTTTTGTCGGAAGGGCAATCGAAAGCACAGGTGATGCGGCGATTGTAATCATGACCAAGGTGTTGGCGCTTCCTCTCGCCATCGTGGTCTTCTCGTTTGCTTATCTGAGCCCGAAGGCAATTCCACCGGATGTGGCGAGGCGCTACCCGCGTTGGTTCGCAATGGTGTCGCTTTACGTGGCCGCGCTACTTCTCGCCTGGGCTAGCATGATGGCCATCAACGCCTTTTCGACGGAGGGGGAGCCGATTGTCTATTCTGGTCCAGTGGTCGACAAGCAGCAAACGACGGGTAAATACGCTCATAATACTATTCGTTTCCGTGATCTCTCGAGCGGCGAAATGATCGAGCGGGACTTGGGCCTGGATGCGTACAAAAATACGGCCCTCGGCGCTCGATATTGTGTGGCGTTTGATCGTGGTTTGTTTGGGATCCCCTTTCGATGGAAATACTTCAATCAAGCGAGGTATGAGGCGCTTTGCGAGATGGCTGCGGTCCCAAAAAGTAATAGCAGGTGATGCGCCCGTGTCAGCGCAAAAATAGCGGGTGAACCCAACGAGCAAACAGCTGCCGCGATGGACCCGCCACCCGGGATCATAGCTTTAAATGGATGGTGCGGTGCCGAGTATCAGCTTGACTTTCCGTTCTATCGTTCAATAGGAGCGTTGTGATGACCAAACGCCTCGCGTCTTGCAGCTGCGGCCAATTGATGGCCGTAGTGACTGGTGAACCCGTGCGTATTTCCATCTGCCACTGCCTGGCTTGTCAGCGCAGAACTGGCAGCGTGTTCGGCGAGCAGGCCAGGTTTGCGCGCGAGAACGTGAAAGTGTCTGGCGTCTCAACCGAGTACATTCGGGTTGGCGACGAAGGGGGAGCAGTCAAATTCCATTTCTGCCCGACCTGCGGTTCGACTGTTTATTATGGCCTTGAGAGCCTCGATGGTTTCGTGGGCATTCCGGTCGGGGCATTTGCTGATCCAGCCTTCCCTGCGCCGCGCGTTTCGGTCTACGAGGAGCGTATGCATGGTTGGGTAGTTCCGCCGCCTGGTGCGGAACGGATCCCATGATTTCTGGCGCGAGTCTGCGTTCGCTCGAATCGTTCGGCGTGCATCCGCGACGGCCGCCAGTCGACATCTCCCGGCTCGTAACTTAGAAACGTCTCGTGATTGAACACCGACCGATAGGCCGCGGATTTGAGAGCCTCTCCAGAGCGCGCCACGGCTAGCGGTGGATCACTACCAACAGAGCCTTGGCTTCGGATTTACCCGGATTGCGGATGGCGTGATGCAGGTCGGCTGCGTAACGCGCAGTGCCGCCTAGCTTGATCTTCTTCTTGTTGGCCCCAACTTCCAGCTCCATCGAACCGTGCAGGATGGTCAGGTGTTCGGTAGTGCCTGGATCGTGCGGTTGCGAGACCAGCTCGCCGCCAGGCGACAGGGTCAACTCATACCACTCATATTTTCCCGCCAGCTCCATTGGGCCCAGGATGCGCAGCACGTAGCCGGCGTGGGCGCCGGGCAGGGTAGGCGTTTCGTGCGCATCCACCAACTTTATCGTTTCGACATCCTTCTCGACGTCGGACAGCAGTTCGCCGATCTGCACGCCCAGTGCATTGGCCAGGCGCCAGGTGATGGCGATGGTCGGATTGGCTTTTTCACGCTCGATCTGGGACAGCATGGACTTGGATACACCCGCGATACGGGACAGGTCTTCCAGGGTCAGGCCGCGCGCCAGGCGCAGGCGTTGCAGGGCGGCGCCGACTTCTGGCGGGGCATTGGTGGAAATGTTCGGCTTCACGCTTGCAGAGTTCAATATAGTAAAGTAGGATCCCGTATATCGAATTTACGTTCAATATAGTGAATTCCGGCCCTATTAGTGAAATAAGAGTAAACTTTACATCAGAGGACGACCATGAGCCAAGCGACGAATGCGTTTTACACCGGCCTGCAACAGAACCTGGAAAAGCTGCGTAACGATGGCCTCTATAAACCCGAGCGCGTCATTGCTTCCCGCCAGGGCAGCGAGGTGCAGTCGGAAGACGGTCGTACCTTGATTAATATGTGCGCCAACAATTACCTGGGCCTGTCGGGCCAGGAGTGGGTGGCGCAGGCCTCTATCGCAGCAACCGAAAAGTACGGCTACGGCCTGTCCTCGGTGCGCTTCATCTGCGGCACGCAGACCGTGCACAAGCAGCTGGAAAAGGCCATCTCCGAATTCCTGGGTACCGAAGACACCATCCTGTACGCGGCAGCATTTGACGCGAACGGCGGCGTATTCGAGCCTTTGTTCGACGAAAACGACGCCATCATCTCCGATGCGCTGAACCACGCCTCGATCATCGACGGTATCCGCCTGTGCAAGGCCGCACGCTTCCGCTATGCGCACAACGACATGGCCGACCTGGAAAAGCAACTGCAGGCCGCCGCCGACAAGCGCCATAAAGTCATCGTGACCGACGGCGTGTTCTCCATGGACGGCACCATCGCCCAGTTGGACAAGATCGTTGAACTGGCCGAAAAATACGGCGCCCTGGTCATGATCGACGAATGCCACGCTTCCGGCTTCATGGGCAAGACCGGCCGCGGCACCCACGAACACCACAATGTGCTGGGCAAGATCGACATCATTACCGGCACCCTGGGCAAGGCCCTGGGCGGTGCGATGGGCGGCTTCACCTCCGGCCGCAAGGAAGTGATCGACACCCTGCGCCAGAAATCGCGTCCTTACCTGTTCTCGAACACCCTGGCGCCAGCCATTGCCGGCGCTTCCCTGGAAGTGCTGAAGCGCCTGTCCGCATCGACCGAGCTGCGTGACCGCCTGCACGAAAACACCGCCTACTTCCGCAAGGAGATCGAGCGTATCGGCTTCACCATCAAGCCAGGCACTCACCCGGTCGTGCCAGTGATGCTGTTCGATGCACCGGTCGCACAGAAATTCGCGGCACGGATGTACGAACTGGGCGTGCTGTTGTCGGGCTTCTTCTATCCGGTGGTGCCGATGGGGCAGGCGCGCGTGCGCGTGCAGCTGTCTGCCGCCCACACCCGCGAGCAGCTGGACAAGGTACTCGCGGCCTTCGAACAAGCCGGCAAAGAGCTGGGCATTATCAAGAACTAATCAGGAAAACAGGTAAGAATCATGGAACGCATTCTCGTCATCGGCGCCAATGGCCAAATCGGCAGTGAACTGGTGGAAGCGCTGGCAAAGCAGCACGGCGAACAAAACGTCATCGCAACCGACATCAGCCCGGTCAACAAATACAACGCAGCCCGCTACCAGGTGCTGAACGTGATGGACAAGGCCGCGCTGCAGGCATTGGTGGCAGCCGAGGGCATCACCCAGGTGTACCAGCTGGCCGCGATGCTGTCCGCCACCGGCGAGGCAGCGCCGCTGAAGGCCTGGGACCTGAACATGGACGGCCTGCTGAACATCCTGGAAGTGGCGCGCGAGCGCGGCGAGCAGGGCAAGCCACTGCGCATCTTCTGGCCATCATCGATCGCTGCTTTCGGTCCGAACACGCCTGCCGAGAACACACCGCAGTTCACCGTGATGGACCCGACCACGATTTACGGCATTTCCAAGCTGGCTGGCGAACGACTGTGCGAATACTACTTCCTGAAGTATGGCGTGGACGTGCGTTCCATCCGTTACCCGGGCATCATCAGCTTCAAATCGCCTCCAGGCGGTGGCACCACCGACTACGCAATCGCAATTTTCCACGCCGCGCTGCGCGGTGAGCGCTACGATTGCTTCCTTGGCCCGAAGACTACGCTGCCGATGATCTACATGCCTGACGCGATTCGCGCAACCATTGAATTGATGGATGCACCCGCTTCACAAATCAAGATTCGTTCGTCGTACAATGTCGCCGGCGTTTCCTTCAACCCGGAAGAACTGGCTGCAGCGATTACCCGCGCGCTGCCTGACTTCAAGATCGCCTACACGCCGGACAGCCGCCAGGCGATCGCCGACAGCTGGCCGCGCAGCCTGGATGATTCCAAGGCCACCGCGGACTGGAACTGGAAAGCCCGCATCGGCGTGGACGAGATGGTGAAGGACATGCTGGAGAATATCGACGTGAGCCTCAGCGAGGCCGCATAACCAGAGAGAGACAAGCAACAATGGACATGAGCGTTTTCGACTTATTCAAGATTGGCATTGGCCCATCGAGTTCGCATACGGTGGGGCCAATGGTGGCGGCGCGCCGCTTCGTGGTCGAAAACGGTCCGTTGGACGACGTCACCTCTGTGATGGCCGAGCTTTATGGCTCGCTGGCCTTGACCGGTGTCGGCCACGGCACCGACAAGGCCGTGCTGCTTGGCCTGATGGGGGAAACGCCGCAAGGCGTCGATCCTGACGCGGTGGAAGACATGCTGGCCGCCGCTGACGTTGACGGCGAGCTGCGCCTGCTGGGCGAGAAGGTGATTCCATTCACCCGCAAGCAGCACCTGGTGTTCCATATGGCCGAGAACCTGCCGGAGCATCCGAACGGCATGCGGTTTACGCTGACCCGCGCGGACGGCAGCTCGGTTTCCAAGATCTACTATTCTGTCGGCGGCGGCTTCATTCGTGCCGAAGGCGAAGAGGCGGCCACCGACGGCAAGCCTGCCGTGCGCCTGCCGTACCCGTTCAACACCATGGCAGAACTGCTGGGGCATGGCGTCAGCAGCGGCAAGACCATCCCGCAGATGCTGCGGGCGAATGAGCTGACCCGCATCAGCGAGTCTCAGCTCAACGAGGGCATGGACCGCATCTGGCACGTCATGCGCGACTGCATCCAGCACGGCCTGGAAACGAGTGGCCAGCTGCCGGGCGGGCTGAATGTGAAGCGCCGCGCGGCCGACCTGTGGCGCCAGGCGCAAGGCGGCGATCGCGCCAACCAGCTGCCGCACGATGCGCTGAACGGCGTAAGTCTGTACGCGATGGCGGTCAACGAAGAGAACGCTGCGGGCGGACGTGTTGTAACGGCGCCTACAAATGGCGCTGCAGGCATCATTCCCGCTGTGCTGAAATATTATGCGGAAGACTGCAAACCGGTCGACCCGGTTTCCGGCGTGCGTGCGTTTTTGCTGACCGCTGCGGCGATTGGCATGCTATGCAAGCGCAATGCTTCGATTTCGGGCGCGGAAGTGGGATGCCAGGGCGAAGTTGGCGTGGCATGTGCCATGGCCGCTGCCGGCCTGGTGGCAGCACTGGGTGGAAGTAACGCACAAATCGAGAACGCGGCGGAAATCGGTATCGAACACCATCTGGGCATGACCTGCGACCCGATCGGTGGCCTGGTGCAGATTCCTTGCATCGAACGTAATGGCATGGGTGCGGTGAAAGCGATTACCGCCGCTTCGCTGGCGATGAAGGGCGACGGCACCCACTTCGTCACGCTGGATAATGTCATTGAGACCATGCGCCAGACCGGCGCCGACATGCAGGCGAAGTACAAAGAGACCTCGCTTGGCGGTTTGGCAATTCACGTCGTTTCGGTGAATCACGCAGCTTGCTGACGCTAGAAAATTCCGAAAATTAGCGAAATTCACAAAGAAAGTCCGGTGGCACTATAATAAGTGTCCGTTTTCACTGCCACCGGACTTTCTACTCTATGCAATACGTGTCTACCCGTGCCGACGCGTCGGCTGCATCACACTCTCCACAGCAATTTTCCGACATCCTCCTGGGTGGCCTGGCGCCAGACGGCGGCCTGTACCTCCCAGTCGAGTACCCGCAAGTGACCGGCGAAGAACTGAACAAGTGGCGTCACTTGTCCTACGCTGACCTGGCAGTAGAAATCCTGAAAAAATTCGCGGGTGACATTCCTGAAGCCGACCTGCGCGCGCTGGCGAAAAAGACCTATACCGCCGATGTCTACCGCAACGTGCGCGAAGGCGAGAACGCCGCCGACATCACGCCACTGCGCGTGCTGGAAGAAACCGACGGCAGGAAACTGGTGCTGCAATCGCTGTCGAACGGCCCAACCCTGGCCTTCAAGGACATGGCGATGCAGTTGCTGGGCAACCTGTTCGAATACGCGCTGGCCAAGCAGGATGCACAGCTGAACATCTTCGGCGCCACCTCCGGCGATACCGGCAGCGCCGCCGAATACGCAATGCGCGGCAAAAAAGGCATCAAGGTCTTCATGCTGTCGCCGTACAAGAAAATGAGCGCCTTCCAGACCGCCCAAATGTTCAGCCTGCAGGACCCGAACATTTTCAACATCGCCGTCGAAGGCGTGTTCGACGACTGCCAGGACATGGTCAAAGCCGTCTCGAACGACCTGGAATTCAAGGCGCGCTACAAGATCGGCACCGTGAACTCGATTAACTGGGCGCGCGTCGTGGCGCAGGTGGTGTACTACTTCCGCGGCTACCTGGCGGCGACCAGGAGCAATGAACAGAAAGTCTCGTTCACCGTCCCATCGGGCAATTTCGGCAATATCTGCGCCGGCCATATCGCCCGCCAAATGGGCCTGCCGATCGACAAGCTGGTGGTGGCCACCAATGAAAACGACGTGCTGGACGAGTTCTTCCGCACCGGTATTTACCGCGTGCGCAAGTCGGCCGAGACTTACCACACCTCCAGTCCGTCGATGGACATCTCGAAAGCTTCGAATTTCGAACGTTTCGTGTTCGACCTGGTGAAGGGCGACGGCAAGCGCGTGCGCGAATTGTTCAAGAAAGTGGAAACCGAGGGCGGCTTCGACCTGTCGGGCGCACCGGGCAGCGATGGCGATGAATTCAAGCTGGTCGCCAATTACGGTTTCAAGTCCGGGAAATCCACCCATGACGACCGCGTGCAAACCATTCGCGACGTGGCCGACGACTACGGCATCGTGATCGACACCCACACTGCCGACGGCATCAAGGTGGCCAAGGAATACATGGAGCCGGGCGTGCCGATGATCGTGCTGGAAACCGCATTGGCCGCCAAATTCAATGAGACTATCCTGGAAGCCCTGGGTGAAGATGCCGAGCGTCCGGCCGGTTTCGAAAATATCGAAGCGCTGCCGCAGCGCTTTGAAGTCATGCCGGCCGATGTGAGCAAGATGAAGGCCTACATCGCCGCCAATACAGGACTGTAAAAACATGGCAATGCTCGCCGTACGCGAAGCCCTCGATTTCCTGCTTTCCGCCGCCCGCCCGGTGGCGGAGGTCGAGCAGATATCAACCCTGGAAGCCAATGGCCGCGTGCTCGCAAGTGCCGTGGTGTCGGGAATGAACGTGCCGGGCCACGACAATACGCAGATGGACGGTTATGCCGTGCGTGCTGCCGATTGCGCCAGTGGCGGCGCCACGTTGACGGTGAGCCAGCGTATTCCGGCAGGCCACATCGGCCAGCCGCTGTTGCCCGGATGCGCGGCCCGCATCTTCACCGGTGCGCTGATTCCCGAAGGCGCCGATGCGGTGGTGATGCAGGAGCAATGCGAGGCGAAGGAGAGCCTGGTCACCATTCGCCACACGCCGAAAGTCGGCGAATGGATTCGCCGCACCGGCGAAGATATCAGCGTCGGCAGTGTGATCCTGGCCGCGGGCACGCGCCTGCGCAGCCAGGAGCTGGGCCTTGCCGCCTCCATCGGGATGGCGGAGCTGAGCGTGCGCCGCAAGCTGCGCGTGGCGGTGTTCTTCACCGGCGACGAACTGACGATGCCGGGCGAACCGCTGGCGCCGGGCGCCATTTACAATTCCAACCGCTTCACGCTGCGCGCCTTGCTGGAAAACCTGGGTTGCGACGTGCGCGATTTCGGCATCGTCCCGGACTCGCTGGACGCCACGCGCAATGTGCTGCGCCAGGCCGCAGACGGCAATGACCTGATTATCACCTCCGGCGGTGTCTCGGTCGGCGAAGAAGACCATATCAAGCCGGCCGTTGAAGCCGAGGGCAGGCTCAATATGTGGCAGATTGCCGTCAAGCCTGGCAAGCCGCTGGCGTTTGGCGAAGTAGGGCAGGCGTTTTTCCTTGGCCTGCCGGGCAATCCGGTATCGAGTTTCGTGACTTTCCTGTTGTTCGTGCGGCCTTTCCTGCTGCGCCTGCAAGGCGCCGACGTGCCGGCACAGCCGCGCGGCATGATGCTGCGCGCCGATTTCCACTGGCCGAAAGCCGACCGCCGCAACGAGTTCCTGCGCGCCAAGCTGAACGAGAAGGGCGGGCTCGACCTGTTTCCGAACCAGGGTTCCGGCGTGCTGACCTCGACGGTGTGGGGCGACGGCCTGGTGGACAACCCGCCGGGCAACCCGATCGCGCCGGGCGATGTCGTGCGTTTCATCCCTTTCAGTGAACTGATGTACTGATATGCTGATCAACCTTAAATATTTTGCCAGCGTGCGTGAAGTACTGGGCAGCGGTGAACAAGTCGTGCTGCCGTCCAGCGCACAAACGGTCGGCGATGTGCGTGCCTGGCTGCTGGCGCGCGGCGAACCGTGGGCCAGCGCCTTGGCGGAGGGCCGTGCCCTGCGCATGGCCTGCAACCAGCGCATGTGCGACGCCAGCGCGCCGGTTGCGCCTGGCGACGAAGTTGCCTTTTTCCCACCTGTGACAGGCGGTTAACGCTCATTGCTGTACGGACGCAACAGTCACTGCCTGACTGTTGACCGCAGGCATTGTCACGATATACTTGACCACGAGCGGCCCAAAAACCTGCGCCGCACGCATCCCCACTCCAATTCCCGTCGCCTCTTCCCTGCGGCTTTTTCCTTTCACTGCAAGGAGAGTCGCAATGAGTTTCGTCTTTGCCGCCCTGGGCCTGAATGGCATGACGCGAGGCCGGGTTCCCGTCCCGCCCCGCAAGCGCACACACAAGCTTCACATCGCCGGTTCCACCACCATGGGGCCGCTGTTGACGGAGATCGCCGCCAAATACCACCTGCTGCACCCCGAGGTCGCAATCGAGGTGGAGCTGGGTGGTTCGTCACGCGGGCTGGAAGACGTGCGCGCTGGCCACGCCCACATCGCCATGCTGTCCCGCGCGCTGGCCCCATCCGAGCGCGACTTGTATGGCATCCCGATTGCGCGCGACGGCGTCGGCGTCGTGGTGCACGCCAATAACCCCGTGCGGCAGCTTGGTATGGAAGAGCTGCAAGCCATCTTCACAGGCCGCATGCACGACTGGCGCAGTGCCGGCGGCGAGGGTTCGGTCTACGCCTTGGGCGGCTTGCGCGACGGCGCCTCAAGCGCATTGTTTGCGCGCTTCCTGATGCAGCCGCTCGAAGCCTTCAACCTGAATGCAGCCGTGGAATCGCATATCGAACGCCTGGCCGTGGTGGCTTCGTGCGAGAACGCGATCGCCTACGTCTCGGTCGGCGCGGCGGAGCGCGCGATATCGCAGGGCGTGTCGATCCGTTTGCTGCCCATCTCCGGCGTTGCCGCCAGCAGCGCCAATATCCGCAACGGCAGTTACCCGATCTGCCGTGTACTGACCCTGGCGAGCAGGGAAGCGCCAACCGGCGTCGCACGAAGTTTCTTCGCCTTCTGCCTTTCCGCCCAAGTGAACGGCATCCTGTCGGCATTCGACTTTGTACCTTACCTGGACTGACGCCATGGAAACCTATCTGTTGCCTGGATTGCTGGCTGCATGCGCAGCTGCGGCGCCAATCAAGTGGCTGATGGCGCGCCACGCCGAGCGCCGGCGCGCCCACGCCCACACTGATGAATTGCTGCGCGCCAACCGCGCTTTGCGCATGGCGTCGCGCTGCAGGCAAGCGCTGCTGCACGCCAACAATGCCGAGGAGATGATGGCGGCTGTTTGCCGTGCCATTTCGGACGAGGGCAGTTATTCCCTGGTCTGGAGCGGCCTGTCCTTGGCCGGCAGCAGCAAGGATTTGCTGGCCAGCGAGATCCAGGGCACGCCGGCAGGACGCTTCGCAGCGGCGGCGGGAGGCTTGCGGCGCGGATGCACGTGCGAAGGCATAGCGCTCGAGGTGATGGGCGATGGCGGGCCCCGGCTGCGCCATGGTGCGCCGGCCGAATTCGGCTACCCGAGCGCCTTGGCCTTGCCCTTGGCCGGCGCAAGCGAGGAGGCGGCGCCGATGGGTGTGCTATGCGTCTATTCGATCGATCCCCGCGCGTTCGATAGCGTCGAGTTGACGGTGCTGCAGGAACTGGCCGCCGACCTGGCGCTGGGCCTCAACAATATGCGCGAAGCGCGCCAGCGCCGCGCGGCAGAGCAGGCCATGGCCTGCCAGCCGCACCACGACCCGGCGACTGGCCTGGCCAATCGCTCGCTGTTCAACGACCGCTTGCGCCAAGCCGTGGCGGCGGCCGGGCGTACGGGACGCAAGGTTGCAGTGCTGGCCCTGACCATGGACCGTTATCGGGCCATCAAAGCCAGCCTGGGGCACGAGGCATGCAGTGCGCTGCTGGCGCACGCGGCAACTGCCATGAAGTCCTGCCTGCGCGAAGGCGATACGGTTGCCCATTTGCTCGGCAATGAGTTCGCGGTCATCCTGTCCGACCTGGGCAGCGACGACGATGTGCTGCCGGTGGCGACGAAGCTGCTCGAAGCGATCAAGGCGCCCATTCGCTGGCAGGACAATATCGTGAGCAGCACCGCCAGCATCGGTATTGCACTGATGGGCGAGGATGGCGGCGAAACCTCAGGCATGCTGCGCTCAGCGAATGCGGCCATGGCGCATGCGGTGGGCCATGGCGGCAACCGCTCCCGTTTCGTTGCCCAGGAAATGAACGACCGCGCTGCGCGCAGGTTTGCGCTGGAAGCGCAGCTGCGCCGGGCCCTGGTGCACAATGAAATGGTGGTGCATTACCAGCCGCGTGCGGCGCTGGGCGACGGCAGCCGGACTGGCGCCGAAGCGCTGGTGCGCTGGCAACATCCGACGCGCGGCCTGGTGCCGCCGGCAGAGTTCCTCCCGCTGGCAGAAAGCAGCGGCCTGATCGTGCCATTGGGCGCCTGGGTGATTCGCGAAGTATGCCGCCAGCAGCGGGCCTGGCGCGATGCGGGGCTGCCAATGGTGCCGATTTCCATCAACCTGTCCTCGCGCCAGTTCCGCGAAGAAGGTCTGGTGGAACATATTGACGTGGCATTGGAAGAATATGACGTGCCGTCCGCCATGCTCAGCTTTGAAATCACGGAATCAACGGTGATGGACGATCTTGACGATGCCGTGGCGAGGATGAACGAGCTGAAGGCGATTGGCGTCAGGTTGTCGCTGGACGGTTTTGGCACCGGGCATTCCTCGCTGGCGCGCCTGCGCCTGCTGCCGCTGGACCAGTTGAAGATCGACCAGTCCTTTGTGCGTCAGCTCGGCAGCGAGCAGGCCGACGAGGCCATCTGCCGTTCCATCATTGACGTGGGCCACAACCTGAACATGCAAATCGTGGGCGAAGGCGTGGAAACGCTGCTGCAGCGCGAATGGCTGCGCAACCACTACTGTGACGAGATCCAGGGCTGCTTCTTCGCCCGGCCGATGGCGGCGGAAGTCCTTGCCCAACTCCTGGCAGCCGATCGCCCAAGATCGAATACAATGCTGCCCCTATGGAAAGCATTCAATTACAAGGCGTAGCGGTGATCGGCGGCGGGCCCGCCGGCCTGATGGCGGCCGAAACGTTGGCAGCGGCGGGCGTGCGTGTCGATGTGTACGACGCGATGCCATCGGTCGGCCGCAAGTTCCTGCTGGCCGGCCGTGGCGGCATGAACATTACCCACTCGGAACCCTACGAAGCATTCATGTCCCGTTACGGCAGCCGCGCCAGCGCTTTGCGGCCGATGCTGGATGCTTTCAGGCCGGATGATTTGCGCGCATGGGTGCATGGGCTGGGCATCGACACCTTTGTCGGCACCTCGGGCCGGGTCTTCCCGACTGAAATGAAGGCGGCGCCCATGCTGCGCGCCTGGCTGCACCGCCTGCGCGAGAGCGGGGTGCATTTCCATCAGCGCCATCGCTGGCTGGGCTGGGCGCAGGATGGTGGCTTGCGCTTCGAGACACCCGCGGGCGAGTACACCGCGCGCCATGGCGCTGTCTTGCTGGCACTGGGCGGCGCCAGCTGGGCGCGGCTTGGCTCGGACGGCGCCTGGCAGCCGCTGCTGGCTGAACGCGGCGTGGAGGTGGCGCCCCTGGTGCCTGCAAATTGCGGCTTTGATGCCCGCTGGAGCGCCCATTTCGCCGAAAAATACGCGGGCCAGCCGCTGACGACGGTGGCAATCGGTGGCCGCAAAGGCCAGATGATCGTGACCGCGACAGGCGTGGAAGGGAGCCTGGTCTACGCGCAGTCCGCAGCCATTCGCGACCGCATTGCAGCGCATGGCAGCACTACCATCGAACTGGACCTTCTGCCGGACTGGCCGCTGGAGCGCCTGCAGCAGGAACTCTCGCACCCGCGCGGCTCGCGCTCGATGTCGAGCTTCCTGCAAAGCCGCGTCCACATCAAGGGCGTCAAGACCGGCTTGCTGCACGAAGTGCTGGACAAGGAAGCCTTCCACGATCCGATGCGCGTGGCGGCGACTTTGAAAGCGCTGCCTGTTACCCTGCACGCGCCGCGCCCGATTGATGAAGCGATCAGCAGCGCCGGCGGTGTCCGTTTCGAGGCGCTGCAAGCCACGATGTTGAAAGCGCTGCCAGGTGTGTTCGTTGCCGGTGAAATGCTGGACTGGGAAGCGCCGACCGGCGGCTACCTGCTCACCGCCTGTTTCGCCAGCGGCCTGGCCGCTGGCAAAGACATGCTGCGCTACTTAATGCACCCAGCTCACGCCGCCTGAGCCGCTGCGGCTGACGTTGCGCTCGGCGGGATTGCCGAACACGCGGATATTGCCGGTGCCCTTGACGGTGAGATCGGCCGATTGGCGCGCAAAGACGTCGGTGGTGCCGGAGCCCTGCAGCGTTACCACGACCTTGTCGGTCGCCAGGTGTTGCGCATCGAGGTCGCCGGAGCCGGTGACCTCGGCATTCAGCTCCTTGCAGCTGCCGCTGGACGTAATGGCGCCCGAGCCCACCATTTCGAGCATGACTTTCTCGCCATGGCCGGTATTCAGATTCAGGTCACCGCTGCCATGCACACCCGCTTCCACGTTCTTGTAGCGGCCATTGAAGGTCAGGTTGCCGGAACCTTGCAACTGCACGCTCAGGCGTTCGCCGCTGAAGCCATTGACGTTGCTGTCGCCGCTGCCATTGACCACGAGTTCGTTCAGTGACGGCAGGACCAGCTCTACTTCGATCGGACGGCGTGGGTGCAGCAGCAATCCTTTGGAGCCGATGCGCAGGGTCGCGCCATCCTGTTCGGTGCCGATATTCCCCAGCAGACGCTGTTCGCCGCGGACTTTGAGCGACGGGACATCGCCCTGTTTCAGGCGTAAGTCGATCGGACCGACCAGTTCCACATTGGAAATCGTTGCACTCACTTCGCGCACCTCGGTGCGGGCGGCGCGCCCGGCCACGCTGGTCGGGTTGGCGGCGCCCTGGGCGCGCAGCATGCTGTACGTGACGCCAGTCAGCAGCACGGCCAGTACGACCATGCCGAAGCCAATCTTGAGCAGGGAGCGGATATTCATGGCTTGTCCTTTCAGCGGCCGCGCAGCAGCGAAGCGTTCATCTGGATATAGCGCTTCAGGCCAATCAGCGAATAGCGGGTAATCACGATGCTTATCAGGCTCAGCACGATACCGAGCAGGATCAGGCCTATACCGACGGCAGTCTGCGTGGCGCGCGATTCGTTGTCGAGGTCGGAGGTGATGCGCACGCCGCCTTCAGCCATCGCTTCCGCGCCTTCCAGCCATTTCTCCGATTTGCTGTCCGCTTCATCCCACTCCTTGCGCAGGCCGGCCGAGGGTTCCTGGAACATTTCGATGCCCTGGTCGCTGATCGCTATCTTGGTTTGCATGCGTGTATCGTCCTGGACGCCATCGTCGTCGAAAACGACGAGATGGCGCAGCGGGCCAGTCAGGACCAGTTCGTTGGCGCCGGCCAGCCCGGTTGCCGTGACGGCAATGCCGCTGATGTAGAACGCAAAGGCGCTGGCGTAGACCGACACCAGCAGTGCCGAAAACACTGCGGCAGGCACCACCATGAAGAGGTTGAAAATGCCAAGGCCAATGAGGGAGAACATCATGCGGGCCAGGTTGGCCGGGTTGCGCTTTTGCTCGAATGCACTGCGATGTGCGTTGGCGCGCAAGGTCATGGCGATCTTGCGCGGCTCGTCCAGCTCGGCGGCGATTTCTTCCTCCGTCTTGCCGGCCGCCAGGCTGTCGACGAAACGCTGCTCGTAGTAAGCCATCGTCTTGGCCGCCAGGTCGGGCGGCAAGCCGGCGAGGGCCTTCATCAGTGCGTCGAGGTACTCATGCTTGCTCATTGGAAACTCAAGCCTCCTGTTGTTCCATGCTTGCACTGTATCGCTCGCACCGGAGAGGCTCGAGCTGTTTACGACAGGATGCAGAAATGGGGGAGCAGGCGACCGGATCGCGGGACAGGCGGCGCATCAATTCATGCCTTTGCGAGCAGGCGGGCGGCTTGTACGCCGCTGCGGACGGCCATTTCGAGCGTGGCCGGGTATTCGCCGGCCGTGTAATCGCCGGCCAGGACCAGGCCGTTGGCCGGCGTTTCGTTGGCCGGGCGGTTCAGGCCTGGGGTGCAGGCATAGGTGGCGCGCTTTTCGGTGATGACCTTGGACCATGCCGGCTTGGAAAGTTCGGGGCGCGCCAGGTCGGCGGCCAACTGGGCGGCAATCGCCGCCGTCAGCTCGTCTTGCGGCAGGCTGGCCGCCTCGCCTGAAGCGCTGATCACGACGGCGAACAGGCCGTCCTGTCGGGCATCCAACTGGCCGCGGTCGAAGACGAACTGGCCCCAGCGTTGGCTTGCCGGATTGTCAACCAGGGCATAAAAGGGGATGTCGAGGCGCGTACCGGCGGCGTATTGCAGGTAGCAGGTCGTGATCGGCTCGGGCTCGAAGGCGGCCAGCTGACTTGCCAGTTCGGCAAAACTTGCCTGCTCCGCGGGACGGCGCTGGGCGTTGACGTGGATCTCCTGCAGGGCGCCCAGCAGTGGCGCTGCAGCGGTCGGGGAGACGGCCAGCACGACCCCGTCAAAAATACCTGTCCAGTCGCCGCCGAGGGGCGCACCGCTTGCATTGACCGTCCAGCGGTCTGCAGCGGGACGCAGGCCGGTGACCTTGGCGCCGAGGTGGATGGAATTGCCCTTGGCCTGCAGCCAAGCCGCGGCGGCGTCAGGAAAGAGGGCAGAGAGGTCGGCGCGCGGCAGCAGCATGTCCGACGCAGCGCGGCGCGCACCGAGGCTGTCGCGCAGCACGGCAAGAAAAACATTGGCCGACGCGCGTTCCGGCGGCGTATTCAGCGCAGCAAGGCACAAGGGCCGCCACATCAAGGCAACCAGCCGAGGTGTCTGGTCGAAGCGCTCCAGCAGTTCCGCCACGCTGCAATCGTGATTCAAGCGCCAATCCATCCAGCGCGCGGTGGTGCTGAAACGCGCCAGGGCCATCTTGTCCGCAGGCTCAAGGCCGCGCGCGCGCAGCAGGGCAATGCCGACATGCAGCGGCGCCGGCAAACGCGGCGCGACGAAATCCATGCCGGCGCCACCGGGCGGATAGCGCATCTGCAGGGGAAGCGTGAGCACTGCCGAACTCACATCGACGCCAACCGCGCGCATGATGCGCAGCGTTTCAGAGTAAGCGCCCAGCATGATGTGCTGGCCATTATCCAGCTCGCGCCCGTCGAAAGACACGCGCCGCGCCCGCCCGCCCAGGGTGCGGGCAGCCTCGAACACGGTCACCCGGTGACCGGCGCGCACCAGTTCGACGGCGGCAGCGAATCCCGCCCAGCCGCCGCCGGCTACGGCAAAGTGCTTAGCCACGAACCCAGGTCTTCCACGCCAGCCACAGTTTGCGGATCGGCGTCAGCGAGATGCGCTGCTTCAGCACGTGGTAGCCGTCTTCCTCGATTTCGTTCAACAGGGTGCGGTAGATGGCTGCCATGATCAGGCCCGGGCGCTGGGCGCGGCGGTCTTCCTTCGGCAGCAGTGCAAACGCCTCGTCATAGGCCTTTTGCGCGCGCGCCACCTGGAATGCCATCAGCTTCGAGAAGTTCTCGCTTTCGCGCGCGTTCAGCAGGTCCGCAGCTGTCACATTGAACTGCTGCAGCTCGTTGATCGGCAGGTAGATGCGGCCTTTGCGCGCATCTTCACCCACGTCGCGGATGATATTGGTGAGCTGGAAGGCATGCCCCAGCTTTTCGGCATATCGCAGCGTCTCGGGCCGCGTCACGCCGAAAATCGACGCCGACAGGATGCCGACCACGCTGGCTACATGCCAGCAATACTTGCTCAGGCCGGCGTAATCGAGGTAGCGGGTCTGGTTCAAGTCCATTTCCATGCCGTCGATGATGGCCTGCATATGCTCCTGCTTCAGGTCATACGTCGCGATATGCGGCTGCAAGGCCTGGGTCACGGGGTGCGTCTGCTTGCCCTCGTACATCTGAGCGATCTCGTTGCGCCACCAGGTCAGCTTGATGCGCGCCAGCGACTCGTCGCTGCACTCATCGACGGTGTCGTCAACTTCACGGCAGAAGGCGTACAGCGCCGTGATGGCGCGGCGGCGCTCCGGCGGCAGGAACAGGAAGCTGTAGTAGAAACTGGAGCCGCTGGCGGCGGCCTTCTGCTGGCAGTATTCGTCGGGGGACATGTTGTTATGGCTTGGGTAATGCTGACAAAGGCGCTATTTTATAGTGAAGAAGGCTTCATCCGAAGCGCGCGCCAGAAAACCTTGAACCAATCGCGCTTTTCGAGCTTTGGCCGGCGCAGGAAAACGTCGTAATCGACTTCCTCGATGGCCTCCAGAATACGCAGGCCGCCCTGGACCACCATGCGCAATTCCAGGCCGATGCGGCCCTTGAGGCGGCAGGCAAGGGGCGCGCCGGAGAGCATCAGGGCACGGGCACGGTCGACCTGGAATTTCATCATGGCGCGCCATTTTGCCTTGTTGTCGGGGCGCGCCAGGTGGGCCGGGGACAGCGCGTAGCGCGCCAGGTCTTCCATCGGAAGGTAAATGCGCTCCTTATGCTCGTCGATGGCCACATCTTGCAGGAAGTTGATGATCTGGAGGGCGGAACAGATGGCGTCCGACTGGCGGATATTCTCTTCGTCTGCCGCGCCATACAGGTGCAGCATCAGCAGCCCGACCGGATTGGCCGAGCGGGCGCAGTAATCCAGCAGGGACGCATAGTCCTGGTAGCGGTGTACCACGATGTCTTGTTTGAAGGCCGACAGCAGGTCGTAGAAAGGGCGCAGCGGCAGTTTGTGCTGTTCGATGACGGCAGCCAGCCGTTCGAAGATCGGTTCATGGCCGCCTTCGCCACGCTCGATGCGGCCCAGGGCTTCTTCGTAGGCAGCCAGGCCGGCCAGGCGTTGTTCCGGCGTGGCGTCGCCCTCGTCGGCGATATCGTCGGCGCTGCGGGCAAAGGCATAAATCGCTTCCACAGCCGGTCGCAAGCGGCGCGGCATGAGGATGGAAGCGACAGGGAAGTTCTCGTAATGGTCAACGGACATAGAGGTGCGGTTCTAAATTAATGACGCGAAAGTCATTTGCAAGTACGGTTGACCCGGCTATAATTTTTTCTTACTAAACGGAAAGTCATTTAGTTCCAAACGGGAAATAATAATGGCAAACATATACACCCGGCAATTGCCAGAGACACTAAAAAGGAATTCCATCGTGTTCGTAGCAAAAAAACTACCCCTGGTTGCAGCCTGCGCCTTGCTGCTCGCGGCCTGCTCGAAAGAAGCCCCCAAGACCGAAGATATCCGGCCCGTGCGCGCCATGGTGCTGCAAAGCTCGGACATCGATGTGAATGCCGAATTTTCCGGTGAAGTCCGTTCGCGCGTCGAATCGCGCCTGGGATTCCGGGTTGGCGGCAAGATTATCTCCCGCAAAGTGGATGTTGGCAGCGTGGTCAAGCGCGGCCAGGTGCTGATGGACCTTGATCCACAGGACTTGAAGCTGTCGCAAGCCCAGTCCATGGCAGCCTTGCGCGCCGCCGAAACCACGCGCGACCTGGCCAGCGCCGAATTGAAGCGCTACCAGGAGTTGCGCGAAAAGAATTTCGTCAGCCAGGCTGTCCTCGATGCCAAGCTGTCGGGCTATAAATCGGCGCAGGCGCAGGTCGATTCGGCGCAGGCGGCGTATCGCGGCATGTCGAACCAGGCCGGTTACGCCAGCCTGGAATCCGATATCGACGGCGTGGTCACCGCAGTGGACGCTGAAGTAGGGCAGGTGGTTGCGCCCGGCACGCCAGTCGTGCGCGTGGCCAAGACGGACGAAAAGGAAATCGTGTTTGGCGTACCGGAAGACAAGGTCGACACGCTGCGCGCCATCTCGGATGTGCATGTGCGCCTGTGGGCCAGCCCGGACAAGACGGTGCTGGGCAAGATCCGCGAAATTTCCCCGGTGGCGGACCCGTTCACCCGTACCTACGCCTTCCGCGTGTCGATTCCTGCCAGCCTGTCCGAAGCGAAACTGGGCATGACTGCGCTGGTGGCTTTCGCCTCGCGCACGCCGCAGCCGCAAATCAAGGTCCCGCTGACGGCGCTGTTCCATGAGAAGTCCGCGACTTCCGTGTGGGTGGTTGAAAACGGCGTCGTGCGCCTGGTGCCGGTGACTGTGAATGGCGTATCGGGCAACGACCTGGTGCTGGGCAGCGGTGTAAAGGCCGGCCAGACCGTGGTTACGGCCGGCGTCAACCTGCTGAAGCCTGGCCAGAAAGTTACCATCCTCGGAGCTGCTAAATGAAGGGCTTCAACCTCTCACGCTGGGCGCTGGAGCACATCCCGCTCACGCGCTACCTGATCGCGGTGCTGCTCCTGGGCGGCATGCTGGCGTACAAGAACCTGGGCCAGGATGAGGATCCGCCGTTTACGTTCCGCTCGATGGTGGTGCAGGCCTTCTGGCCTGGCGCGACGTCGCTGCAGATGGCGGAACAGGTCACCGACAAGCTGGAAAAGAAGCTGCAGGAAACGCCATTCGTCCATGAAATCACCAGCTATTCGAAGCCGGGCCAGACGCTGATCATCCTCAGCCTGCGCGAATCGACGCCGCCAAAAGAGGTGTCGCAGGCCTGGTATCAAGTGCGCAAGAAGATCGGCGATATCCGTTCGACGCTGCCTTCCGGGGTGCAGGGACCGGTCTTCAATGACGAATTCGGCGATACCTACGGTTCGATATTTGCGCTGTCCGGCGATGGCTTCACCTATGCTGAACTGAAGGACTACGCGGACCTGGTGCGCCAGCAGCTGCTCGGCGTGAAGAAGGTCTCCAAGGTCGAACTGTTTGGCGTGCAGGACGAGAAGATCAATATCGAATTCTCCCACAAGAAGTTTGCCCAGCTGGGCCTGACCATCGAGCAGATCGCCAACCAGATCACCACGCAGAACGTGGTTGAAGCGACGGGTGTCGTGGTGACGCCGACCGATAACCTGCAGGTGCGTGTATCCGGCGCGCTGCGCACGGTCAAGGACCTGGAAGAACTGGAGCTGCGCGCCAATAACACCACCTTCCGCCTGGGCGACTTCGCGACCATCAAGCGGGAATACCTGGATCCTCCGCGCGACAAGATGCGCTTTAACGGCAAGGAAGTGATCGGCCTTGGCGTATCGATGGAGAAGGGCGGCAACATCATCCAGATGGGCAAGGAGCTGGAAAAGACCGTCAACGCCATGAAGACCAAGCTGCCGGTCGGGATTGAACTTGAGCGTGTTTCCGACCAGCCGGCTGCAGTGACGGCATCGGTGGGCGAATTCCTGCATACCCTGATTGAAGCGGTGCTGATTGTGCTGGCAGTCAGCTTCCTCTCGCTCGGCCTGCATACCAAGCCGAAGCTGCGCCTGGATGCGCGCCCTGGGCTTGTCGTGGCGCTGACGATCCCGCTGGTGCTGGCGGTGACCTTCCTGTTCATGCGCATCCTTGATATTGACCTGCACAAGATCTCGCTCGGTGCGTTGATCATCGCGCTCGGCCTGCTGGTCGACGATGCCATCATCGCGGTTGAAATGATGGTGCGGAAGATGGAGGAGGGCCATTCCAGGCTGGAGGCCGCAACCTTCGCCTATACCTCGACGGCCATGCCGATGCTGACCGGTACCCTGATTACTGTCGCGGGCTTCCTGCCGATCGGCCTCGCGGCATCGGCGGCTGGCGAGTACACCTTCTCGCTGTTCTCGGTGAATGCGATTGCGCTGGTCACTTCGTGGATTGTGGCCGTGATGTTCACGCCCTACATTGGCTTTATCCTGCTGAAGGTCAAACCGCATTCGGAAGGCGGCGGCCATCACGAACTGTTTGACACGCCCGGCTACCGCAAGTTCCGCTCCGTTGTGAACTGGTGCGTGGAATACCGCAAGACCACGATAGTGGCGACGCTGGTGGTGTTCTTCCTCGGCGTGTATGGCTTCAAATTCATCGAGAAGCAGTTCTTCCCCGATTCCAGCCGCCCGGAATTGATGGTGGAGATGTGGTCGCCGGAAGGCACGGCTTTCGCCCAGACCGAACGCCATGCGAAGAAGTTCGAGGAATTCATCCGCAAGGAACCCGGTGTGGCGAGCGTGACGACCTACGTCGGCACCGGCAGTCCGCGCTTCTACCTGCCGCTGAACCAGATCTTCCCGCAGACGAACGTCTCGCAAACCGTGGTGCTGGCAAAAGACTTGCATTCGCGTGAAGAGCTGCGGAAGAAAATCCGCGACGTGTTCAAGACCGACTTCCCTGAAGTGCGGGGCCGGGTGCAGCTGCTGCCGAATGGCCCGCCAGTGCCGTATCCGGTGCAATTCCGCGTGACCGGCACGGAAGTCGACAAGGTGCGCGCCATTGCCGACCAGGTGAAGGACATCATGCGCGCCAATCCGAATGCGGTCGGTGTCAACGACAACTGGAACGAATCGATCAAAGTGCTGCGCCTCGACCTCGACCAGGACAAGATGCGCGCGCTGGGCGTGACCTCGCAAACCGTGATGCGCGCCGCGAACACGATCCTGTCCGGCACGCCGATTGGCCAGTTCCGCGAAGGCATCCGCCTGATCGACATCCAGGTGCGCCAGCCGCTGGACGAGCGCAGCACCATCGCGGTCCTGAACGATACTTATATCCCGACCAATAGCGGGCGCTCGGTGCCGATCTCGCAACTGGCCCGCGTGCATTTCGTATGGGAGCCCGGCGTGGTGTGGCGCGAGGGCCGCGAATGGGCGATCACCGTGCAATCGGACGTGGTGGAGGGGGTGCAAGGACCGACCGTCTCCGGCCAGATCAATCCGAAGCTGGACGAGCTGCGCGCCAAGCTGCCGCCGGGCTATGAAATCAAGGTGAAGGGTGCGGCTTCGGACAGCAGCGCTGCGGAAGAGTCGATTGCCGCCAACCTGCCGCTGGCTGTGTTCATCATCTTTACCTTGCTGATGCTGCAGCTGCACAGCTTCTCGCGTGCGCTGCTGGTGTTCCTGACCGGGCCGCTGGGCGTGGCGGGGGCGGCGATGGCGTTGCTGGTGATGGGGCGTCCGCTGGGCTTTGTGGCCAACCTGGGCATCATCGCGCTGTTCGGCATGATCATCCGTAACTCGGTGATCCTGGTGGACCAGATCGAGCAGGATATCAAGGCCGGCGTGCCGGCCTGGGATGCGATCGTGGAATCGGCTGTGCGCCGCTGCCGCCCGATCATCCTGACTGCCGCTGCTGCGGCCCTGGCCATGATTCCGTTGTCGCGCTCCGTGTTCTGGGGGCCGATGGCGGTGGCAATCATGGGCGGCCTGATCCTGGCGACGGCGCTGACGTTGTTGTTCCTGCCTGCTTTGTACGCTGCGTGGTTCCGCGTTCCAAAGCCAAACCGGTAAAGCGGTGTCTGACCCGCGGGGTCAGACACCCACTTTCGGCGGCCGGCTTGCCGGTTTTGCCCAAATGTTGCGCATAACGCAAAAAACCACTACCGCACTCCAGAAACACCGTATAGAATGCCGGGTTGAAGTTGAAAGCCCCGGGCGACCCTGTTTTCACTTAATGGTCGCCCTTTGCTTTTGTGCAAATATGCCGCGAGGATGGCGAAATTGGTAGACGCACCAGGTTTAGGTCCTGACGCCAGCAATGGTGTGGGGGTTCGAGTCCCCCTCCTCGCACCATAAGTACACTTATTTTTATTGGACGATTTTTACAATGGCCACTGCAGTTGAAACCCTGGGCAAACTCGAACGCCGCATGACGATTTCCTTCCCACTGTCGGACGTGCGTTCCGAAGTGGAAAAGCGCCTGAAAGTACAGGCTCGCTCCGCACGTGCTCCTGGCTTCCGTCCAGGTAAAGTGCCAATGAAGATGGTTGCCGCACAATACGGCTACCAGATCGAAACCGAAGTGCTGAACGACAAAGTCGGCCGCGCTTTCAACGATGCTGCCAATGAAAACCAGCTGCGCGTAGCCGGCTTCCCGCGCATCGAGCCAAAGCAAGACGCACCTGAAGGCCAACTGTCCTTCGACGCAACTTTCGAAGTGTACCCAGAAGTTGAAGTTGGCGACCTGACCAAGGTTGAGATCGAAACCGTCAAGTCCAATGTGACCGACGTAGAAATCGACAAGACCATCGACATCCTGCGCAAACAGCGCGTGCACTTCCACGTGAAGGGCGAAAAAGGCGAGCACGGCGACGGCGGCGAAGCTATCGCTGCCAACGGCGACCGCGTGACCGTTGACTTCGTCGGCTCGATCGACGGCGTTGAGTTCCCAGGCGGCAAAGCTGAAGGCTACCCGTTTGTGCTGGGCGAAGGCCGCATGCTCCCAGAATTCGAAGCCGCTACCGTCGGCCTGAAAGTGGGCGAGTCCAAGACCTTCCCGCTGTCGTTCCCAGAGGACTACCATGGCAAGGACGTGGCTGGTAAAACCGCCGAGTTCACCATCACCCTGAAGAACCTGGAATGGGCGCACCTGCCGGAAGTCGACGCTGAATTCGCCAAGTCCCTGGGCGTGGCTGACGGCGACCTGGCCAAAATGCGCGACGACATCAAAGTGAACCTGGAGCGCGAAGTTGCAGGCCGCGTCAAGGCTCGCAACAAAGAAGCCGTGATGGACACCCTGGTGAAGACCGCGACCCTGGACGTTCCACAGTCGCTGATCGCCCAAGACACCGAGCGCCTGGCTGAAATGACCCGCCAGGACATGGCTCAGCGCGGCATGAACGTAAAAGATGTACCATTCCCTCCAGAGCTGTTCAAGGACAAAGCCGAGCGTCGCGTACGCCTGGGCCTGATCCTGTCCAAGCTGGTGGGCGACCAGAACCTGCAGGCTACCCCTGACCAGGTGAAGGCACAGATCGAAGACTTCGCACAAAGCTACGAAGATCCACGCGAAGTGCTGAAGTACTACTACTCCGATCGCCGCCGCCTGGCTGAAGTCGAAGCTCTTGTATTGGAAGAAAACGTCGTTACTTACGTCCTGGGCCTGTGCAAGAACGTCTCGAAAGAAATTCCTTTCGACGAACTCATGGGAAGCGTACAAGCTTAATAGCTTGATATCATTCGACGCCGGCCCCGAGCCGGCGTTGTTTTCAAAGGAATTGGAATGAATCGTAATCCCGCACTCGATACGGAAATGCTCGGCCTGGTGCCGATGGTGATCGAACAAAGCGGCCGCGGTGAGCGCTCGTACGATATCTACTCGCGCCTGCTGAAGGAACGCGTGATCTTCATGGTCGGTCCGGTCAACGACCAGATGGCCAACCTGATTGTCGCCCAGCTGTTGTTCCTGGAAAGCGAAAATCCGGACAAGGACATCTCGCTGTACATCAATTCCCCAGGCGGCTCCGTTTCCGCGGGCCTGGCGATCTTCGACACCATGCAGTTCATCAAGCCTGACGTGTCGACTCTGTGCACCGGCATGGCCGCCTCGATGGGCGCCTTCCTGCTGGCGGCAGGCGCCAAGGGCAAGCGTTTCTCGCTGCCGAACAGCCGCATCATGATTCACCAGCCATCCGGCGGTTCGCAGGGCATGGCGTCGGATATCGAGATCCAGGCGAAAGAGATCCTCTACCTGCGTCACCGCCTGAACAGCATCATGGCGGAACGTACCGGCCAGTCGATCGAGCAGATCGCCAAGGATACCGACCGCGACCGCTTCATGTCTTCCGACGAGGCGGCGGAATATGGCCTGATCGACAAAGTCTTGACCAGCCGCGCATAAGCGTCCTTGCAAGTCGACGCCCGGACGCTACAACGTTCGGGCGTTTTGCTTTTATTTCGGGTAGCATGTGGTTGTGCGCAGGATTTCTTGCTTGTGCGCACGGCAAATTTGCACCAAAACTAAAGATTAGTCCCATGTCAGAGAAAAAATCCTCCAGCGGCGAGAAACTCCTTTACTGCTCGTTCTGCGGCAAAAGCCAGCACGAGGTGAAGAAGCTGATTGCCGGCCCGTCCGTCTTCATCTGCGACGAGTGCATTGACCTGTGCAATGACATCATCCGCGACGAGACGTCCAGCATCGAATCTGTCACGGGCGCGAAATCGGACCTGCCAACCCCGCAGGAAATCACCGATTTGCTGAACCAGTACGTGATCGGCCAGACCACTGCCAAGCGCATCCTGTCCGTGGCCGTGTACAACCATTACAAGCGCCTGAAGCATCTGGGCAAGAAGGACGACGTCGAACTGGCCAAGTCCAACATCCTGCTGGTGGGCCCGACCGGCTCCGGCAAGACCTTGCTGGCCCAGACCCTGGCGCGCATGCTGAATGTGCCGTTCGTGATCGCCGACGCCACCACCCTGACCGAAGCCGGTTATGTGGGCGAAGACGTGGAAAATATCATCCAGAAGCTGCTGCAGAGCTGCAACTATGATGTCGAAAAAGCACAGCGTGGCATCGTCTATATTGACGAAATCGACAAGATTTCCCGCAAGTCCGACAACCCGTCGATCACCCGTGACGTATCGGGCGAGGGCGTGCAACAGGCGCTGCTGAAGCTGATCGAGGGCACCATGGCTTCCGTGCCTCCGCAAGGCGGCCGCAAGCACCCGAACCAGGACTTCGTGCAGATCGACACCACCAACATCATGTTCATCTGCGGCGGCGCGTTTGACGGCCTGGCCAAGATCATCTCCAACCGTTCCGAAAAGTCCGGCATCGGCTTCTCGGCCGAAGTGAAGAGCAAGGAACAGCGTTCGAACAGCGACCTGATGATGGACGCCGAGCCGGAAGACCTGATCAAGTTCGGCCTGATCCCTGAACTGGTGGGCCGCCTGCCGGTGGTGGCAACCCTGGCCGAGCTGACCGAGGAAGCCCTGATCGAGATCCTGGTCGAGCCGAAGAACGCGCTGGTCAAGCAATACTCCAAGCTGTTGGAAATGGAAGGCGCCGAACTGGAAATCCGTCCAGCCGCCCTGCACGCCATCGCCCGCAAGGCGCTGGCGCGCAAGACCGGTGCCCGCGGCCTGCGTTCGATCCTGGAACACGCGCTGCTGGACATTATGTTCGACCTGCCAAACCAAACGAACGTCACCAAAGTCGTAATCGATGAAAATACGATCACCAGTGGCGCAAAACCCCTCCTGATTTACCAGGAATCCCCAAAAGCAGCAGGGGAAAACTAAATAGGGTTTTGAATCCCTGAGGCAAGGCGTTACAATCGGTCTCAATAACCATAACGCCGGCTTCAGTCGAAAAGCCACTCGCGATCACTCGTCGCGCGTGGCTTTTTTTGTTCCAAAACGGCATATTAGTTAGAGTAAAACTGCATTTTCTCAAAGCAAATATAATTGCAGCATAGGGCTTGTGAATTGGCCGCTGGGGCCTATATCAGAATCAAGCTTTTAAAATAAGGTACGCCATGACAACTACCAAATTAACTGAGCAAACTCAACTGCCTCTGTTGCCACTGCGTGATGTAGTCGTCTTCCCGCACATGGTAATTCCGTTGTTCGTTGGCCGACCAAAGTCCATCAAGGCGCTCGAAGCTGCCATGGAGCAGGGTAAGAGCATCATGCTGGCAGCGCAGAAAGCCGCTGCCAAGGACGAACCTTCGCCTTCGGATATCTATGAAATCGGCTGCGTGGCCAACATCCTGCAGATGTTGAAGCTGCCTGACGGCACCGTGAAGGTGCTGGTCGAGGGTGCACAGCGTGCACGCATCAAGAAGATCACCGATAGCCCAACCCATTTCATTGCCGACCTGATGCCGCTCGAATCCGAGCAGGGCGATGAGTCGGAGATCGAGGCCATGCGCCGCGCGATCGTCCAGCAGTTCGACCAGTACGTTAAACTGAACAAGAAAATCCCGCCCGAGATCCTGGCTTCGCTGTCGGGCATCGACGATGCCGGCCGCCTGGCCGATACCGTGGCCGCCCACCTGCCGCTCAAGCTCGAGCAGAAGCAGGTGATCCTGGAAATCATCGAAGTCTCGAAGCGCCTGGAGCACCTGCTCGGCCAGCTGGAAGGCGAGCTCGATATCCTGCAGGTGGAAAAGCGCATCCGTGGCCGCGTCAAGCGCCAGATGGAGAAGTCGCAGCGCGAGTACTACCTGAACGAACAGGTCAAAGCTATCCAGAAGGAACTGGGCGAGGGCGAAGAGGGCGCCGATATCGACGAACTCGAGAAGAAGGTCGCCGCCGCCAAGATGCCGAAGGAAGCGCTGGAAAAGGCACAGGCCGAGCTGAAAAAGCTGAAGCTGATGTCGCCGATGTCGGCCGAAGCCACCGTGGTGCGCAACTATATCGACACCCTGGTATCGCTGCCATGGAAGAAGAAATCCAAGGTCAACAACGACCTGGCCAATGCCGAGAAAGTGCTCGACCACGACCACTACGGCCTGGAAAAGATCAAGGAACGCATCGTCGAGTACCTGGCGGTGCAGCAGCGCGTGGACAAGCTGAAGGCGCCGATCCTGTGCTTCGTTGGCCCTCCAGGCGTGGGTAAAACCTCGCTGGGCCAGTCGATCGCCAAGGCCACCAACCGCAAATACGTGCGCATGGCGCTGGGCGGCGTGCGCGATGAAGCCGAGATCCGCGGCCACCGTCGTACCTATATCGGCTCCATGCCGGGCAAGGTGCTGCAATCGCTGTCGAAAGTCGGCGTGCGCAATCCGCTGTTCCTGCTGGATGAAATCGACAAGATGGGCGCGGACTTCCGCGGCGATCCATCGTCGGCGCTGCTGGAGGTGCTCGATCCTGAACAGAACCACACCTTCTCGGACCACTACATCGAAGTCGACTTCGACCTGTCCGACGTGATGTTCGTAGCGACGTCGAACTCGTACAACATCCCGCCGGCACTGCTGGACCGTATGGAAGTGATCCGCCTGTCCGGCTACACGGAAGACGAGAAGACCAACATCTCCTTGCGCTACCTGTTGCCGAAGCAAGTGAAGAACAATGGCCTGAAGGACGAGGAAATCTCCGTCAGCGAAGCAGCGGTGCGCGACATCATCCGCTACTACACCCGTGAAGCGGGCGTGCGTTCGCTGGAGCGCGAAATCTCCAAGATCTGCCGCAAGGTCGTGAAGATGCTGCTGCTGAAGAAGTCGGACAAGAAAGTCAGCGTCACGCCGAAAAACCTGGACAAGTTCCTGGGCGTGCGCCGCTACGACTTCGGCGTTGCCGAGAAAACCAACCAGGTGGGCCAGGTGGTCGGCCTGGCGTGGACCGAAGTGGGCGGCGACCTGCTGACCATCGAATCGGTCGGCATGCCTGGCAAGGGCAACGTGATCCGCACCGGTACTTTGGGCGACGTGATGAAGGAGTCGATCGAAGCAGCCCGCACCGTGGTGCGCAGCCGCGCCTCGCGCCTTGGCATCAAGAACGAAGTGTTCGAGAAGCAGGACATCCACATCCACGTGCCGGAAGGCGCCACGCCGAAGGATGGCCCATCGGCAGGTATCGCGATGACCACGGCGATGGTGTCGACTTTCACCGGCATTCCCGTCCGTGCGGACGTGGCGATGACCGGCGAGATCACGCTGCGCGGCGAAGTCCTGCCGATCGGCGGCTTGAAAGAGAAGCTGCTGGCAGCCCATCGCGGCGGCATCAAGACCGTGCTGATCCCTGAGCAGAACGTGAAGGACCTGGCCGAGATTCCGGACAATGTGAAGAACAAGCTGGAGATCGTGCCGGTGCGCTGGATCGACAAAGTGCTGGAAGTCGCGCTGGAACGCCAGCCGGAGCCGATCGTGGAAGCGGCGGCGCCGGTTGAAGTGCCGGCAGTCGCGGCAACCGCCGACGGAAGTGAAGTAGTTAAACATTAAACCGGAGGGCAGTGTCTGACCCATTGGGTCAGACACTGGTTTGCTGGTTTTGCTGTAAAAAACGGGCGCCGACAAGGCGCCCGTTTTGTTTTTACCCTTGACACAGTGCAACCCCGACCTGTCTAATACGGCCCTGAGATTTTTATACGCATCACAACGCGGCATAAAAAACGGTATAAACGATATAAACCTTTGTGACGGGGACTGTAATGAACAAGACCGAACTGATCGACCACATCGCGACTTCCGCTGACATCTCCAAGGCCGCAGCCGCACGCGCCCTGGACGCAGTGATCGATGGCGTAACCACCACCCTGGCCAAGAACGACAGCGTCACCCTGGTTGGCTTTGGCACCTTCTCCGTGAGCGAGCGCGCAGCCCGTACCGGCCGCAATCCGCGCACCAAGGAAGAGATCAAAATCGACGCAGCAAAAGTTCCTAAATTTAAAGCTGGTAAAGCTTTGAAAGACGCTGTACAATAATGGCCTTCGGTAAGCAGTGATGCTTACCGGGCAGTTTAAGCGGGCGTTTAGCTCAGTTGGTAGAGCGGATCCCTTACAAGGATTAGGTCGGGAGTTCGACCCTCTCAACGCCCACCACTTAAACAAAATGTAGTACCTGTGTTGTGAATGCTGGAGCGGTAGTTCAGTTGGTTAGAATACCGGCCTGTCACGCCGGGGGTCGCGGGTTCGAGCCCCGTCCGCTCCGCCAGCAAACGCACACACACTACCTGGAGCGGTAGTTCAGTTGGTTAGAATACCGGCCTGTCACGCCGGGGGTCGCGGGTTCGAGCCCCGTCCGCTCCGCCAGAATCCCGAGAAAGCCCCACAAGTCCAAAAGACGGTGGGGCTTTTTCATTTGCAACATCAGCAACTGCCCTGTAAAATCGCGCGAGCAGTTTTAAAGCCTCCACTCTAGGAAACCACGCTGACATGTTTGATTTCGTACGTACGCATCAAAAGCTGATGCAGATTATCCTGGCGCTCCTGATCGTGCCGTCGTTTGTGCTGGTCGGCGTGAGCGGCGTCAAGCTGTTCGGCGAAGACGCGAATACCATTGCCAAGGTGGCCGGCTATCCGCTGACCCAGCAGGAATGGGAAAATGCCCAGCGCCGCCAGCTGGACCAGATGCGCCAGCGCTTTGGCGCACAGTTCGACCAGAAACAGTTTGATACCCCGGAGTTCAAGCAGGGCATCCTGGATCAACTGATCGCCCAGCGCGCCGTGAACGCGGAAATCCGCAGCGCCCACCTGACCACCAGCGAGCAGAAGGTGCAAGAGGCTATCACGACCCAGCTGCCGCTGTTCAAGGCTGATGGCAGCTACGACAAGGAACAATACCTTCAGATCCTGGCCGCACAAGGCATGACCGCCGGCATGCACCAGGAGCAGATTCGCCACGACCTGGCACTGCAACAAGTCGCCAGCGGTGTTGAACTGAGCGCCTTTGTGCCGCGCACCGTTGCCAAAGCGATTTCCGATTTCGGTTCGCAAGAGCGTGAAGTGCAGGAACTGGCACTGCCGGTTTCGCAATTCCTGCCGAACGTGAAGGTCACCGACGAAATGGTGAAGGCCTTCTACGACAAGAATGCCAAGCTGTTCGAGATTCCTGAGTCGGCCAAGATCGAATACGTGGTATTCAACGCCGATGCCGTCGCTTCGCAAGTCACTGTCAGCGACGAAGAAGTCGCCAGCTACTACAAGTCGAACGAGAAACGCTTCACCACCGAAGAGGCGCGCCGTTCTTCGCACATCCTGGTCCTGGGCGAAAAAGACAAGGCTGCCGCCAAGGTGAAAGCCGAGGCGATCCTGGCCGAAGTGCGCAAGAATCCTGGCGATTTCGCGAAGATTGCAAAGGCAAAGTCGGAAGACTCCGGCTCCGCTGAACAGGGTGGCGACCTGGGCGTCCTGGAAAAAGGCCGCTTTGTTAAGCCAGTGGAAGAAGCAATCCTGAAACTGAAACAGGGCGAGATCAGCGGCCTGGTCGAATCCGAGTACGGCTACCACATCATCACCCTGACCGAACTGAAGCCGGCCCAAGTGAAATCGCTGGACGAAGTAAAGGGCGATATCGCTGCTGAGATCAAGAAGCAGAAAGCCACCAAGCTGTACTCCGACCTGTCGGAGCAGTTCACCGACACCGTATATTCGCAGTACGAAAGCCTGAAACCGGCTGCCGACAAGCTGAAGCTGAAGATCGAAACCATGGAAGGCGTCACCCGCCAGCCTAACCCGATCCTGGGCACCGCGCCATTCAACAACGCCAAGTTCCTGACCGCCTTGTTCTCCGACGATTCGCTGAAGAACAAACGCAACACCGAGGCAGTTGAAGTTGCGCCGCAAACCCTGGTAGCTGGCCGCATCGTGGAATTCAAGCCAGCCTCGAAGAAACCGCTGGCCGAAGTCGAAGCCGCGATCAAGCAGCAGGTAGCGCTGGAAGAGGCGGTAAAAGCTGCGAAGAAAGCCGGCGAAGAAAAGCTGGCTGCCGCCAAGAAGGCCGGCGACGCTGCAGGCTTCGGCGATGTGAAGACCATCTCGCGCGCCAAGGCGGAAGGCATTAACCCTGCGGCCGTCGCCGCAGTGATGAAGGCCGACGTCTCCAAGTTGCCAGCCTACGTTGGCGTGGAAATTCCAGGCCAGGGCTACGGCGTGTACCGTATCGGCAAGGTTGGCCAGCCAGCGGAACAGGATGCTGCCCGTCGCGAACAGGAAGGCCAGCGTATCAACCAGATCATTTCGCAACAGGAAATGACTGGCTACATCGACGCGCTGAAACAGAAGGCCAAGGTCAAGATCCTGCACCCGGTCGCGACGATCAAGCCGCAAGCCGAGTAAGCAGCTAAACGCTCTACGAGAGCCGGTGTCCGTGCAAACGGACCCCGGCTTTTTTCTTATGTGCGGATAATGTCCTGCGGGGCGGCGCCCCGCCGTCCATATCTTGGAAGGAGCACATCATGCACATGATCCGTTTAGGTCTCGCTGCGCTGTTCTGCGTCTGCGTCGGCGCCGCCGGCGC
>Ga0209436_100071_pt1 | contig 51373 bp, 30 predicted proteins | sample AraplaF_Cvi_mTSA_FD_184263 | JGI IMG/M metagenome (GOLD analysis project Ga0209436, IMG submission 184263) | Arabidopsis root microbial communities from the University of North Carolina, USA - plate scrape MF_Cvi_mTSA (SPAdes) (version 2) | ecosystem: Host-associated > Plants > Roots > Endosphere...
AGCACGTGCATCTTGGACAACTTCATCATGTTCTTTCCTTGTGGGCGGTTTGATGGATGTCCCCTATTCTCCCCACAGGTTGCGGTCTGTCGCCGCAAAATAGCGCGCATTATATACCCACTATAACATTCAGGCACTAATCCTTGATCGTCAATGTGCTACCAGTGGCGCCCGCATAGAACACCACCAGCTTCACCGGCCCCTTGCCCACATTGCGGCCGTTATGCAGCGTATTCACCACTTCCGCCAGCGCCTGGCCGGCCACCACGCGCTTGACAGTGCCGTCTTTCAGGCTCACTTCCAGCTCGCCTTCCAGTACATAGCCGAACGAAGGGACCGGGTGCAAGTGCCAGCCGGTTTCGCCGCCGGGCGCGATTTCCACCAGCAGGCCTGTCACCTCCGCCTGCCCGCTCGGATAGGCCAGCGCCGCGCCGTTCCAGCTCGATGGCGACTGCAGCAACCTGGTGACTTTGATGGAAGCGGACTGTTCCAGCGCGAAGGCAGGCTGGGCAGCGAGGAAGGCGAACACGGCAACGACAGAAGCGAAGTTTTTCATGGCTGTCTCCGGTTGGTATATGCCGCATGATAGACGCAGGTCAAAGCCCGATCAAATAGCGCTCCTAGACTGGCTTGATCCCCGCAACAAAAGGGGACTTCCGAACTCGCTAGGAGACATCATGAAGAACTTTCCGCAAGAAATGAGCCATGCCTCGGGCGCCTCGCTGGCGCTCGATACCACCCGCCTGCTCGTCGCCCTCAAACAGCCGAAAGAGCGCAGCGCTGTCGAACAATTCCTGCACAGCGTAGACCTGTACCTGGAGGATGAAGCGGATGAAGGCATGGTGCCGGGTGAACGGGTCAACCACACCAGGACCCGCTACTTCGTGCAGTCGCGCCGCCCGCTGGATGACGGGCGCCTTGCCAGGATCGAAGAAGCCGGCGCCCAGCTTGGCATCGACTGGATCGGCCCGGTCTACCGCCAGGCCGGCCAGCGCGGCCGGCGCGCCCTGATGGCGCCCCTGCCGCACGTGGCCCTGGTCAAGCTGCGCCAGCGCGATGCCGGCTTCAAGCTGCCCGAAGGCCTGGGCGCCAAAGGCGCGGCCGAGCCGGCGATCCAGGAGATCACGGAGAAGACCCGCTACCTGAACGGCCATCATTATCTCCAGATCAGCAACGTCAAGGAAATCAACGCCTACCAGCTGCGCGAACGCCTGCGCCAGATTCCCAACGCACCGATCTCGGACTTTCAGTTCGAGACCATGCCGCTGCTGACACCGACCTCGATCGCCCCCAACGACACGCTGTACCCGCAGCAGTGGGACATGACCCGCATCGAAGCAGGCGGTCCCGGCACCACCGGCTGGGACATTTCAACCGGCGCCGCCACCACGGTGGTCTGCGTGCTCGATGAAGGCTGCGACCTGACCCACCCCGACCTGCGCTTTGCCGCGCCAGGCATCAACCTCGGCACCATGAGTGGCGACGGCTCGCCCACGGGCAACCACGGCACCGCCTGCGCCGGCATCGTGGCCGCCACCTATAACAACGGCACCGGGGTCACCGGCGTGGCCGGCGATGCGCGCATCCTGCCGCTCGCCTTCGATGCCTGGACCGACGTCGAAGTGGCAGCCGGCATCAACTACGCCTCCGCCAATGGCGCCAGCATCATCAGCATGAGCTTTGGCTGGAACGGCTGGAGCCCGGCCATCATCGACCCGGCCATCCAGAGCGCCTTCAACAACGACTTGGTGATGTGCGTCGCCACCCACAATTACAACGGCCCGATCACCTACCCCGCCACCAACCCGCTGGTGATCGCCGTCGGCGCCTCGGACGAAGTCGACAACCGCAAAACCCCGATGAGCCCGGACGGCGAGCCCTGGGGCTCGAATTTCGGACCGCAAATCTCGGTGGTGTCGCCGGGCGTGCACATCCCCACCACCGACCGCCAGGGCGCAGCAGGCTACAACGCCACCGACTATGACCTGGTATTCAATGGCACCTCCTCCGCGACGCCGCACGTGGCCGGCCTGGCGGCCCTGATCCGCAGCGTCTACCCCATGCTCGACAACGTGCAGGTGCGCGCCCATATCGAGCGCACCGCGCAGAAAGTCGGGGCCGTCGCCTATGCCGATACCGCCGGCAAGGCAAACGGCACCTGGAACCAGGAAATGGGCTACGGCCGCATCAACGTCTTCCGCGCCCTCGACGAGGCGGACGTGATGATCAAGGACGCCCCGGCCGATACTGGCGCCGAGCCTTTCACCGGTGCGAACTTCTGGGACTTCTCCGACATTGTCGTGCGCATCAACGACGACAACGTCTTCGTGCCAAGCGACCCGCTGCAATCGAAGAATGTGGAACGCGGCCAGGCCAACTACATCTATGTGCGGGTCACCAACAAGGGGGCACGCGATGCTCGCAACGTCTCGGTCAGCACCCGCATCACGCCTTATGTCGGGCTGCAATTCGTCTATCCGCCCGACTGGACCCAGGTCGACGCCATGCATGTCAGCCCGACCGGCATCACCACCAGCTTTGCCAGCGTCCCGGCCGGCGGCACGGTGATGGCCAAGTTCCGTATCGAAGCGGCGCAGACCGAGGACCTGTACGGCTGGCAGGCCAACCATCCATGGCACCCCTGCCTGCTGGCCGTCGTCAATTCCGACAACGACTATGCCTTTGCCACCGCGCCATTGACCGGAGACCCGATCAGCGCCCGCCGCAACAACCTCGCGCAGCGCAACCTGTCGGTGATCGACGTGCTGTCCGGCGCCAGCGCCGCCTTCCCCTTCGTGGCAGGCAGCCGCTACAACCGCGAAGCGCGCATGACGCTGGTGATCGACCGCAGCCACCTGCCGGAGGCGATGCCGCTCACCTTGTCACTGGACGAAGATGGTTCCGCCTTCCCGGCCATTGATTTCGACAACCAGTCCGACCCCATGCCCGGCCACACCCACGGCGATGAGGACATGAAAAAGGACTGCGGCCTGATCTTCCTGGAAGACACCCGCGTCAAGACCCGCTTCGCGTGCTGTTGCGGCATCCTGACGCTGGCGAAAGGCTCGCACTTCGACTGCCTGCCGCATCGCACGCTTGGCGACGTCACGGTGGAAGGCGGGGATGTGGTGCTGCGAAACGGCAAGCGTTATGTTGAGATTCGCCAGCCGGTGCTCAAAGTCACGATGGAGAAAGATCCTGCCATGGTGTATCCGCTGGCGCTGCAGACCAGCATCCCCGCAGCATCCGCCGCAGGAAGCCAGTACCAGATCAATGTGGCCCAACTCAACGAACAAGGCACGCCGGTTGGCGGCGCGTCCATGGTGTACCACGTCGCCTGACGGCGTGCCCCGCACGGCAACCCGGCCATCAGCGCCCATTTGGCATTGATGGCCGGGTCACGATAGACCTGGTTTCGCGCCGCCCAAACCCGGTTTCGTCGCTTTGCCATGGCGCCCAAGGCGCCGGCCCCATAGTCTTGATGCACCCACAACGACTATGGAGCCATCATGAAACACGCCGTCCTCTCCCTGGCCATCGCCCTCGCCTGCAGCAGCGCACTGGCGGCGCCTGCGGCCGACAACGCCGCCTTCACCGCGGCGCGCCAACAGTTCGTGGCCGGTTCCGCCGGCGATGCCTCTGCGCGTGACGCCGCCATCGAAGCCTTCGAAAAGCTGGCCGGCAGCCAGCCTGGCAACCCGGTCTTCCTCGCGTACCAGGGCGCTGCAACCGCCATGCGCGGCCGCGACGCCTCGATGCCTTGGGACAAAATGAAGTTCGCCGAGAAAGGTGCCGACATGGTGGAGAAAGCCGTATCGCTGCTGGGTCCCGAGCACGACACCATGCTGCTGAACGGAGCGGCGGCCAGCATCGAAACCCGCCTGGTCGCCGCCAACACCCTGCTCAACCTGCCCGAGTTCATGCATCGCCGCGCCAGCGGCAAACGCGCACTGCAAGAGGCAATGGCATCGCCGGCATTGGCACAGGCGCCGGCCACATTGCGCGCCAGCGCATTCGCCGCCGCCGCCCGCCTCGCTGCCGAAGAAAAGCGCAGCAGTGACGAAATCGGTTTCCTGCGCCAGGTGGTCGCCACCCACGCCGGCACGCCGCCCGTGGCCAAAGCCGCCGCCCGCCTGAAGGAGCTGGGCCAATGAAAGCGGCCGAACCACTGCTGTCGCTGCGTGGCGCCAGCAAATCCTATACGCTCGGCGGCAACGTGATCCGCGCCTTGCAGGCGGTCGACCTGGCCCTGGTGCGTGGCGAGATCGCCGCCGTCACCGGACCTTCCGGCAGCGGCAAGAGCACCCTGCTTAACCTGTGCGGCCTGCTGGACAAGGCCGATGGCGGCGAACTGCTGTTCGACGGCGAGCCGCTGCCGGCCACCGACGAAGCGCGCCGTACCCGCCTGCGGCGCCAGGCCATCGGCTTTGTATTCCAGGGCTTTAACCTGGTGCCGGTAATGACGGCGCACGACAATATCGACTACCCGCTCTACCTGCTGGGCGTACCGGCGGCCGAGCGGCGCCGCCGCGTGCAAGAAGCGCTCGAGCGCGTCGGCCTGGCAGGAATGGGCGGCCATAAGCCGGACCAGCTGTCCGGCGGCCAGCGCCAGCGCGTCGCCATCGCCCGCGCCATCGTCAAAAACCCGCGCCTGGTGATCGCCGACGAACCGACCGCCAACCTCGACGCCCAAACCGCCTTGCAGATCGTCGGCCTGATGCGCACCCTGGCACACCGCGACGGCACCTGCTTCCTGGTCGCCACGCACGACGAGCGCATGCTGCCCCATTGCGACCGTTCGCTGCTGCTGGACGACGGTGTCCTGAAAGGAGCCTGCCATGCGCATTGACTTCAAATGGCTTTCGCTGGCCTGGCGCAACGCCATGCGCAACCGGCGCCGTTCGCTGGTCACCCTGGCCATCACCGCCACCGGCACCGCGGCGGCCTTGCTGGGAGGCGGCTTCGCACTGTACACCTACCAATCGCTGGCGCAGGCAAGCGCCCGCGATACCGGGCACCTGGTCCTTGCAGCGCCGGGACAGTTCGACGGCAACGACAATATGCCGCTGGAACATGGCCTTGCCGGCAGCCGGCAGCTCACGCGTGAAGTGCTGGCCCAGCCGCGTGTCACGCGCGTGTTGCCACGCCTGCAGTTTTCCGGCCTGGTGAGCAATGGGGAGAAAAGCGAAATCTTCCTCGGCACCGGTGTCGACGCGCGCCAGGAATTCCTGGTCAAAGGACCATTCATGAAAGTCGAAGAAGGCGCGCTGCTGGATGAAGGTGCGGTCGCCGGGCACGGTATCGTGCTTGGCAAAGGCCTGGCGCGCATCCTGAATGCGCACCCCGGCACATCGCTGACACTGATGTCCACCACCACCGCCGGCAGTTTGAACGCCGTCGACGTCACGGTGACCGGCATCGTCAGCAGCGGCATCAGCGACATCGACAAGCGCCTCGCCATGGTCGACCTCAGCACGGCGCAAGGGCTGCTGGCATCCGACAAGGTCAGCTACCTCAGCGTCTATCTCGATGAGCTGGAGCAGAGCGACGCGCTCGCCGCAACCTGGCGCAAGCAATACGCCGGCAAGCTCGAAGTGCGTACCTGGCTTGACCAGGCGCTGTTCTACCAAAGCGTGAAAGGCCTGTACAACCGTATCTTCGGTTTCCTTGGCGTGATCGTGCTGGTGATTGTGCTGTTCGCCATCGCCAACACCCTGTCGATGGCCGTGCTGGAACGCACCCGCGAAATCGGCACCTTGCGCGCCATGGGCACCACGCCCGGCGAAGTCACCCGCCTGTTCTCGCTGGAAGGCCTGGTGCTGGGCGGCGGCGGCGCGCTGGCCGGCATGGTGCTGGCTGCCAGCATGTCGATGGCCCTGCTGGTGCTGGGCATCCAAATGCCGCCGCCGCCCGGCCGCACCGGCGGCTATCCGCTGGTGGTCGCCATTGCGCCCATCCTGTATGCAAGCGCCGCGCTGGCCGTGACCTTGCTTGCCAGCCTCGCATCCTTCCTCGTCAGCCGCAAGGCTGCCAATCAATCCGTTGTGGAGGCACTCGCCCATGTTTAAAACGCTGATTGCCGCCGCCCTTGCGGTGGCATGCGGCAGCGCCGCAGCACTGGATATCCCCGAGATCCTGCGTAAAGCCGATTCGTTCCGCCTGCGCGAAGCTTCGTCCCAGGTCGACACGCTGGTACAGACTTTCAAGGACGGCAAGCAGGATAAGGAGAAACGCTACCAGGTACTGATCCGCCCCGGCGGCAAGGCGCTGATCCTGTTCCGCTCCCCCGGCGAAGCGGGCCAGAAGGTGCTGATGTCCGGCGACGACTTCTGGATGCTGCTGCCCGGCAGCGCGCGCCCGATCCGCATCACGCCGCTGCAAAAGCTGCTTGGCGACGCCTCGACCGGCGACATCGCGACCATGACCTGGTCCGGCGACTACCAGGGCAGCATCGCGCGGGAAGTGGAAGTCGGCGGCGTGGCCTGTCTCGAGCTGGAACTTGCCGCCACCCGCAAGACCCTGAGCTACCAGCGCGTGGTGCTGCAGGTCGCCAAGTCGGATTACCGTCCAGTGCATGCCGACCTGTACGCCACATCCAACAAACGCCTCAAGCAGGCGCGCTTCGAGCAGAACCGCATGATCCTGCTGGACGAGATCAATACCGGCCGTGAAACGGTCGTCACAACCGTCGCCAGCAAGCCGCGCCAGTTCGGCGACGAGTTGTTCAACCCGATGTACCTGGCCCGCTCCGATGCAGCACCGTAAGCGCTTGTGCGCGGCACTCCTCGCTGTCGCAGCGCCGCACGCCGCGCTGGCGGACGACCTGGTTGCCAACGTGCGCGCCCAGCTGGGCACCCAGTCGCTTCAAGCGGGTGAACTGCGCTGGCAAGACGGCCCGCTGCGTTCAGTGCTGACTGCGACCCGCATCGATGGCGGCAACACGCACCTGCGCGTCAACGAGCTGGCCTATGAGAGCGCGTTGCCGCTTGGCTTCCTCACCGCCGGCAAAAAGGTGATGAGCTGGGACGTGGGCTACGCCTTCCGCCCGCTCGACGTGGTGCAGCACGAGGAGCGCCGCGCCCTGAATCCCCTGGCGCTGGTTGGCGTACCGATGCTGTCCTGGGAACACTTCACTGCGGACAGCGCCACCACCGTGGTCTGGGCCAATCCCGGCCGCGGCCGCGCCGCCAACGCGATCAACCAGCGTGACGATGAAGCCATCGCCATCCGCCAATACCGGCAGCGCGAGGCGCGCGACGAATACGCCGTGCTGCGCCTGTCGCAACGCAACGGGATCGAAGCCGGGGCATCCTTCTCGCAAGTAGCGGGCGACGGCATCGAACTGCACGCCTCCCTGCTCTGGCAACAGCGCCCCGAGCACGGCGGCAAGGCCCTAGCGGGCTTCACCTGGACCACGGAACGCCGGCTGTCGATCCTGGGCGAAGCCTGGACCGACCGCAACGCCGCACCCGGCCAGCAACGCAACCGCCTGCTGCGCGCCGCGCAATATATCGATGACGTGGAAATATCGGCCGACATGCTATGGCAGCCGCAAACCCGCAGCCGCATTGGCACCGCCACTGCCAGCTGGCATACCGGTCCCTGGACCCTCAGCGCCAGCTACCGTCACTTCGGTGGCCAGGCCGGGCGCTATGCGAAGGATGTGGCCCTGGCCAGCATCCAGCGCGGGTTCTGAATCACATCTGCCGGAACAGGTGGGCGTAAAGTGGCGAAACCCGCACTTTCTCCGGCCTGCCGCGCAAGGCCAGCGACATCTTGCCGCCCTCTTCGCGCAAAGCGCTCAGCACGCAGGACGAATTGACGATGGTGCCGCGATGCACCTGCCAGAACACCTGCTCATCGAGTTGCGGCAGCAATTCCTTGAGGCTCATGCGGATCAGCACCTCGCTGTCCGCCGTCACCACATTCACATATTTGTCAGCCGCCTCGAAATACACCACGTCCGACACCGGCAGCATGCGCACCTGGTTGCCGACCGCGGCGCGGATCACGTTCAGGCGCTGCGTTGCCATGGGCACGCCCAGCGCACGCAATTGCGCCGCCAGCGTTTCCAGTCCGCCTGTCGGCTTATCCTGCAAGCGCTGGCGCAGGCGCGCCACGGTACGCGCCAGGCGCTCGTCGCTTACGGGCTTCAACACATAGTCCGCCGCCTCGCGGTCGAATGCCTGCACCGCATATTCGTCGTAGGCCGTCACAAACACGATCTGCGGGAACGGCGCCGGCCCACTCCAGGCATCTGCCAATTCCTCCGCCACTTCCAGCCCGGACTTGCCGGGCATTTTGATATCCAGGAACAGCACCTGCGGCTGCAAAGCCTCGGCCTGTGCCAGCGCTTCAATACCGTTGGCACACGTCGACACGATGGAAAGTTCGGGCCACTGGCGCTGCAAGGCAGCGGCCAGGGTGGCGGCAAGGATCGCTTCGTCTTCAGCAATCAGGGCAGTAATCATGGCAAAAGGATTCGTGCAATAGCGCCCTGCGGCGCCGCTTCAAGGGAAAGGCTGGCGCGCTCGCCGTACAAGGCATGCAGGCGCTCGCGCACGTTGGAAAGGCCCAGGCCAGTGCCAGGCTTGCCGGGACCGGCATCCAGGCCGCGCCCGGTGTCGGAGACCAGCAATTCCACGCCGCCGCCGGCAGCCCGGGCCGTCACCTGGACATGGCCACCGGCGACACTCGGCTCCACGCCATGGGCAATCGCATTTTCGACCAGTGGCTGCAACAGCATGGGCGGCAACTCCAGCTTGCGCAAAGCATCCGGCAGGTCCAGCGCAAAGCGCAAGCGCGCGCCCATGCGCACCGACATCAGGCCAAGGTAAGCTTCGAGCAGCGCAAACTCCTGTTCCAGCGTCGTGTGCTGTGCACGCGATGCACTCAGCGTCGCGCGCAGGTACACGATCAGCTGGTCCAGCATGGCTTGCGCCCGTGCCGGATCGAGCGCGATCAAGCCCTGAAGATTGGCCAGCGTATTGAACAGCATGTGCGGCTCGATCTGCGCCTGCAGCAATTGCAGCTGCGCCTGCAAGGCCTGGCGCTCAACCGCTTCGGCGCGGGCTTTCTCCAGCGCCGCTTCGGCGCGCGCTTTCGACAACCGGTCGCGGCTGGAGAAGAACAGGGTCGCCGCACCAGTCGCGAACACCGTGAACAGCAAGGCACTGATGCCGCTGTCCCCAGCCAGGTAATGCAGGATATTGGTCTGCTTCCCCAAAAGCCAGGCCGTCATTTGCGAACCAAGCAAAACGCCCGCGCCCACACCAAACACCACTACCGGCAGGAAGAACAGCCAACTGACTTTTTCCGGTCCCCAGAGCAGGAAACGCGCACCGTCAATCACCAGCCAGGTAGTGGTACCGATACACATTGAAGCCAGCAGATTGACCGTGAAGCGCTGTCCGCCGCCAAAAACAAAGGTGAACAGGACAGCGCACAGAAAATTGAATAGCGCGATGTACATGCCATGGGTGGCAAATCGGCGCAGGGGAAACCGGGAAATTGGAAGGATTGCTTGCATGGCAAGCATTTTCGCCCCACGGGCCCCTGCCATGCAATCAATTTGCGACGAAACCGCGCCAGGGCGGCGCGAATCACCCTCAGGCCAAGGCTTCCTTGGCCGCTTCCTCCGGCGTCAGGCCGTCATAGAACAGGTCCGTGAACCACTCAATCTGTTCTTCGATATGGTCCTGGGCCTGCTCCACCGTGGCGCCGCCCTTGACCAGGAAACCTTCCACCTCGATGCACCACTGGATCAGTTCCAGGGTTTCCGGATCGAGTTCTTCTTTCTTTTTTGCCATGTCATTCTCCCGCGAAAAGCAAAAAAGCCCAACCGGCCGGCTGGGCTTTTCAGTACTGCGGTATTTTACTGCTTTTCGAAAGCTGCCGTCGAATCAGGCACGTTCACAGCCCGAAAGTCTGCCAACCACTCAGGTCGGCGCGCGGCCTCTCGCCTCCCTCTGGCGGAAGAAGGCTACGGCCAGTATCCCGAGTGCGCTCAAGGCTAAGCTGCCTGGTTCGGGCAAGTTATTCAAGCACCGCCCCAACCTCGTCTACTACGCAGCCAACAACTCTCTCTGCATTTGCACCACCAGCGCTCGCCGACCAGCATTCCTCAGGGCCTCAGAGGCGCTGTTAGAGGCATTCTCCAAGGTCTTCTGCGACAAATGCGCATAACGTTCAGTCACCTTCGTGTCCGAGTGCCCGAGGATCTTCTGGACCTCGTAGATGGTGTGGCCGGCATTGACCAAGAACGACGCGAACTGATGCCGAAGATCGTGCGGCCCCTAAGGCCCAGCAAAGTTTCCCTTGGGCTACTGTCAGGTTGCCAGGACCTGAAAACCGGCCCAGCGAGCAGCCTGAACAACTAGTGACTTTCAAACTGTGAGATTCCGCGTATTTTCGATCAAAGCAAGATGATATCCTCGTTGTCAATGGCTAAATTCGGCCGGACGCCGTCGTAAGGTAGGAGGATTAGTCATTTGAATTTCAGCATATTATGCGCTTTTATTCTTGGCGCGATGCCTATCCAAGCCAACGCAGCCCCCCCTGCAAATGATGTTGGACCTTACTCCACATCGAATCCGTTCAATATCTGGCTGTAGCACTCATCGTCGTCTTTGCCTCCACACTCTACCAAAATGAAACTCAAGAATCTGAAGATAAGCAACGTTCGAAGCTTTGCGGACATCGCTGAGTTCAAGGCCGACGGCATGATATCGATCATTGTTGGCCCCAATGGCGGTGGGAAAACAAATCTGCTTGACGCAATCATGGTCGTCGCGCGCCGGTACCTTATGCCCGCCTGGATGACGAGCCAGAGCAACAATTCGACGATTGACCCGCGCCCGTTCTTAGTGGTGAGCGATGCCTTACAGAATCTAACCATTGAAAAGAATTCTGGCTTAGCCAATGTCGATCAAACTATCACTGCGGTGGTAGAGATTACTGAGCAAGACGTCAAGAACATCCGCGACTTAAAGCAGAATGTGGAAGCGCTATTTCCAGCGGCGAGAAAGTACCAGAACGGGGAGAACTTGGTTAAGTCCATCGAATCGTGGGATGTCGATTCGTTGTCGGCCGGGACGGAAGTCAGCTACGTTGTACACAATGGGAACCGAGCGGTGACATCGCCTCCCGCTGTGAATGCTTTTATCGAATACCTATCGGGGTTTGAATGGATTGCGATCTTGCGTGAGGCTAGCGGACTTCAGCCTCTGTCCACGCCTCTCCTCTATTTGCCTGTAAATAGGACTGCCAATGGGCTACCCGCTAATGTGACGCTCGCCGGGTTCAACTTCAACGACCAAAAGAAGAATACCGACTTGATCACCTCCCGGTCTGGAGGAAATATGATTGGTCTCGCCTTTGGCAAAATAGCCAAGATGCGGAGAAACCTCGAATTGGATCCAAACAAGCACATTGACAGCCTCTTCGACGAGCCGCAGATGGCCGAACTGACTGCAATGCTGAAGTCCATTGGGTATTCATGGCAAATTGACTGCGCGAATCCGGACAACAACCAATACGATTTCATGCTTACCAAACAGGGAAGGTCCTTCGCCGTCGCGGCCGCTTCATCCGGTGAAAAAGAGCTGCTGACGTACCTGTTCATCATTTTTGCGCTCAACGTCAGAGATGCGCTGATCGTGGTCGATGAACCGGAATTGCATTTGCATCCACGGTGGCAGCGTACATTGTTGGGGCTCTTCGAAAAGCTTGCCAAGTCAACAGGAAATCAATTTATCGTTGCCACCCACTCGTCCGTATTCATTGCTCCAAGTTCAATCCAATACGTCTCACGTGTCTACAGCGAAGATCAGAAGAGCAACATCTTGAGAATTTCGGACTCAGGTCTTCCCAACTCGAAACACCTATTCAATGTCGTGAATAGCCAGAATAACGAGAGCATTTTCTTTGCCGACAAAGTCATTTTGGTTGAAGGAATTTCAGATAAGCTTGTCATCGAGGCGATTGCCAAGAAGCTGAAGGTGTCCAATGATTCAGCGGCAGTTGTCGAAGTTGTTGCGGTTGGGGGAAAGAGCTTTTTCCCCGTTTATGAAAAGCTGCTTGATGCATGCTCGGTTCGGCATTGCACGGTCGCCGACCTCGACTATGTTGAGCAAATCGGGACACCGGAAATAAAAAAGCTCTTCAGCGCAAACGTCAAGTCGATTAGAACTGATGTTGTTGAGAACCAGAAAAGTTATGACGGGCAAGCATTTTTTGAGGCAATCGAAGATGCTTTGGCAAGTGGCGACTTGACAAAGACGCGGGAGATTTGGGCGTACATCAAGTCTCGTAGGATTTCGTTGAGAACCGACCTAGACGAAGCTCAGCGAACTCAACTTTCAGAATTCCTCAAAGCTAAAGAAGCGGAGGCGATCTTCATCCTGCCAGATGGTGCGATCGAAGCTTACTTGCCTGAAGGGCTTGGGCTCAAAGACTTGGACAAATTGATCAGCTTTCTGAGTGATTCCGACTTCTTCGAGCAGCTCAAGCCGCAGGCTAAGGCGTACTTAAGTTCCTTAGCGGGCAAGGTGTTCAAGGCAAACTAGTAGCGGCTGAGCACTTCCACCTGCGGCCAGTAGCGGACCTACAACCAGTTCAAAGTCTGCATGCTGGTCCTTTTCGCCCTTGCGGGCTTGCCCGTTTACACTCTCACCTTCAAAGGCTTTTCCTGGGTGGCACTAGCGACACTTTGTGCAGTCGTTGCTGTAGCAATATGTTTTCTTTAGGGACTATCGCAATGCATAACCCGACATTCCACCAGACCTTCGCAAAAAGCCGCGCAGGCCGGTGAATTTCACGTTGAACGCCCGCCATATAGAATCGCAACGGTCCGCAAAAAGGGGCGATAACAGCATCTTGCCATAGACCAAATCCAAGATCCGATAGTCTCTCAGTCGCCCGATGGCGGAATCTACGCGTCTGCCCCGACTGTGCCCATGAAGCCCGGCCCCATGCCTCCCCGATCCCCACTTGGCAAGCGCCTCTCCACGGCCCACTATGCGCAAATAAACGGGCCCGAAAAGCAAAAAGCCCAACCTGTAAGGACTGGGCTTTTCTATATTCTGGCTCCCCGACCTGGACTCGAACCAGGGACCTGCGGATTAACAGTCCGTCGCTCTACCGACTGAGCTATCAGGGAAAAGAGGCAATATTATAACTGCCGTTCAGGCTTTTGCAAAGCCTATTTTAGATCACATACCGAGGGACTTCAAAAGTTCGTCGGCGTCGTCCGAGGAGACCGCCTGGGCCGGCGCTGCAGCAGCTGCTTTCGCTGCCTGCTCGCGTTCCAGCAGGGCATCCGGGTCCTCGACTTCGGTTTTCTCGAAATCGTGCAATTTAATAAACTCGGTGCGGTCGATTGCCAGCTCGAGGTAGAAGATGTTGTTGCGCTCGGTGAAGAACGACACGCGGCGCATTTCCGGACGGTCCAGCGGGGTATCCACGCTCAGCGTCACCTGCTTGTTCAGCACCAGCATCTTCGGCTGGTTCTGGGTGATATTGGTATGCAGCTCGCTGCGCACCTTGCCGGTGAAGTCGCCGACGATCTGGTTCATCAGCTCGCCCATGATGTTGGCCACTTCGTCGGAAGTGAAGGAGCTGGCCAGCTCGGACTTCGGCATGCCCATGCTGAGCATGTAGCGCTCGTAAATCTCCATCGCCGCTTCGGCCGAGAAGTTCAGCACCACGAGGCCGGTAAAGCCGCCGTCAAACAGCACGAAACAGCCGATATCAGGTTTCAGGCCGACCTTGGTAATTCGCTGCACCATGGCCGAGTAGGTAATCCGGCTTTGCGACGCCACGTTCAGCACGCGGGTGACCGACGAGCACAGGGTAGTCAGCAGGTCCTCGGTGCCGTACACCACCCGTTCTTCTTTTGTAATCATTCTTCAAATGCTCCGGATTAAATCTAATAGATAACTTGAAGAATAACTGATTCCATCACAAAAGCAAAAAAGCTTATGTCCAGTTTGCCAACATTCAGTCTCATCCTTGCAATATCCAGCTCGCCCGTCCTTGCCCATCCAACCTCAGTGAGCGCCGTTCAGCGCCATAGCGCACCACAACGCTGTCGCCAGCCTTGCCGCGCAGCGCCAGCCGTTTCAGGCGCGCGCCAGCCCACGCCACGTCGGCCTCGATCCCGCCACGGGCACGGATGCCATGCATGGCACCCTCCGGCCACGCCTTGGGCAGCGCAGGCAGCACGTGGATCTCGTCGCCCCAGGACTGCAGCACCATTTCGATAATCCCGGCCGTGCCGCCGAAATTGCCGTCGATCTGGAATGGCGGATGGGCGTCGAACATGTTCGGGTAAGTGCGCTCGGGGCCCAGCAGGCCAAGCAGGATGGCGTGTGCCCGGTCGCCCTCCCCCATGCGCGCCCACAGCGCCAGGCGCCATGCGGTGGCCCAGCCGGTCGACTTGTCGCCGCGCGCGTTGAGGGTGACCTTGGCTGCCTGCACCAGCTCCGGGGTGTCGCGCACATTGGCCTGGCTGGAGGGGTAGATCGCGTACAGATGCGAAACGTGCCGGTGCGTCTGTTCGGGTGCCCCGGCATCCCAGTCTTCCAGCCACTCCTGGAACTGCCCTTGCGCCCCGATGCGGTCCGCCGGCAAACGCGCCAGGGTTGCCTCCAGCGTGCGCCGCAACGCGGCGTCGCCATCCTTCAGCAAAGCATGGGCGGCCAGCGTGTTGCGGAACAGGTCGCGCAGGATCTGGCGGTCCATGGCGGGGCCGGCGCAGATGGCGACACCGTGGTGATGCTGGTTTTCCGGCGAAATGGAAGGCGATGTGAGCAGGCCGCGCCCCTGCGGATCTTCGACCAGGGTGTCGATGAAGAACTCGCAAGCACCTTTCAGTAATGGATAAAGCCGGCGCAGCCACCCTTCATCGCGCGAGTAATCGTAGTGATCCCACAAGGTGTTGCATAGCCAGGCACCGCCGGTTGGCCAGATACCCCACAACGGCCCATCGATCGGGGCACTGGCGCGCCACAGGTCCGTATTGTGGTGGGTGACCCAGCCGCGCGCGCCATAAGCCTTGCGTGCCGTGACCGAACCCGTCACCGCCAGGCCCTCGACCATGCGCAGCACGGGCTCGACGCATTCACCCAGGTTCGCCGGCCCGGCCAGCCAATAGTTCATCTGGGTATTGATGTTGATCGTGTATTTTCCGCCCCAGGGGGGATTAGTGCCTTCGTTCCAAAGGCCTTGCAGGTTGGCCGGCTGGCTGCCGGGCCGCGAGCAGGACAGCAGCAGGTAGCGTGCGTACTGCACGTACAGCGCGGCAAGCGCAGGTTCCGGCTGCGATTCGGCGGTGGCAATGCGCTCGTTGGTCGGGCGCCCATCCTGGCCTTTACCCAGGCGAATAGAAAAGCGGCGATACAAGGCACGGTGCGCGCTCAAATGCTCCTCAAGCAGGCGCGCATACGGCTTGCTCGCAGCAGCGGCGCAATCGCGGCGCACGCGCGCCACAGGGTCACCGCTGGTGTCGGCGAAACTGATATAGCTGGTAGCGGCAGCGATCAGCAGCGTCACTGTGCGCGCCCCGCGTACCTGCAAACGGTCGCCATTCGCGGTGACCCGGCCATCGGCAAGCGCCTGCACCTTCACCGCATAGCGCAGCGCGGCGGGAACGCCGGAAGATTCCAGGTTGCGCCCCTCTACCAGCAACGCACCATCGCCATCCGGGCTGATTGCCAGCGTATCCGGGCGTACCGCCTCGTTCAACGCTTCGTTCAGCTGCGCCGGCTGTTGCGTAGAGCCGTAATTGACCTGTCCTGGGTGCCGGTATCCAAGGTCGAAATCCAGTACGCCGTGGACGGCTGTCAGCCGCACGACGATCACCTGTGCTGGAGCACTGGCAAATACTTCCCGTGTATAGCGCGCCTTGCCGGCCGCGTAGCTGGTGCTGGCCACCGCGGCATCCAGGCTGAGCGAACGGCGGTAGGCCGCAGGTGCTGCGGGTGTTCCGATAAAGTCGATCAACAGGTCCCCAGCGGAACTGTAAGGCATCTGCTGGTGTGAAATCATGGTGCTGCCGCACAGGTCGTGGGCTTCCTTGAATCGCCCCTGCTCGATCAAGGCGCGTACTTGCGGCAGCGCTGCCAGCGCACCTGGCATATTGGGGTCATAGGGGCCACCGGCAAACAGAGTGTCTTCATTGAGCTGCAGGCGTTCCTGGCCAACGCGCCCATACACCATGGCGCCAAGCCTTCCGTTACCGACCGGCAGTGCTTCCACCCAAGGCCCGGCGGGACGGTCATACCAAAGCTCCAGGTCTTCACCCTTGCCGCGAACCGTGGCACTGACTGCGGCCCCCGCGAGCCCGGGAAATGCCGCCGCCAGTCCAAGTGACACCATCAAGTGCCGCCGCCTCGCATTCACGCCCATCCTGCCTCCAGTCTTGTTAGGGTAGGCAATTATCCTTGTGCCGGGCGGCGGCAAAGCTATAACTTATTTGGCGCGAGCTATGCTTATTGGGCAAGGTTGGTGCGCGCCCCTGCTGTGGCAATCGCCTTCGCTTTCACGTCGGCCCCCGCAATCGGGGAATAGGAATAGCCGGTCGGGCCATACGACTGCGTGCTGCCCCAGTTGGTGGCGTTGACTGCCCCGCTCGGCGTATCCCAGGTAATGCCGCTGCCTACATAGTTATTGCGCAATTCCCAGTAACCGATACGGCTGCTGTCGCGCGAAGTCACCGGGTTCTTCACGTTCTCGAAGTAGTTCGCCTCGATCAATGAAACACCATCCATACGCACGTTGATGCCGGAAGTCTGCACGTCATTGAAGTAGTTGTTGAAGATGTGCGTCATACCGAAACGCTGCAACGGCAGGCGCGATTTGACGTGCTCGAAGCGGTTGTTATGGTAGGTGGTGCGCGCATTCGCATTGGCCGTATCGCTGTCGCTGTAGCCGTTCAATGCCACCTTCTGGTAGTTGTACACGTGGTTGTACGACACCGTGATGTGGTGCGCCCCCTTCTTCATGTCGATGCCGCCATCGAACGATGCATCGCCAGCGCCGGGGCAGGAAGTCAGCGAAGCGAAGATGGTGTTGTGGTCGATCCAGATATTGCTTGGCTGGCCGGACGACATGCCTTCAATCGAAATCGAATCGGCCGCCTCACCGCCCTGCAACAGGCCGATCATCATGTTCTGCACGATGATGTTGTGCGCGTTGCCTGCAATGTGGATGCCGAAGTTGGCGCTCGAATCGCTGGCGCCGATGATGGTGATATTGCTTTTGTTCTTGACCTCCAGCGTTTGCGCCGGCTTTTGCCACTGCGCGCACACATCGGTGATGGTGTTGTAGTCGAACTTGCCGGTGTAACGCAGCACCAGGCCGGAGTTGTCGGTATAGGCGTTGATCTTCGCCTGGGCATCGGCCAGCGTGGCCACATTGACCGGCGCCTTGCTCCCGCCGCCGGTGGTGGCGGCGCCATAGCCGATGGGCCCAGCAACTGCAGGCGCGGCTGCCGCAACCGCGGCCGCCAGGAAGATTACCTTGAGCTGTTTAACTTTCATGCGCTTGTCTCCTTAGCTTTCTGGTTTGAGGAGCGCACAGCATGCAATTATTTCAATTGAGCGTCAATTGGCCTGACCGAAATACAACAATCGGACTTACCGCATTATTTTTGGCCTGACCAATACATAAAAGCAAATACTCTTAGCAGTATGCTATCGTTGCCCAATGAAAAAGATCTGGATCACCCTCCTGCTGCTTGCCGCCCTGCCCGTCAAAGCCGATCGGGCCACCGACATCGATCGCCTCGCCATGCGTTATCACGCCCTCGGACAACTGGACGGAGCAGTCCTGGTCGCCGATCAAGGCAAGGTGATCTACCACCGCGCTTTTGGCCTGGCGAACCGGGAATGGCAAATTCCGCACACCACGGACACCGCTTTCCGCATCGCCTCGCTGACCAAGCAATTCACCGCCACACTGGTCATGCAACTGGCCGAACAAGGCAAGTTGCAGCTGGACGACCCGATCGGGAAATACGTGCCGGAGCTGAGTCCGGAAATTGGCAACCGCGTCACCCTGCACCACCTGCTGAACCATACTTCCGGCATTGTCGACTACGCGAACTATCCTGGCTTCTGGGCCAACCGCCTTGGCGAAAAAGTCCCCAAGGCCGACTTCCTCGCCATCATGAACCGCCCCCTCGAATTCGAACCGGGCAGCCAGGGCCATTACAGCAGCTCCAACTACAGCTTGCTCGGCTGGGCCATCGAAAAGCAGACGGCCAAATCGTACGGCGAAGCCTTGAGCAGCATGATCCTGCGCCCGCTCGACATGCAGCGCACTGCCTATGAGGCGCCGGACCGCATCATTCCCCGCAAGGCATCCGGCTACGTGCGCGTGCTCGGCGCATACCGTCCGGCCGATCCGCTCTGGATTCCCAACATCGGCGCCGGCGGCGGCGTCACCAGCACCACCGGCGACTTTTTCAAGCTCGATCGCGCGTTGGCCGGCAATGCCCTGCTCAAGCCGGAATCGAAACGCCAGATGTTCACGGCCTACATCAAGGACGATGTGTGGGGCGACCTTGGGTACGGCTACGGCTGGCTGGTGGGAACGCGCACCATCGCCGGCCAGCCGCGCCTGGTGCATGAACATGGCGGCAATGGCAACGGCTTCCGCACGCTGGTTACGCGCTATCCAGAGGAAGGCAAACTGGTGGTCATCTTCCTCAACGAAGGCAGTGGCAACAAGGGCCCCGAAATTTACCGCATGCGCAGCGACTTCACCGATGCGCTGTACGGCAAGGCCGTCGCGCTCCCCAAGCCAACATTGCAGGACTTGCTGGCAGCAGAAATTCGCCGAGCCGGAGCCGACGCCGCGCTGGCCCGTTTCAGCACCCTGCTGGCGCAGAGCAGCAAGCCGGAAAATGGCGACGGTTTGAATCGCCTCGCCTACCAATTTGCCGAAGCCGGACAGGCGGCTACCGGCATCTCCATCCTTCAACGTGCAATCGCGCTGTTCCCCAAGGACGGCAACCTGCATGACTCGATGGGGGAGCTGTACCTGGGGCTGGGCGACAAAGCGAGCGCTGTGACTGCCTATCGGCGTGCGCTGGAGCTGGATTCCGGGAACGCCAACGCCGCCGCGGTCTTGAAACAGCTCGAATAGCGGAATCAATCCCCGCCTTGAATGCAAAAGCCCAGCCACTCACTGGCTGGGCTTTTCGTTTGCTCCTGAACCGCGCTCAGTTCAGCACTTGAAAATCAAGCGCGGCGACGGGTACGCGCCAGTGCCAGCAGGCCCAGGCCGAACAGCGCCATCGAAGCAGGTTCAGGCACCTGGACATTGGCGGCGACGGTGCCGACATTGTTCCATGCATCGCTGTCCCAGAAGAACATGTTCAGCTTGCCGCTCTTGTTGGCGAAACCATCGAAGTGCGTGCCGATGACGAAGAAATTACCTGCGCCTGGCGTGCCGGTACCGATCTGGCCAACCAGGGAGCCGATCAGCGCGTTGAAGGCGCTGCCATCAGGATTCGACACCTGCAGATTCCAGCCCGGCATGCCATTGGCATTGACGGTATAGCCACTGGCGCCGCCAGAGAAATTCCACGACTGCGCTGGATCAACGGTGATCGACAGGTGTTGGCCGGCTTGCACGCTGATGCCGCTATCGTGGATCACACCACCGACGAGGCTGTTGGCTTTCGAATTCACAGCGATCACGCCTGCCTGGGCCAGGCCAGCCATGGCAAAGGCGGCGACGAAACCGATAGTACCCAGCACTTTTTGAACTTTCATGCAATCTTTCCTAGATTTATTATTGAAACCAGGTTTATAGCAAAATGCATGCCTGTTTCTTTGCATCATTAAAAAGTGAATGAAATTAAGTACTTAGACTGAGAGCAAATAAAGTTGCCTCCGCAACTGTAAAGTTTTCCGACACCACCACGCTTCTGCCTGCCCGAAAATGCAAAAAGCCCAGCCATGAAGGCTGGGCTTTTCCAATTCTGGCTCCCCGACCTGGACTCGAACCAGGGACCTGCGGATTAACAGTCCGTCGCTCTACCGACTGAGCTATCAGGGATCTTTTCTGACCGCGTTGCGATCAGAGAGCAGCATATTAAAGGACCTTGGCGATGGCGTCAACTACCACATCAATATTCTTCGAATTCAGCGCCGCCACGCAGATACGGCCGGTGTCCACTGCGTAGATCGACTGTTCGCGCAGTTTGCCCACCTGCTCCTTGGTCAGGCCGGAGTACGAGAACATGCCAACCTGCTCACGCACGAAGTCGAAATCATGGCCTGGCGCCTTGACCTTCAGCTTCTGCACGAAGGCTTCGCGCATTTCCTTGATGCGCACGCGCATGCCGGCCAGTTCGTCTTCCCACATCTGGCGCAGTTCAGGGGTGGCCAGGGCGGTTGCCACGACCTTGCCGCCGTGGACCGGTGGGTTGGAGTAGTTGGTGCGTACCACGCGCTTCAGTTGCGACAGCAGGCGCGAAGCCTCTTCTGCGGAAGCGGCCACCACGCTCAGTGCGCCCACGCGCTCGCCGTACAGCGAGAACGATTTGGAGAAGGAGTTGGAGACCAGCAGCGCCACGCCGGTAGCGGCGAAGCGACGTACTACGGCGCCATCTTCCGCGATGCCAGCGCCGAAGCCCTGGTAAGCCATGTCCAGGAACGGTACCAGGCCGCCGGCAACGACGGCAGCGATCACCTCATCCCACTGTGCCTGGGTCAGGTCGGCGCCGGTCGGGTTGTGGCAGCAGGCGTGCAGCACAACGATGGAACCGCGCGGCATGGCCTTCAGTGCAGCCAGCATGGCGGCGAAGTTCACGCCATGGGTGGTCTCGTCGTAGTAGGCGTAGTTGTTGACCTTGAAGCCGGCGCTTTCGAACAGTGCGCGGTGGTTTTCCCAGCTTGGGTTGCTGATGAACACTTCGGAATCAGGGGAGAAGCGCTTCAGGAAGTCGGCGCCGAGTTTCAGCGCGCCGGTGCCGCCCAGTGCCTGCACGGTCACTGCACGTTTCTCTTGAATTACGGCGCTGTCGGCACCAAATACCAGCTCTTGCACAGCCTTGTCGTAAGCTGCCAGGCCTTCGATCGGCAGGTAGGTACGTGGGGCGTGCTGTTCGATCAGGATTGCTTCCGCTTTTTCCACGCACTTCAGCAGCGGCACTTTGCCATTGTCGTCATAATAGACACCTACGCCCAGGTTGATTTTCGCTGGGTTAGTGTCTGCATTAAAGGCTTCGGTGATGCCGAGGATCGGGTCGCGCGGGGCCATCTCGATGGCGCTGAAAACGGAAGAGTTCGTCATGGTCAGATTGGTAACGTTTTGGGGCGGGCAGATGCAAGAACAAGCCGGCACCCGAACAAAATCCGGTCAGGGCCGCCGACAATCGCATATTCTATCAAAGGTCTGCATTAATGTCTGATTCACAAAATACCAGTGCTCCGGCGCCGGAAGTTATCACCTTCCCGGACTCGCCTTACCGGCTGCACCAGCCCTTCCCTCCCGCCGGCGACCAGCCGACCGCCATCGATGGCTTGTGCGAGGGGATTGAAGACGGCTTGTCCTTCCAGACCCTGCTCGGCGTGACCGGTTCCGGCAAGACCTACACCATGGCCAATGTGATCGCCCGCATGGGCCGCCCGGCCATCGTGTTCGCACCGAACAAGACCCTGGCGGCGCAGCTGTATTCCGAATTCCGTGAATTCTTCCCGGAGAACGCGGTCGAGTACTTTGTGTCGTACTACGATTACTACCAGCCGGAAGCCTACGTGCCGCAGCGCGACCTGTTCATTGAGAAGGACTCGTCGATCAATGAGCACATCGAGCAGATGCGCCTGTCCTGCACCAAGTCGCTGATGGAGCGGCGCGATGTGGTGATCGTGGCCACCGTGTCTGCCATCTACGGTATCGGTAATCCGAACGAATACCACCAGATGATCCTGACGCTGCGCGCCAAGGACCGCGTGTCGCAGCGCGACATCATCGCGCGCCTGATCCAGATGCAGTACACGCGCAACGAGATGGATTTCGGCCGCGGCACCTTCCGCGTGCGCGGCGACACCATCGACATCTTCCCGGCCGAACACGCCGACCTGGCGGTGCGCCTGGAAATGTTCGACGACGAACTGGAATCGATCCAGCTCTTCGATCCTCTCACCGGCAAGGTCAAACAGAAGATCCCGCGCTTCACCGTCTACCCCGGCTCGCACTACGTGACGCCGCGCGCCACCGTGCTGCGTGCCATCGAGACCATCAAGGAAGAATTGCGCGAGCGCCTGGAGTTCTTCCGCCGCGAGAACAAGCTGATCGAAGAACAGCGCCTGGAACAGCGCACCCGTTTCGACCTGGAGATGATGTCGGAAGTCGGCTTCACCAAGGGCATCGAGAACTACTCGCGCCACCTGTCCGGCGCCAAGCCTGGCGAGCCGCCGCCAACCCTGGTCGACTACCTGCCGCGCGATGCGCTGATGTTCCTGGACGAATCGCACGTGCTGATCGGCCAGCTGTCGGCCATGTACAACGGCGACCGCTCGCGCAAGACCAACCTGGTGGACTACGGCTTCCGCCTGCCGTCTGCACTGGATAACCGCCCGCTGAAGTTCGAGGAATTCGAGTCCAAGATGCGGCAGACGATTTTCGTTTCCGCCACCCCGGCCGATTACGAGAAGAAGAATGCCGGCGCTGTGGTGGAGCAAGTGGTGCGCCCGACCGGCCTGGTCGACCCGCAAGTGATCGTGCGCCCTGCCCGCACCCAGGTCGACGACCTGCTGGGCGAGATCAACGACCGCATCGAAAAGAACGAGCGGGTGCTGGTCACCACGCTGACCAAGCGCATGGCGGAGCAGCTTACCGAATACCTGGGCGACCACGGCATCAAGGTGCGCTACCTGCACAGCGACGTGGATACCGTGGAGCGCGTGGAAATCCTGCGCGACCTGCGCATCGGCACCTTCGATGTGCTGGTCGGGATTAACCTGCTGCGCGAAGGCCTGGACTTGCCTGAAGTGTCGCTGGTGGCGATTCTCGACGCCGACAAGGAAGGCTTCCTGCGTTCCGAGCGCTCGCTGATCCAGACCATTGGCCGTGCGGCGCGTAACCTGAATGGTGTGGCCCTGCTCTACGCGGACAATATCACCGACTCGATGAAGCGCGCGATCGATGAAACCGAGCGGCGCCGGGCCAAGCAGATTGCCTATAACGAGAAGATGGGCATCGTACCGCGCGGGGTGAAGAAGATCATCAAGGACATGATCGATGGCGTCTACAGCGCTGCCGCCCGCGAGCAGTTGGTGGTAGCCGAGGAGTCAGCGAAGTACGAGGCGATGAGCGAGAAGCAGATCAGCAAGGAGATCAAGCGGCTCGAAAAGCTCATGCTGGATCACGCCAAGAACCTCGAGTTCGAAAAGGCGGCCCAGGTGCGGGATCAATTGCACCATCTCAAGCAGCAGCTGTTCGGGGCACCGGGCGCAGATGCGCTGTAAAACCGGTAAACCTGGGTCAGACCCAAGGGTCTGACCCTGGATTACCGGTTTTCAGGAAGGCTGCTTCACAATCCGCAAATAAGGCTTAGGCGCCTTCCATCCGCCCGGGAACAGGTTCTTGGCATCATCATCGCTGACCGAAGCAGCGATAATCACATCCTCCCCGTGCTTCCAGTTCACCGGTGTCGCCACCTTGTGCTTGGCCGTCAGTTGGATCGAATCCAGCACGCGCAGGATCTCATCGAAGTTGCGGCCACTGGTCATCGGATAGGTCATCATCAGCTTGATCTTCTTGTCCGGGCCAATGATGAACACCGAGCGCACGGTGGCATTGGTGGCAGCGGTACGGCCATCCGACGTGCCCGGCTCCTCGGCTGGCAGCATGTTGTACAGCTTGGCCACTTGCAGGTCCGTGTCGCCAATCATCGGATAATTCACCTTGGCGCCCTGGGTTTCTTCAATGTCGCTGGCCCACTTGCTATGGTTCTCGACCGGGTCGATCGACAGCCCGATGATCTTGGTATTCCGCTTGGTGAACTCCGGTTCGATCTTGGCCATGTAGCCCAGTTCCGTGGTGCAGACCGGCGTGAAATCCTTCGGATGCGAGAACAGGACGGCCCACTGGTCGCCAATCCATTCATGGAAATCGATCGGGCCCTTGGTGGTCTGTGCCTTGAAATTTGGTGCGGTATCGTTGATGCGCAGGGACATGACAGCTCCTTTAATGATTGGCATGGCGGGATCATTATCGTGCCACGCCGTCATTATCAAAGCAACATGTTTAGTCGAGAAGTTTGCCCAGCAACGAGACTCCATCACCGATCAATTCGATGACATCAATCCCCGTCGAAATGCCCTCGAAGGCGTCTGCTGTGCTGCTGCTTTGAGCCTGCGGCCGCGGCGCCGGATACTGGGCCAGGCGGCGCTTGCGGGCGTCCTCCATGCGCGCCAGCTCCGCATCGCGCTGGGCAATCATTTCCGGTGCCAGCCGGGCCTCGGCAGGCAAGTCTGCGCCGCAATACAGGCAGCGCGCCACGCTGCGATTCAACACGCCACGATCACACTTCGTGCAGCGAAACTGGGGTTCAACTTGTTTCATGCAGGCATCTTATCATGCACGAGCACCGCGCCAACCAGGTCGCCTTGCGACACCAGCGACGAGCGGCCCTGCGCATCAAGGGCAAACAGGCCGCGCCCATTGCTGTAGACGATGGTGCCATTCGGTGTCATGTCGAACGAACTCACATTGCTGGCCACGACGGACTCGCCGCCGGCGCGCGTACGGCGCACCAGTTGCCACGACGATGGCACCAGCGAAGGAATGCCGCCAATGCTGGCCTCCCGGCGCAGCGCACGTTCGGCATCGATGCGTTTGCCCTGCAACACAATGTCCTTCATGTCGGCCTGCACCGGCATACCGCCAGCGCCAGTCAGCGGCTTGCGCGAGTACATCAGCGAGAAGAAATTCAGGTAGTGGAACACCGCGCGCAGCAAGCGGAAGGGGAAGAACAGCGTATCGAGCACCACGTTTTCGGCACTGTACTGCGGCGGCTCGTATGGCCGGCGAATGAAGAACAGCGCCCCATCCGGCGCGACGCGCGGCGACAGGAAATCGTAGCGCGGGTCTTCCAGCACTGGCGTAATGCGGCCGGTCGCGGTGTTCAATTCCTGCAGCGTCACATGGCCGGTCGCCGCCCAGCCGCCGTGCTGGTCGCGCCCGATTGCCGCCGATTGGTAAATCACCGTGGACTCGTCGCCTGGCACCGTCGTTGGCGCCGAGTCGATCGTGTCGCCGCCGGTCAGTTCGCGCAGGCCATCGCCATTGCTGCGCATGGTCGCGATATGGCTGACGCCACCACGTGCATGCAGCGTGCAGACAATCGTCTCGCCCGATGGCGACAGGCACAGGTCACCGAGCTGCAATTGCTGGCGATGCAGCAGGCGTTCTTCATGCCCGCTTGCCATGTCATAAGAGAACAAGCCGCCCATGCCATGGTCAGCCTGGAAGTACAGCAGCTTGCCTTCGCCGGTAAACAGCGCCGACGAAATCAGGAAAGGATCGGTGTGGCGGTCGAAATCGCGGTAGTTGCCTTGGGCGGCGACGCCGAAGGCGGTGTCCTTTTTTCCACGCATTCTTTTCGCGGCTGCGTTCCGCGCGGTCCATCGCCTGCTGTGCGTAAGGACTGGCGATCTCCTGCACCGCGCCATAGCCGCCCTGCACGAACAGCTTGCCGTTGGCGACCCAGCCGATTTGCACCGGCGGCGCGTTGCCGCCGATGGCTTGCGCCGGCGCCGGGGCTGGCGCGCCGGCAGGCTGCACATACTGGTTGGTCGACTTGTAGAACAGCACGACCAATAGCACAACGATTCCCAATATGATCAGGACATGCATGGATCACCCTCATGATGGAGCCGCATTGGCGGCAAATGCGGATGATTATATTGCCATTGCCGGTGAGCAAAAGTCACGGAAAATCACGTTTCAGCGTGCGCGGGCAGGCTCATTTGCCAAAGGCCCCGACAAACGCTTCGCGCTCCTCTCTCGACAGGCTTTCCTGATCGCCAACACGCCCGCCACGCATCAGGAATCGCTTCCCTCCCCGCAAGTGGTCATCGGCGTAGACCACCTTGAAGTCGATACCGGGACAGCGCTTTGACCATGTCTTCAGCACCGGGGTTGGACATTTATTGGCAATGAACCACGCTGTCGTGATGCCGTCCCTGGTCTCCACTTTGGCGCCTTCGGCATTGCCTTCGGTTCCCCAATGCTTCAATTGCCAGGGCTCGCGCGTTGCTATTCCATGCCGGGATATGTTTTCCGCCACGCGGTCCGCCAGCGCCTTGTATTCTGGCCAGGCATCCATTGTTTTGAATGCCTGGAGCAGGTCTTCCCTGCTTTCAAGCGGAAATGCCAAACCGAGCCTGGCAGCAGGCTCCTTGAACATCCATTGCCTGGCTACTTTCTCCCAATCGCCATAAATCGCCTCATAGCCGGTCTCCACCACATTGGTCCATTCCAGGTCCAGTTCCGGTGGCATGGCAATGGCGGAATTGAAATCCACAGCCATCGCCTTGCCGAACAATTCGCCTGCACAAAGGGCGGTATCCGCTCCTTCGCCCTTTGCCTCTACCTTGAAATAATTGAAATTTCCCGACATCTAATTAAAGCCCTATCGCGCTTTCCACGCATTCCTCGATCACGTACTCGCCAACGAAGGAGAGCAGCCCATGGAAACCATTGATGAATGTCACCAGACCGCCATCGCCGGACAAGGTCTTCAGGATATCAGCCTTTCGCTTCTCCAAGGTCGCGTCACGGTGTTTCGTTTGGGTAATCACGCCAATCGCCCTGTTATTGTCGATCGCTGCTTGCAGCTGTTTGCCCACGCGTTGGAATTGATCACCGATCGACTTCAGCCCCGGCAGTTTAGTCTTCGCTTCCAGATAGGCGATCTTGTCGCCAACCTGGAACATAAAGTCAGGCATCGCCCAACGCCCGTCGTTGGTCTTGATCTTGGACACGTTTTTCCCGGACTTCATGGTGACACCAGGCCTCAAGCAGTCCTTGATGGCGTTTTCAATCTTGTCGGTGAACGCATCGCCAGCCTTTTTCGCCATGCGGGAGGCAAACTGTCGGCCGACATTGGGAACAGCCGCGCTATTCAGAGCACCTTGGCCTTCAGCCACGGCCCCCTGTTCCGACAGCGACATATTCCCGCTACGATCGATCCTATTAACCGGATCGTCATCGGCATAGATGTAGCGATTCAGCGTGAGTGGCCGCGCCGCTGCGCCGCTATAGCTGTCGGCGGAAATAAAGCGGCCAATCTCTGCGTCGTACCAGCGGGCGCGATTGAACTGCAAGCCGACTACGCCATCGAAGTATTCGCCGGTATAGCCATAGCCGGATTCCTGCTGTCCGAGGGCGACGCCATAAGCATCGAAGCCTGCGGCGCGTTCGACCTGGCCCGACCTCAGTTGCGCCTGGACCGTACCCTGGCCATCCGCCAGCAGGGTCGCCAGGCCTGACGCCTGCTCGCTGTAGTGCAGTTCCATCCCCCAGAAATACTGGATGGACGACTGTGCCGTGCCGCTAACCGTGCTCTCTTCGAGCGTCTGCCCATGCAGGAAGCTGTTATCGGTCGTGTAGCGGGTTACCGTCGCTGGAGCCCCGCCCATGGACGGAATGGTGCGGGCGCTACGGTTGCCTTGCGCATCATAGGTGTACTGGGCAATGACTTGCAGCGCCTGCGGCCCGGAACCCTGGCTGACACTGACCAGCTGGTTCGCACTGTTCCATCCAAAGCGGGTGTAGGTGTTGCCAACCTGCTTGCTGGCGAGGTTGCCATTCTCATCCCAACCGTATTTCGTGACGACTTCCCCGGCCCCAGCCGTTTTGCGGGACTCCTGGAGACGGTCGTTCTGGTCATAGCTGTAGCGGGTAATTTCGGTAACATTCCCCTGGACCTGGGTCTTGCTGGTCCGGTTGCCGACCTTGTCGTACGCATAATCGACCGACAAGACGAGGGCGCCGCTGCGGTCTCGTGTCACTTCCCGCGTCAAACGGTTCGCATTATCGTAAGTGTAACTACTGCTACGGAACGGGTTGACAGCAACGTCGCCTGTCAGCGAACTCTGGACGTCGAACTCATCTTTCGTCTGGCGCAGGCCAGCCGTAGTGAAGCTGTAGCGCACGCCGGCCAGGACTGCGCCATCGCTTTTCACATGCACGACCTGCTGCAGGCGGCCGTCCTCGTCGTAACCGCGGCGCGTTACGGTTCCGTCCGGCTGCGTCGCACTGGCCAGGCGGCCGGCGGCGTCGTAGGCATAACTTGTCTTTCGGCCTGCGGAGTCGATGGCGCTTTCCATGCGCCCGATTGCGTCAAAGGTGTAACGGACACCACCTGTTCGCGTCGAACGTTCGGCAAGGTTCCCGCTGGCGTCATAGGCGTACGCGAGGAAGCTCCCATCAGGATTGGTCTGGCGCACGATCCGGTCGAGCGCGTCGTAAGCAAACCTGGTGGTGCCGGTTTCGACGCCGCCGGAAGCCGGCCCCGTGACCACCACGGAAGCCACCATGCCGGATGGCGTGTAGCTCTTCTCGATCCGCACGCCGTCCGGGCGAACCTGCAATGCAACCTGGTTCATCGCATCGAAAGCCGTACTGTGCGATGTGCCATCGAATGCCGTGAGGCCGGTCGCATTGCCCATTGCATCGTAGGAAATACGTTCGGTCAATCCGTTGGGCAAGGTGCGGCTGACGGGACGACGGCCAGCATCGTATTCCCAGCGCGTCGTCCGCCCTTCCGCGTCAGTCTGGCTGACCTTGTTGCCCACGCTATCGAAAGCGTATGCCGTGACGAGCGCTTCCGCACCGTCGGTCTGCCTGACTTCGACCAGGCGGTTGAGTGCGTCATATTTGAAATCGAAACGATTTCCGGCGCTGTCGATTTCAGCCTGCTTGGTGCCGGTGACATTCCACACCGTGCTCAGGGTCTCGCCATTCGGAGCGACTGTCTTGACCAGGCGATCGAGTGCATCGTACTGGTAGGTCGTCAAGCGGCCGTCCGGCTCTTTTACAGAGGTACGATTGCCATTCGCATCATAGCCAAACTCGCGCGCGCCCCCAACTGCATTGGTGATCTTCACCAGGCGTCCGGCCGCATCGTAACTGTTGGCGGTACGGTTGCCTGCGGAATCAATGGTCGCGGCAACCCGGCCGGCTGCGTCATACTCGATGCGATAACTGCTGCCATCCGCTTCGGTCAGCCGGGTCGGCCGGTTCAGTGCGTCGTACTCATAGCTCGTCGTGCGGCCTTGACGGTCCACTACTGCCGTCAGGTTATTTTCGGCATCGTAGCTCTGGCTCGCGCTGCTGCCATCCGGGAACGAGGTTTTACTCAGTTTTCCACGTACCGAGTAGGCGAAGCGGGTTGCGCGCCCCGCCGGGTCGATCATTGCGGTGATCAGGTTCCCGGCGTTATATTCGGTCTTGCTGGAAAGGCCAAGCGCGTCGATCTGCTCGACGATACGGCTTTCCGCATCACGCTTGACCGAATCCTTCTCGGCCAGGCCGGTGGTCTCGCCGGGCTTGACGCGTTGCCAGCTACGGCCAATTTGCTTGTTATTGGCGTCATAGGTGTAGGTCGTGACGTTTCCTGCCGCATCGGTCTCTTTGACCCGGTTGCCCTTGGAATCGTATTCATACATGGTACTCTGGCCCGCAATGGAAACGCGCGTGATATTGCCGCTGTTGTCGTTACCAAAGCTGACCGAATAGCCAAGCGGCCGGGACAACGATGTACCGGAAATGCCGTACATATAAGTCGTCTTGTTGCCATTGGCATCGATCGTGTCGGTCAGGACCGTCTTGCTGCCTTCGTCATAATTCCAGACCTGCTTATTGCCAAGCGGGTCTTCTTCGCTCAACATCTTGCCGCTGCTCGGATCAATGCTGCGCAAAGTTTTATTGCCTAGCGGGTCAGTCACCGAGGTTTCGTTGCCGGCGGCATCGTAGGCATAGGTCGTACTGTTTCCAAGCGCATCGATCTTTTGCGTAATATTCCCTGCAGCGTCATACTGGAAGGTCGTCACATTTCCGCGGCGGTCCTTTACCTGCTCCTGGTTCAGTGCAGTATTGTGGATCATCTCCACCGCCTTGCCTTCAGCATCGTATGCTGCAACCAGGCGCCCCAGGTCATCATAGACATACCGGCTTACCACCGCGCCAGTAGGATCGGTGTAGTCGGTCAAGCCATGGCTGCGGTTGTAGCTGTAATTCGAACTTGCCTCGACGCGATTGGTCACGTTGACCAGGTCGCCGTTCGCGCCGTAGCTATAACGGATGCTTTTCCCTGCCGGGTCGGTAATGGAGGCGATCCTGCCCTTCGCATCCCTGGTAAAGGCCACCGATTGGCCGCTGCTGTGCAGGATCCCGTTCTTCCCATAGGTCAGCGTGTTGCCATTCGGGTCTTTGACTTGCACGATGCCGACGCCATCGCGCAGGTAGTATGCGTAATTGTCCTCCGTGGTCAGTTTGAAGTCGGCCGGATCCCAAGGGCCAAAATTATCCATGTCATACAGCTGGCCGCCACGTGCCTCGACGATCGGGATATTGATGGCTTCAAGCCGACTGGTCGTGCCTGGCAGGGCCGTAAACACGATGTCGACGGCCGGAATCTGGAAGAAGCCGCATTGGTTACGGTTTGCTGCCTCGAACCGCTCCACTTTCCCGTCGGGCAGCGTGATGTTGATCTTGCGCTTCCCGCGCGCGACCAGGCACAAGGTCAGGTCCTGCGGATGTGCAACCACATCCCAGCCCAGGCCGAGCACCATGTTCTTGCGCATCTGGACGCTCTGGTAATCGACACTCCAGCCGTAGCCGAAGTCCAGGCTTTCGTTCTTGCGGCGAGTATCGTAGATACGCATGACCCGCAGCGGGATGCCCGCAGCTTCGATGTTCAAGTCTTCAAATTTCAGCGAGAACTGGCCGATCTTCAGGTCACGGTACACATCCAGCGTAATCATCTGCGTCTGCTGGCGGCCATTCGCATCGACCACGCTCAACACCAGTTCATAGATTCCGTTGGCCAATTGCGTCGGATCAAGCTTGCCCAGCACGCCGTTGGTCACAGCGCTGGTGCCGCGCGCAATTTCGCTCCATGCGTTGCCACCTGCAGGGCGCAGCAGCAACTGGTAGTAAGCCAGATTGGTAGCCGTGGCGGTACCGGTCACATTGACCGGCGCGGTCACCTCCGCGTCGTCCCCTGGCGCGGCGATCAGCGCAACAGGCGTGCTGCTGTCGGCCGGATCGCGCACGCTGTAAGTGCCGACGCGGGTGGTAGTGCCGATGCTGTCGGTGATCCTGGCCGTGACCTGGTGCGCGCCGATGGCGGTGCCGGTCACAGTTGCGCGGCCTTCCACCGTCAGTGGCACGTCCTGGCCGTCGATGACCAGGCTGCGCGCGACGTTGCCGCTGCCGCCAGTGCCCAGCACGTCGATGATCACCGTTTCGCCCAGGTTGATCACCTGTGGGGTGATCCTCAGGTTCGCATCGAGCGGCACCTGGTCGCCAACGGTCAGCTGGTAACGCTGCTCGGCGTAGGCGCGGCCATTGTCGGCGCGCACGGTGACGTTCCAGGTACCGGCCACCGGCTTGGCCCAGCTGATGACGCCGTCCGCGGAAATCGCCATGCCGGTCGGCGCGTCGCGCAGCGTGAACACCAGCGCGGCGCCTTTCGGGTCAGTCGCCAGTACGGCGTAGTTGTACAGCTGGTTGGCGCCGCCGCTGATGACCGGGGCGCTGGTGATGACCGGGGCGCCGGTTACCGCGCCGGCGTCAAAGCCGCCGCTGGTGTCCAGTCCTGCGGCAATGGTGCCTGCCAGGATGTCGCAGGCGCTGCTGCCCTGCCCTGCCGCCAGGCGTGCCAGGAACAGGCCGCTGGCCACGTCGGCCTGGCCGGCGTAGAAACTCCAGCGCGTGGTGCTGCCGGCTTCACCGAGCAGGCTGGCCAGCGCCTCGTTGAGCGGCTGTGCGGCTTGCGCGGCCGGTGCAGCGGCGCCGGCAGCTTGCAGCGGGCTGGCCAGGGCCAGCCAGGTGGTGCCGTTCGGTAAGTACAGGGCCGAGGTGGCGTAGCCGGTTTCTCCGTGCAGGCGGTAGCTGCCGGCGCCGCTGGCATCTTCCATCGCCAGGCCATGGCCATTCCAGTTGCCGATGTTGACCGGTCCCTGGGCTAGCAGCACGCGGCTGCCCGCCGCAACGGTGTTCTGGATGTCGGCGGCTGCGTTGGCCGCGATATCGACTTGCGGCAGCACGCTTGCCGCGTTGGCGCCAGTCACGGCAAACACTTTGCTGCCGGCGCTGGCCGCGGCGTTCAGTGCCTTGACCGGCGAGGCGGCCTGGCCCGGCGTTTGCGCGCTGGTGAACAGCTTGGCCAGCACCAGGTGGCCGTAGGCGGCATTGCGCTCATTGGCCTGCTTGATGTATGCCGCCGGCGCCAGGCCGCCGCTGTTTTGCGCCACGGCGCTGTCCAGGCGGTCGATGTCCAGCACCACGCCCGGGAAGCGCACCTTGTTGATAATGCCCATCACCATTTCAGGCTGGGCCTGCGCGACTGCGCGGCCGTAGGACGGCTGGCGTACATCCACCACGCGTGCGGCGCGCTGGAAGACGCCGGCGTTGGCGTCCACCGTGGCGAAGTAGCCCAGCGCGGCGTGATACAGCAGGTCGCCGCTGACGTCGTCACGCGCCAGGCTGGCGCCCTGCCCGCCGGCCAGCTTGGCCTGGGTGGCATTCAGGCGCGCCTTGACGGCGGCCAGCTGGCCGGCCGAGACGCCTTGCGCATCCACCGCAACGGCATGGTAGTCGCCGGCGTGCGCGCCGAACGAGGATTCGTTCCAGTCGCCGCTGGACGGATCGAAGCTGGCGATGCTGCCGGCCAGTTCGCTGCCCAGCACGAAGCTGCCGCCGCTGGCAACGACTTCGCCATCGGCGCGGATTTCCGCTTTCACGCGTACCAGGTAGCCCGGCACTTCGAGCGGCAGTTCGCTCGCCTGGATCGGGCTGCCGTCCGCGTGCGGCTTTGGCATATACGATGCGAGCACGTCGGCATCGGCCTGGCTGGCCGGCACGAAGCTCAGGGTCAGGCGCTTGTTGGCAAGCGACGCCAGGCTGCCGCTGTAGCTGACCGCCGGGCTGTTGGCCGCCTGCTGCGCGGCGCCGGCGAACAGCTGCAGGCGGAACTGCCAGCGCAGGTTGTCGGGCAGCGCGTTGACAATGGTGCCTTGCGCCACCTTGGTGTAAGGCAGGCTGCCCAGCAGGATGCTGTAGTTGCGGGCCGCGATGCTGCGCTGGCCCAGCACATCGCCTACCGTCAGGTCGGCGCCCTGCTGGCCCAGGTAGTTGTTCAGGCGCGCCTTGTAATCGGCGTAGCCGGCCTGCAGGTTTTGCAGGTTCAGGTTCTGTGCATAGTCGGGCGTACAGACGGCGCCCTGGCGCACCTGGCCCAGCAAGCCGGTTTCGTTCAGGCTGACGGCATTTGCCAGGTCGAGGCCCGGCTTGTTGTCCATTTGCTTGAAGCTGGCGTCCAGCGGCACCCAGGCGCCCGGCGCCTTGTTGACGCCACCGCGGCTCGGCGAGAAGTCGACAAAGGCTTCGACCCACACGTGTTCCAGCTGGATCGCGCCGGCCTGGCCGGCCTGGCTGACCGCGCGGTTGGGAATGCCGGCCTGCGACAGCAAGGCTTGCGCGGCGGCGGCATTGTTCACGCCCAGCCAGTTGTTGATCTTCGCCAGCGGCACTTCAATGGTGCCGTATACATAGCGCGCTGGAATGCCGGCGGCGCGGTTCAATGCAATCAGCAGGCTGGCCGTGTCGGTGGCGCTGCCGCGGCGCGCCAGCAACGTGGCGTCCGCGTTCTGCATGGCGCCGAAGCCTGGCGCATAAGCGACGTTGTTGCGTACCCAGTTATAGATAGCCACCGGGTTGTTACCCAGTTGCGCCGCCAGCGCCCGCACGGCCGGCGAGAGCACCACCTCGCCCTGCTCGGCCAGGTCGCCCGGCTGCACGGCATCCGGCAGGATCGCGTCCGGCAGGGCGATGCCGCTGAGCGAACCGGCAGCGGCCAGCAGCACCGAACGCGGGAAGCGCTTCTCGTGCTGGCGTTCGGTCATGGCCAGCGCAGGCGGCGCCTTTTTCTTCTTGCCCCATGCATGGCCCTTGCCGTACGCCCCCTGCCCCGGCAGGCTGGAATGCTGCTTCATCAGCCTGGCCAAATCGTTCAGCGCCGTTTGCACGTTGCCCCGGCCGCCGGCTGCCGCGTCGAGGGCGGCCATGGCCGTTTTCAGTTCCGCATTGCGGGCGCCGAACTCCTGCATCGCCGCCTGGTGACGCGCCAGGATCTCGCCGCTGGCCAGCCCCGCAGCGCGCAAGTGCGCTTCGGTGGCAGCGAACGACTGCGCCATCGCCGCCTCTTCCTTCTTCAGCCGGACATACTGTGCACGCAGCGCGTTGACCTGCGCCAGCGCATCGGCGCCGCGCCCCGCCACCAGGTCGGCATCGGATTTTCCGGCCATCGCTTCCAGTTGTGACAGCGCAAAGCCGTAGGCTTGGGTCGGCGCAGCCGCGGTGGCGGCACTCGCGCTGGTCGCGGCGTGGCGCTGCCCGCCCTTGCCGGTCGGGATACCGTTGGCATCCACGGCGGGCAGGCTGCTGCGCGTGGCGCCGCCCAGTGGCTGCAGGGTGAAGGGAGCTGGGGTCTGAGCAAAAGCGACTAGCGGCGCTACCGTGCTGCTGGCAAAGGTGGCCAGCAGGGCGGAAGCGATGATGCGTTGCATGGTGCTGTTACGGAACATGGTCTTTTCCTGGCTATCTTCGTTCGTGTTTTCTTATTGCTGCGGCTGCAGGCGGCTCCAGCGCCATTCGGCTTCGCGCAGGACGCAATCGATTTGCTGGCGGATCGCTGCCGTGTCGTTCGGCAGCGCCAGCAGGTTGTCGGTCGCCGCCAGCAGCGAGGCGATGGCTGCCGCGTAGCCGGCCTGGGTGCCGGCGCCGAAGTAGCCCATGCCGGCACGTACCGCGTTGGCGGCGTTGTCGCGCGGCTTGCGGTACTTCGGATGCGTCACCGCCAGCTTGTCGATCGCGCCCAGCGCCGCCGTACCGTACTGGCTGGCGCTGTTGACGGTCACGCCACGCTGCAGCTTGTCGCCGTATTGCACGGCGCGGCCCTTGTCCAGCCAGCTGACCGTGGTCTCCAGCACGTACTGGCCGGCCGCAGCCGGCGCCATCACTTGCAGGTCCAGGCTGCTGCTCTGGCCGGCCGACAGCGTCAAGCGCCAGCGCACCGTGTTGCTGGCCTGGTCGAACACGGCTTCCGGCGTCGACGACTGGTAGCTGGCGCCCGCCGGCAGTTGCACCAGCACATCCAGTTCCACTGCCTCGGACTGGTTGGTGATGGTGGTGCGCAGCGGTACCAGGGCGCCGCCCATCGGCACCTCGGCCGCCTGCGGCTGCACTGCTGCCAGCGCCGAGCGCAGTACCGGCAGCCAGCCCGTTTCCCGGGCCAGGCTGCTGGCCAGGTCGAAGGCGAACAGCATTGAGTGGCCATTGCCGTAGGCGTTGCTGAACACCGCCGGACCGTCCGCTTGCGGCATGCTGCCATCAAACACCGCCTGCGGCGTGCTGCCGTCGGCAATCGGCTTGATGGCACGGCCGACCGAGCGCAGGCGCTGCGCCTCGAACAGCGGGCCGTTGAAGCGCACCGGCAGGTCGGTTTCGCCGATCTTGCCGCGGTACAGGATGCCGGTCATGGCATCGAATACCTTGTTGCGGTTGTCATGCACGCCGTCCACGATCAGCCCTTCGCCGCCGTTGATACGTTCGCGCAGCTCGGCTACCTGCTGGGCACTCATCTTGTCCTCCTTGCCGGAGATCCAGTAAGTATTGAACATGCCGGTGCGCAGCTTGGCCTGGAACGCTTCAGGGCTGGTCACCACCAGGTGCGGCACTTCCAGCTCGGTCAGCGCGGCATCGATCGCCTGCAGGCGATCGGTCACGCAGGCTGGCTGCTTGCCGTCATTGCACGGTGCGTCGTTCTCCCCGTCGTTGCAGGACACCAGGACCAGCACGCGATTGCCTGCCAAGAGGCGCTGTTCGATGCCCAGCTTGACGTCAGGCTTGGACTTCGGCAGCAGCTGGAAGGCATCCTGCGCCAGCGTCAGCTGCTTGCCGCCCACCGTGGCGCCCAGCTTGGCCACGTAATTGCGGCCCGCTTCGCCATCGGCCAGCCAGTTGCCGGCGCCGTTATAAGTAGCGCCGGCTGGCAGGGTGGCGCTGTACGGGAATTCCGCACGCACTTGCTGCGCCACCGGATCGAGCAGGCTGACGGTCAGCGGCAGGTTGTCCAGCGCACTGTTGCCGTTGTTGACCACCTGGAAGGTAAAGGCCAGGCTGTCACCGATCGGCACCATCTTCGGCATGGCGGCGATGCTGCCGCCCAGGCCATAGCCGGTTTGCGCACTGGAGCTGACCGCATACGTGGCGCTGCGGCGTTCAAGCACGCGGCCTACGCTGTCGCGCAGCTGCTGCTCGACACGGTAGGTGCCCGGCAGCGCATTGACCATGCGGAACGGCGAGGCAAATTCCAGCGTGGCGCCCGGCGCCAGCTGGACGATCGCATGCGCCTTGCCGAAGACCTGGGCATTGGACTGGTCGAAGACCTGGATCGCCAGCGTCAGGTTTTCCATCGTCACGTTGGCCGACTGGCCGATCACGCGCGAACTGATGGCCACCCGGTCGGTCGGGGCATAATTCTGCCTGTCCACTGCCAGCGTGGTGGCGGCGGCAGCCTGGGACAGGTCGGCCAGCACGCGGAAATCCACCTTGGCGCTGGCCACTGCCTGGCCGTTTTCGCTCAGCACGGCGCGCGCGGTATACACGCCCGGCTGCAGCTGGCCGGCGGCGTAGGCGCCATTGACCTGCAGCGAACCGCCGGCTGGGATGCCGACAGCCTGCTGCGTTACGGTGTTGACCAGTTCGCCGCGCACGTCATACACATCCACGCGCAGGTCGCCGTTGGCCACGTCGGTATTGGCATTGCCCAGCGAGGTGGTGATCAGCGCGCTCTCCCCTGCCAGATACTCCGGCTTGTCGGTGCTGGCGCCGATATTGACCACATTGGCCGCGCGCACCATCGGCACCTTCAGCGGCACGCTCACATCGCCTGCCGCGAACGTGTTCTGGAAGCTGATGAAACCCGAATCGAGCGTGGCACGCACCTCGCCCAGCTGCATGCCGTTCTGGTTGGCGCCGAAGCACACTTGCGCGCCCTGCGCCGTCACATCGCGCAGGGTCCAGACGTACTCGGTGCGGCCGTCAGCCAGCGGCACCACGGCGCTCGGCGGCTTGCTGGCGCCGGTCAACTGCTGGCCCGGCTTGGCCACCAGGTGGGCCTGCACGCCGATGGCGCCGCAGGTCACCGGCACTTGCCAGATCGACTGGTCGTTGTCGTTCCACATCAGGATGCGGTTGTTGAAACGGTCGAATGCCAGGTAATCGATGTCGGCCAGGTTCGGCGCAATGGTGCGCGTATCGAACAGGCGGGCGATCTGGCCGGTGCGCGGCACCACCTGCGCCAGCGAGTACTCCTCGCCGTTCTGGCCAATGCGCGACCACTGGTAGGGCGCAATATAGAAGTTGTCGGCGCAGTCAGCCGCGATGTTCGGATAGCCATCGCCTTCAAAGTACGGGTGGTCGGTGCCGTCTGCCTTGCTGAAGATCGCCACCGAACTGCCGTCCGGCTTGACCATCGATACCGAATGGTTCTCGTTTTGCACGTAGACGTTGTCGCGGCCATCGACCGCGATGCCGCGCGGGCTCGGGAAGCCGCTGGTGGCGACCGTCGACACCACGCCCTGCTGGGTGACCTTGAGCAGCTTGCCCACGGTGCCGACCAGCACCTCGTCGCGGCTGTTGACCTGTACGCCGGCGGCGTTGTTGACGCCCAGGTCGGCCACCACGCTCTTCACGCCTTCGCGCGTTATGCGCAGTACTTCAAACCGTCCGCTGCTGGCGTTGCGCGAAGCGACGTAGAAGTTTTCCTGCGAGTCGGAAGCCAGGCCGAACGCCAGGTTCATGCCGCCCGCAATCACGGTGCTGCCGCCTGACGCGTCGGTACGGTACAACTGGCTGCCATCGGTCACGTACAGCTTGCCGGCGCGGTCGCTGGCCATGCCGCGCGGGGTCAGGCTCTTGCTGACGGTGCGCACCTGGCCCATTTCGACGCGCGAGATGGTGGTGTAGTCGGCCCCCTTCAGGTCCAGGCACATTTGCAGCACGCTGTCGCCGGGCGGCAGTTCGCTGCGCGCGGCAGTGAGCTGGCTCTGCGCGTTCGGGCCTACGTGCAGGAAGTTCTGCATGCTGCCGTCGATCCCGCTGCGGCTCATCTCGATGCGGAAGTCGCCACCGTAAGGCGGCACCCAGGTGCCGAAGTTCAGCTTCTGGTAGCTGCCGTCGATGCCCAGCTCCGCCATCGGGACAACGGATTCGAACACCACGCTGCCAACGGCAGGCGGCTGCACCGGCGCGCTTTGGCTCATCGCATACAGCACGCCGCGCGAGCTGTCGTCCTGCGCCACCAGGTAGGACTGGCTGTCGCTGGCGACTGCCACGCCGTTCAACTGCCAGCGGTTGACCAGGTTGTTGACCAGCAGGTCCGAGGCCACGCCGTCCGCGCCAATGCGCACCACAGTGCCGTTGCCGCCTACGGCCAGCATGCTGCCGTCCGGCGCCAGGTCGAAGGCCAGCAGGCCGGCCGGCACATTGGCCAGGTGGTCGACCTTGCCGTTCTGGTAGCTGACGATGGTGTTGTTGTTAATGTTCAGCATCAGGGTGGCGCCGTCCGCCGTCTGGCGCATGGCGACCGGATTCGCCAGGCCCGAGGCGAAGACCTCGGACACCCAGCCCGACTGCAGGCCGCGCAGCTTGTTCAACTGGCTGCTGCTGCGGTTCAGGGCCAGCACGCTGTCGCCCTCCACCACCATGCCGTTGAAGCCGCCGAGGCTGGACAGGTTGGTGACGATGCCGCCCGTGCTGACGCGGTCCACGCCGTTCGTGCGGCTCACAAACAATTCGCCGGCCGCATTGAAGGCCAGGCCAACCGGAGAGTTCATGCGCGCGAAGATGCTGCCGGCCGGTCCGCTGGCCGGATTAAAGCGTGACACCATATTGTTGGAATTGCTTGCCACGTACAGCTTGCCGCTGGCATCGAAAGCCAGGCCCTGCGGCGCCCGCAGGCCGGCAAAGTCCAGTTCCACGTCCTTGGACGGGGACAGCACGACGACCCGGCCATCATCCCAGTACGAGAAAGCCAGGCCGCCGTCGGCGCGTACCGCCAGGCCGCCCAGCGCGTAGCCGCCGGCGTTGTAATACTGCTGGTACACCTGGGCACCGCCGACATACTTGTTGATAGCGGTGCTGGAAGCCGTGCCGTAGGTGACGCCGTTGGCATGGGCCAGGTAGCGCGCCGCGAACTTGCCCTTGTAGCTTGGGTAGGCATCGTCGGCATACCACATGAAGCGCTCGGCATTGTCGACGAAACGCATTTCAGTGCCGCTGAACACGATCGACGTCGGGTTCTCGAAGCCATGCAGGCGCGCGGTTTCCTCGCCGGCCATGGTGTGCGCGGTCAGCGTGTACAGCGATTCGTCCACCACCCACAGCTGGTTGGACGGACTGACGGCGCCAAAGGCGATGCCGGCGTTGCTGCTGTAGGTACCGCGCGCCATCAGCAGCGTGGTGGCGCCGGTGATGGTGTTGACGCGGTAGGTCTTGTCGTAGTTGAAGACCACGATCTCGTTTTCGCCGCCCGCGGTCCAGTTGTAGACGTACGGCAGCGAGAAGTTGATCGGGGTCAGCGCGCCTTCCGGCGAAACGCGGTAGAAGCCGCCGCCAGTGCGCAGCACCAGGTTGCCCGCGGTGTCGGTCTGCAGGTCGCTCATGCTGGCAGTGGACGGGTAATTCGCCAGCGTCACCAGTTCACGCAGCGTGCCGGAGGTATCGAGCTTGTGGATCTTGCGGTTGGAATAGTCGCTCAGGTAGATATTCCCAGCGGCGTCAAGTGCCACCGAATACGGCGTGAACGGCAGGCCGCTGCGCACGGTCGTCACCACGCCGGCCGAGTCGATGCGTACCAGCGTGCTGCCGCTCAGGGCCAGCACCGAACCGGGCGTGATGTCGGGCGTCCAGTTGCTGTAGTTGAAGCTGCGGTGCCAGTATTTGTACTCACCGCCCGAGTAACGCACCATGCTGCCCGAGTTGCGGATGTAGATATCGCCGTTGGCCGCGGCGCGCACCTGGTACGGACGCACCAGCAGGCTCTCGGTGACGCCCAGCTTGCTGCCATCGGGCGCAAACCGGCTGATGCGGTTAGCGCCGTATTCGGTCACGTGGACGTTGCCGGCACCGTCAAGTGCGATGCCGACCGGTCCATTGAGGCCGGTGGCGAAGTTGCTCTTGACGCCGTTGCTGATGCGGGTCACCTTGCCGTTACCGTATTCGGTGACCAGGTAGTCGCCGTTCGGCAGCACCGCCAGCGTGTGCGGCGCCGACATGCCGCTGGCGACGAAGCTCACATTGTTCTGTGCATCCTTGCGGCGCAGCGTGCCGTCGCCGCTATTCAACAGCAGCAGGTCGCCGTTCAGGTCATAGGCCATGCCACGCGGCTGGTAGCCGAAGCCGCGCGCGAACAGGGCCACCGTGCCGTTCGGCTGGACGGTGTGGATCGCGTCGTTGTTGGTGTCGCTGACGTACAGGATGCCGCCGGCGTCGAAGGCCAGGCCGTAAGGCGTGCCCAGGCCGGTGGCGTAGACGCTGACCTCCCCCGCCGGCGTGACCTTGGCCACGCGCGACAGGTCAGCTTCGGCCACGTAGAAATTGCCGGCCGCGTCGCGTGCGATGCCCTGCGGGTTGCGCAGGTTGCGTACGAACGGCGAAATCTTGCCGTCGCTGGCCGAGACCTTCACCAGCGTGCCGTCGCTGCTGTTGGTGACCACGTAGTTGCCGGCATCGTCCTTGACCATGGCTACCGGGCCGGCGAAGCCATTACGCGCCAGGATGGTTTCCTGGCCATTGTCGGCGCGCAGCACCAGGCGGCTCTCGCCGTTGTAGCGGCCAGCCATCAGCAAGCCTTCCGCCGTCGCGCTCAGCGCCGCGATGTCGTTGATCTGCGCGGTGTCGAAGCGCGTCTGCACGCCCTGCGGCGTCAGGCGGTACAGCACGGCGTTGTAGCCGGCCCAGATATTGCCGGCCGCATCCATCGCGGCATCGGCGAACGGCACGTTGTTTGGCAACTGCCCCAGCACCGACTGCGTGCCATTGGTATCCAGGCGCAGCACCTTGCCGTCGTAATAGTTGACCGTGTACAGCCAGCCTTCCGGTGCAATCTTCAGCTTGCGCGCGCGCATCAGCGGCGCGCCGCTGGCCAGGGTACGCACGCTTGCTTCGGTCTGGCCGTTGACCGGTTCCTGCGCCGCCAGCGTGACCTTCAACTGCATGTCGCCGGCCGCCAGCACCTGGTTACCGTTATTGACCACGTCGCCGGTGAAGGTCACCACGGTCTTGGCGCCGGCTTGCGCCAGCGGCGGATCGGCCAGCACCCCGCCCGCCAGGCGCGGCGCAGCGATCACTTCGAAATTGCTGTCAGCTTCGGCCACCACGCGGCCCGACTCGTCGAACGCACGCGCCTTGATGGTATAGCTGCCGGCCGGCAGGCGCAGCGTATTCCATTCCAGCATCAGCTCCAGCGTGCTGTTGGCGCCCAGCGCCAGCGGACGGTTGTCCGGCTCCTGGCCGCGCCAGCTCACCCCAGGATTACCCAGGTAGGTGTGGACGATATTGCCTTCCTTGTTGATGACCTGCGCTGTCATCAGGATGCTGGCGCCTTTGGCGGCGTTATTGGCCAGCAGGACTTCCAGCGGAATCAGGCCGGTCGCGAAATAGCTGTGCTGCGGCGTCGCCACCTTGATAAAGCTGATGTCGGCCGCGCTGCTGTCGCGCTTTTGCAGCTTGACGTCGACAGTTGCATTGCCCGGCTGCGGCAGCGCAACGTTCAGCACTTGCGAGAAGTAATCCGCCGCGCTGACATTGAGTGCAAAGCCGGTGCCGCCGATGCCGGTGATCAGGTACTTGCCCGCCGCGTCGGTGACGACCGGCGTGCCCTGCCCTTGCACCGCCACCGTGGCGCCGGCCACCGCCGCGCCAGTGGCGCCATCGGTCACCACACCGCTCAGGGTGGAGGAAGTCGGCACGGCCGACAGCGCGATGTCACTCAGCGTATTCGGGCCCGCGACCGCCATGCCGCTGCCGCTGACCGGCTGGTAGCCCGGCGCACTGACCGCAATCGTGATGGCGCCCGGGGTCACATTGGCCACGCTGAAGGCGCCGCCGGTCGTGGTGGTCACGGTCTTGCCAGCCACCTGCACCGTGGCGCCGACGATGCCGGCCTTGCTGGTCGCGTTGACCACCTTGCCGCTGATGGTGGCGCTGGTCGGCTCGGGCTTGTAGCTTGGCGTCAGGCCAGGCGAGAAGGTGTAGCTGGTATTGGCCACGACATCCAGGCTGGCGGTGACCGTGCGATAGTTCGGCGCGGTGACGGTGACCGTCAGCGGTCCCGGGCTCAGGTTGGTGATGGTGAAGGCACCGCTGGCGTTGGTGGTCGCGGAAGCGGTGCCCGCTGCCACCACGGCGCCGACCAGGGGCTGGCCGCTGTCGTTGCGCACGATGCCGGACAGGGTCGCGCTCAGTGAAGCCGGCGCCAGCGCCACAGTGCCGATGCTCAGGCTCTGGCTGGCGCCGACATTGAGGCTGACATCGCGGCTGGCATAGCCCAGGCGGGCAAAGCGCAGCGTCAGGCTGCCGGCGGCAATGCCGGACAAGGTGAAGTTGCCGTTGGCATCGCTGCCGGTGGCCGCATCGCCGCCCGCCACCACCTGCACGCTGGCGCCGGCCAGCGGCAAGCCGCTGGCGGCATCAGCCACCAGGCCGCGCACGGAGGCACTGCCGTTGCTTGCCGGCGGATGGTTGACCAGGTACAGCGCGCGCAAGGCCACGGCGGTCAGGTAAGGATCGTCGTTCCAGCTGCCATTGGGCAACTGGGTGGCCAGCAGCGCATCGGAAGCCGGTTTCAGGATGGCCGGGTCCGCGGTCTGGGTGGCCAGCACCCACAGCGCCAGCGCATTGTCGAATGGATTGCCGAAATTGCCGGCCACATTGCGCTGTGCCAGCAGCCAGTTCAGCGACTGGGCGCTGAAGGAACCGGCACCCTGCTGGCTGGACCAGGCGGCCGAAGCCAGCATGGCTTTCAGCGTCGCGTACATGCTGGCCTGGCGGTTCACGGCAAACGAGCCATCGGCCAGGTGGTTGGCATCGAGGAAGGCCAGCGCGCGCGTCACGGCAGCCGCATCGGGCTGGGCGCCGCCGGCGCGCTGGGCCAGCAGCATCCACGAGGTGTCCGCAATGTTCGAGGCATAGCCACCGTCGCCGCCATAGCCGCCGTCGCTGTTCTGGCGCTTCTGCAGTTCTTCGATCAGGGCCGGTTGGGCTACGCCGCCGTAACCCAGGGCCCAGGCGCGCCGCGCCATGTATTCGGTGCTGAGATCCTGCTCGGCCGTCAGGGCCTGGCGCAAAGGCGCCTGGCTCGCCGCCGGCGCGCCCAGCAGTTTGAGCGTGTACAGCGATTCGCTGCGCGCCTGCAGCGGTGTCGCAATCGAACCGGACTCGCCGCTCAGCGTCCCATCAGGCTGCACCTGCGCCTGCAGCCAGCCCAGGCCACGGCTGACGGGAGTTTCCTGCGCGCCGGCGGGCGCACTGAACAGCATGAGTTGGAGGAGCAAAGCAAACGACAGGAGGCCGCTGGCGGCCGTGCGGACGAGTTTCACGTTCATTCCCTGGCTAGTAAGGTTTTGATGCCTTTTGGCAATAGTCGCCGGCTAGCTTAGCAGAATGTCTTTTGTGATATTTTTTTAAAAAGATAAATTTGTATGCTTCCCAGCACCAGGAATTAATGGTAAGGCAGGGTTTCCCTTAGGGAAGCGAGGGACTTGCTACATTTGTAACTTTTATTTTGATAGTGTTGCGAGAACGCTAATCGTACAGGCTGGGCGAGCCACCTCCCGCGCGCAGCACGGTGGACGGGCTGTTGCCGGCTGCGGCCCGCAGCACCACATCGGTTTCCCCGCCTTCGGGCTGGCCCGGGCGCGCCAGTTCATAGGCAATGGTGGCATTGTCCAGCCACAGGATCTGGTCGTCGATGCTGCGCGATTCCTGCATCACCCATTCGCGCCCGCTGGCGGGCTCGTAAATCGCAGGCAGCCAGCCGCCATCGGGCTTGCGGCGCTTGAAAGCAATGCGTTTGCCGTCCGGCGAAAAGGATGGGCACTCCATGTCCTTGCGCAGCAGGACCAGGGTTTTCGCCGCCAGGTCGCCCTGGGCCAGGAATACCGCGCCGCCCGCCCCGACCGTGGCGACAAAGCGTCCCTGCGCATTAGGGTCGAAGCTGACGCCCCACACATTGAAACGACGCGCCGGCATCTGCAACGCATCGCTTTCCACCACGCGGAAGGTGGACAAATCCGCCAGCAGACGCTTGCGCGCTACGTCAATCACGTAGGTGCGGGTGGTGAAATCGGTGCCGGTATAGGTATGGCCGCCGGAAAAGCCTGTGAATGCGGCCAGGGCGCCGTTAGGCGCCACGCGCACCCGGCTTGCCAGCAGCACGTTCGGGAACGACAGCGTTTGCGCCACCTGCCCTGCCTTGTCAGCGAGGTCCAGCTTCAGGCCCTGTCCCGGCACAGCACGCAGGCAAGCCAGCACGCCGGCGCTGTAATGCAGGCGCTCGCAGCGCAAGCCCAGTTGGCCTTGCACCTGCCCGCCGGGAAGCTGCACTACATCGACGCGGCCGGCCTCCGCGCCCAGTGAGTGGCGCGTCAGCAGCGTGGCGGCACCAGCAGGCGCGATGGAAAGAGACAGGCAGGCAAGTGCGGAAAGCAGCGTGGACTTCATGGGATTTCGGGCAGCAGTTGGGCAGGCAGGCCGGCAAGGCGCAAGGGGTTGAACAGGGCGAACAGGGCAAGGGCGCACAGCAAACCGACGCCGTACAGCAACACGGCACCAGTCACGTCATAACGGTCCCACAGGACGCCGAACAGCATGGACGACGCCAGCTTCGCGCCTGCGATGCCGGCTGCGAACAAGGCCAGGCTCATGCCGCGCGCTGCCGGCGGCACGGCCGCTGCAACGGCGGCCATCAGCACGCCGTCAGTCGCCGCCACGTAGCAGCCAAGCAGCAGCACCAGTGCGGCCGCCTGCCACACTGGCGGCGTCACGCCAGCTGCGCTCCACAGCAAGCCATACAAAGGGAGCAGGACAATGTGGGCCGCCAGAAAGACACGCAACCTGCCGGCACGGTCGGCCAGCCAGCCGATCGGCGCTGCCAGCAACAGGAAGGCCGCTGCCGTGCCGACCGGCAGCAAAGGCTGCATGAAAGGCTCGAGCGCGAAACTTTGCTGCATCTGTGCGTAGATCATGCCTTCGCTGACAGTGAACAGCGACAGCAGCATGGCGGCGGCCAACAGCTTGCGACAGGCCGGCGGCAGGCAACGCTGCCAGTGTGCGCCCAACGACAGGCGTTCCGGCGCCGCTGCCGCAGGAGCGGGCTGTGGGCCATGAGCAGCGGCGGCAGCCGGCACCAGGCGCCCGAAGATGGCGATGCCGGCGACGGCAAAGGCCAGCGCAACGAGGAACAGCAAGGTGTACTGCTGCGGCGCCAGCCAAAGCAGGCCAGCCGCCAGCAGCGGTCCTGCCAGTGCCCCAGCTCCATCCATCGCCCGGTGCGTGCCGAATGCAAGTCCCAGCTGGTGCGGCGGCACGCTGGCAGCCAGGATGGTGTCGCGCGGCGCGGCGCGCAGGCCCTTGCCAAGGCGGTCCAGCGCCAGGCAGACAACGATGGCGGCAAAGGCGCCACTGGCCAGCAGCGCCAGTTTGGCCAGCACCGACATCGCATAACCGGCGCCGGCGATCAGCTTGCTGCGCCCGCTGCCATAGGTGAGGACACCTCCCAGCAGCAAGGCGGCCACCGCCGCTCCGCCACGGAACAGGCCATCGGCTACGCCGAACTCGGAAGGCGACAGGTGCAGGGCCAGCATCAGGTAAACCGGCAGTACGCTGGCAACCATCTCCGTCGAAATGTCTGTCAGCAGGCTGGTGGCGCCCAGCGCGTACACCGTGCGCGGCAAGGACTGGCCGGGCTGGCGCTGCGCACCGCGGCGGCTGCGCCACTGGTTGTAGATCTCGGCGAAATACATCGGCTTCCCTGTTGAGCCCCGGCGGGCGACGCGCTAGCTTAGCAGACGAGCCATATTTTCCACAAAAGGGATGTTGCGAAAAACAGAATCGAAAGCCAGGCAAGCCTGCAGGGGCGACGCGCCAGCTTATGACTGATCGAGAAGCGTTGCCAAGCCGCCCATCCAGCGCATGATGGTGTCGGGGTCGGGCGAGCCAAGCAAGCGGCTTGCGTCCTCGGCCCAAACTGCCACTGCCGGCTCCCGGGAATGGTGGGCGCGGAATATGGCTTCGTTCAGATCCTTGAAATCAGCCTTCTTGCCGGCCAGGAGATCGCAAGCTGCGCTGCCTGCGATCACGTAAAGAGCTGTCACCGCTTTGTCTTTCGCCGGACAGGCAGCGTCAGATGCCAGCGCAAGCAATGCGCTGGCATCACCCGACAGAGCCAGCATCCGGATCTCATCGTCAGCCGAGGGGCCGCCCTCGATCGCATCCGGCTCGAGATTGCGTTGCACCAGCAACTCCTCGAACTCCTGGCGATGCGCCAGGCAAAAAGTTCGCAGCAGTTCCCCGGTGCCTTCCTGCACACGGTCCCATTGCCATTCCCCTGCGGGGTCCTTCGCCGCCTGCGCCAGCATGGCGGCCTTGCTGTCCGCGCCGATCTCGCGCAGGAATGCGGCGCCATCTTCAATTGAACCAGCATCGTATGCGAGGAACTGGTAAAGGCCCTCCACTTCGGCGATATGCTCGATGCGAAACAGGACGACTGCCATTTTCCCGGTGCGCGGCAAGGAGGCAAAGTCCCGCTGATTCCGGCACCTGATCAGCCTTTCGACAACTTGCAGGAATGCCCGGCCATCGGCTGCAGCCCAAACGTCCTCCAGCGCTACTGCTTCAATCATGGCTTTCCTGGCCATACCGTTCCTGTTTGCGTCATGGCTTCTTCATGCTTTGACCGTCGGCAGCAGCCTCGATCCTGAGTAGCTGAAGTTGCCCGACATGCCAGGCTTAAAGCGTCTTGATGAATTCGCGGATACCGCCCAGCAGCATCTCGATCGACATCGCCGCCAGGATCAGCCCCATCAAGCGCTCAAAGGCAGTCATCACCTGGGTGCCAAGCACCTTCTGCAAGCGCTCGGCGCCGAGGAACACCGCCAGCCACACCACCACTACCGCGGACAGCGCTGCCACGTGCACGATCACCTCGCCCGCGCTCTCGCGCGAGAACAGCAGCACGGTCGCCAGCGCAGAAGGCCCCGCCAGCGCGGGAATCGCCAGCGGCACGATGAACGGCTCGCCGCCCTCCTGCTTGCCCAGCACCCCGTCCGGATGCGGGAACACCATGCGGATCGCAATCAGCAGCAGGATCACGCTGCCGGCAATGCGCAGGGACGCTTCCGACAGGCTGAGCGCCTTGAGGAAGTGGCTGCCGAAGAACATGAATACCAGCAGGACGACGAAGGCGATCAGGCATTCGCGCACCACGATTTTGGGGCGGCGCTTGGGCGGCACGGTCGCCAGTGCGGAAGCAAAAATGGGGACGTTGCCGAACGGGTCGGTCACCAGCATCAGGAGGATGAAGGTCTGGAAGAAATCTTGGGTCATGAGTGCGAGTTTACACCACCGGCTTGCGCCGGCGAAGCGGCAGCCGAACCTCCCTTGCCCAGCTTGCGGTCGCAAGCCTCGACGCTGGCCACGTCCGGCCACAGCTCGGGCATGATGCGTTCGCCCAGCTCCTGGCGCAGCTTGAGGTAAGTCTCGCGGTCATTGGCGCGGCAGGCGAAAGATGCGAACTTGTTACGGCCACGCAGGTCTTGCGGGTGGCGCTCCAGCAGGTCCTGGAAGCCGCTCTTCACCATGCGCCACTCCGGCAGGCCGCGCTGCTCGCGGAACTGGATCGCCTCGCTGCCGTTGCCGTCTTCGCGCCAGTACAGGCGAGCGTACATGGCGCCGCCCTCCACTGACTTGGTGAAGAACACGGCGCGGCGCGCAAACTGGTCGAACTGCACCGCACTGCCGCCGGAACGCGGGCTGTAGGCGCGCGACATCGCAAAGTGGATCTGCAGGTCGTTCGGGAAGGCCTGTACCGCGTCCAGATAAGCGCTGGCGGCGCTGCGGCGTGAACCGGCGCCTTCCAGCTGCAGGCTGATGTTCAGGCTATGCCACAGCGGGCAGGCGTTGGCCTGCGCCTTCACATGCTGCAGGCGTGCGACGCCGCGCCCCAACTGCTCCTGGTAGAATTCCATCGCCTCTTTGGGCAGGTGGCCCACCGCCCCCAGGCGCAGTTGCGAGGCATAGGCACGCCAGTAGATGGCCTCCACCAGGGCCTGCGCCAGCGCGTCGGGCGCCTGCTGGCGCCACTGCTCCAGCGCGATGCGGTCGGCTTCCCAGGTTTGCGTGGTGCGGAAATAGCTGTCGAATTGGACTTCGAAGCCGGCCGGATCGGCCGCACATGCTTCGCGCAGGCCGCGCTCGATGGCGTCGAATTTGCGCTCGGCCCAATGCTTTTGCAGCGCGGCCGGTTTGGCGGCTTGGGCGCCGCCCGGCTCCGGAGGAGAAACCGCCAGCATCACAGACAACAACATCGATGGAAACATCACAATCCCGGCAACATGCGAAATGATGCCAAGAATTGTATAGTCATTTCCAGAAGGAAATATCTCGAATTGCCACTAGTTGCTATTTTTTTCGCACTTTGTGGCAGATTCAGTACACTCGCGTTTTCCGTTAAATTGAAAGAAGATGATGAAGCGACTGTTTTCGTCCTGCCTGGTCGGCCTGAGCCTTACCCTGGCCCTGGCAGGCTGCGACCGCGCCAAGGCGCCGGCCCAGACTGAAGTCCCAGCCATTCCCCTGCAAAAAATCGATACCGTTGTCGGCACCGGCAAGGAAGCTGTCGCCGGCGCCAACGTCGTCGTCAACTACACCGGCTGGATCTACCAGCCGAACTCCCCGCAGCAGCACGGTGCGCAGTTCGATTCGTCCATCGGGCGCAGCCCTTTCAGCTTCCCGCTCGGCGCCGGACAAGTCATTCCTGGCTGGGACCAGGGCGTGCAAGGCATGAAGGTCGGCGGCAAGCGCACCCTCGTCGTGCCGGCCAGCCTGGGTTACGGCAGCAACGGCATCGGCCCGATTCCACCGAACTCGAACCTGATCTTCGACGTCGAACTGCTGGAAGTACGATGAAAAAAAGGCGGAGGACTTTCGTCCTTCCGCCCTTCTTCGAGGCTGGCGTGAATTACGCGCCGGTCTCGCCTTTCTTGATCCAGGCCGCCAGCTGGTGCGGGCGCAGGCCGTCGTAATCTTCGAACGGCTGGTGGATCCATGGGTTATGCGGCAGTTCTTCCATCTGGTAGTCAGGCTTGAATGCGGAGCAGCCCTTGGTCCAGATCACGGCCGACTTCACCTCGGTCACGCCTTCGAAGTTGTCCTTCAGGTGCTTCATCACCTTGGTCAGGGTCACGCCGGAATCTGCCAGGTCGTCGACCAGCAGGATCTTGCCGGACAGCGGGCCCTTGGTCATGGTCATGTACTTGGCGATATCCAGGTCGCCGCGCACGGTGCCGGCTTCTTCGCGGTAGGAGCTGGTCGACAGGATCGCCAGCGGCACGTCGAAGATGCGCGAGAACACGTCGCCAGGACGCACGCCGCCGCGCGCCAGGCACAGCACCATGTCGAACTTCCAGCCCGATTCATGGACCTTCAGCGCCAGGCGCTCGATCAGGCGGTGGTACTCGTCCCAGCTAACCCACAGGTGCTTTTGGTCGGATACAGGAGTGGTCATGCTCTTATTCTTTCTTATTCAAATGGGTGGCGCAGGACGATGGTCTCTTCGCGGTCTGGGCCGGTCGATACCATGTCGATCGGCACGCCGACCACTTCTTCAATACGCTTGATGTAAGCACGTGCGGCTGCAGGCAGCGCGTCCATCGACTTGGCGCCGACGGTGCTTTCCTTCCAGCCTGGCATCTCTTCGTAGATTGGCTGGCACAGGGCCGCGTCTTCAGCGCCGACCGGGAAGATGTCGACCTGCTTGCCGTTGATGGTGTAGCCGGTGCAGATCTTCAGGGTTTCCAGGCCGTCCAGCACGTCCAGCTTGGTCAGGCACATGCCCGACACGCCGTTGATCTGTACGGAGCGGCGCAGCAGCGCTGCGTCGAACCAGCCGCAACGGCGGGCACGGCCGGTCACGGTGCCGAACTCGTGGCCCACGGACGACAGGTGATGGCCAACGCCTGCATCGGTCGGCAGTTCGGACGGGAACGGGCCGGAACCGACCCGGGTGGTGTAGGCCTTGGTGATGCCCAGGATGTAGTGCAGCATGCCAGGACCGACGCCGGCGCCGGCAGCGGCGTTACCGGCTACGCAGTTCGACGAGGTGACGAATGGATAGGTGCCGTGGTCGACGTCCAGCAGCGAGCCTTGCGCGCCTTCGAACAGCAGCGAACCGCCGGCCTTGTGGGTGGCGTACAGGGCGGACGAGACGTCGGTCACCATTGGGCGCAGGCGCGGCACGTAGGCCAGCGCGTCGTCCAGGGTCTTCTGGTAATCGATCTTCGGCGCCTTGAGGTAGTTTTCCAGGACGTAGTTGTGGTAGTCCAGGTTCTCTTTCAGCTTCTCGGCAAAGCGCTCTGCGTTCAGCAGGTCGGCCACGCGGATCGCGCGGCGGGCAACCTTGTCTTCGTATGCAGGGCCGATGCCTTTGCCGGTGGTGCCGATCTTGGCGGCGCCGCGGGCGGCTTCACGGGCTGCGTCCAGCGCAGCGTGGTAAGGCAGGATGACCGGGCAAGCCTCGGAGATCTTCAGGCGCGAAGCCACTTCCACGCCGGCTGCTTCCAGCTTGTCGATTTCGCGCAGCACGTCAGGCACGGACAGCACCACACCGTTGCCGATGTAGCAGGCCACGCCTGGGCGCATGATGCCCGAAGGGATCAGCTGCAGGGCGGTCTTGACGCCGCCGATCACGAGGGTGTGGCCCGCGTTGTGGCCGCCCTGGAAGCGCACCACGCCCTGGGCGTGTTCAGTCAGCCAGTCGACGATCTTGCCTTTGCCTTCATCG
>Ga0209436_100078_pt1 | contig 49369 bp, 40 predicted proteins | sample AraplaF_Cvi_mTSA_FD_184263 | JGI IMG/M metagenome (GOLD analysis project Ga0209436, IMG submission 184263) | Arabidopsis root microbial communities from the University of North Carolina, USA - plate scrape MF_Cvi_mTSA (SPAdes) (version 2) | ecosystem: Host-associated > Plants > Roots > Endosphere...
CGTTTGACATCGATATCATTTCTTGTTTCAATGGTCAGGCCTTGGAAGCCGAATCACATAAAACGAAAGAAGAGACACGTATGAAAAACCATCGGAAGTTCCTGTTGTCGTCCATTTCCATCGCTGTTCTGACCTTGATCGGCCAGGCCCAGGCCGCGGAACAGGAAGGCCAGCAAGCCACGGCCGCAGCCACGCCGGCGCCAGCCCCGGCTGCGGCCGACGCCGCCGTCCAGAAAGAAATCCAGCAAGTGGTCGTGACCGGCGTGGCCTCGGCCCGCGGCGTGCGCAAGCTGGACTCCGCCTTCTCCATCACCACCGCCTCGGAAGAACAACTCAAACAAGCCGCCCCGATCAGCACCGCCGACGTCATGAAGCTGGTGCCCGGCGCCTTTGCCGAGTCGACCGGCGGCCAGTCCGGCGCCAATATCCAGGTGCGCGGCTTCCCGTCCGGCTCCGATTCGCCCTTCGTGTCGGTACAGATGCAGGGCAACCCGCTGTACCCGGTCTCCACCCTGTCCTTCTTTGAAGGCTCGTCGGCTTTCCGCCTCGATGACACCATTGAACGCGTCGAAGTCCTGCGCGGCGGCCCCAGCACCATCTTCTCCAGCGGCCAGCCGGGCGCCACCATGAACTTCATCCTGAAAAAAGGCTCGGACACGCCGGAAGGCTCGGTACGCTTCACCACCGGCACCGGCGAACTGCGCCGCGTCGATGTCTTCTACGGCGGCAAGATTTCCGATGGCTGGTACGGCACCATCGGCGGCTTCTACCGCAACACCCACGGCGTGCGCGACTCCGGCTTCCCGTCCGATGACGGCGGCCAGCTCACCGCCACCCTGACCCGCAAACTGGACCAGGGCGAAGCGACCTTCTACGTGCGCCGCACCGACGACAAGAACGCCTTCTATACCGGCGTGCCGCTGATCTCCAGCGATGAAGGCCGTACGATCAGCGAGTTCCCTGGCTTCGATCCTCTCAAGGGCACGCTGATGAGCAATGAAATGCGCCGCTTTACCGTGGAAGCTGCGCCGGGCAAGACCCTCAATTACGACCTGGGCGATGGCCGCGGCCTGAAGTCCACCGTGCTCGGCATGGAATTCGACCAGAACTTCAACGGCTGGAACGTCTCCAACAAGTTCAACCACTTCGACGGCGACCTGAACACGATCGCCATGTTCACCGGTAACAACCCGCTCTCCATGTCGGCCTATAACACTGCCGCGCTGGCAGCCAACGGCGGCACCACCGCCACGGCGACCTACCTGGATGGCACGCCGGTTTCCGGCAACCAGCAAGTGGTGCAGGCCGGCCTGTGGGCAGTTGAGAAGAAGCTGAAATCGTTCACCGACGAAATCCGCGTCAGCAAGGAATGGATCAAGGACAACACCCTGACGGTCGGCGGCTACTTCGCCAACTACTCGTCGGACGATGTGTGGTACCTGGGCAGCAGCCACCTGATGACGGCTGTGCCGAACGCGCGCCTGATCAACGTCAAGCTGGACAACGGCGTCATCGTCTCCAACAACGGCAAGGATGGCAGCGTGTTCTACGCGCCCGTCGCCTCCTATGACGGCAGCAATACCGCGCTGTACATTGCCAACGAATGGAAGGTCAACGACAAGATCAAGATCGACGGCGGCGTGCGCCGCGAGCGCCAGAAGCTGGACGCAACCATCTCCAACCTGACCACCGGCGACACCGACAACAATCCGCTGACGGTCTACAACAACAATACCTCGATGCCGACCGGCGCCAATACGGCCCTCAGCCGTAAAGATTCCGCCAACAGCTTCACCGTAGGCGGCAATTACAAGCTGGCCAAGGACATGAGCGTGTTCGCCCGCGCCAATATGGGCCACACCTTCATCGCCTTCGACGATTTGCGCAATGCCGGCACCCAGGCCAAGGTGGATGACCGCAGCTTCCTGCCGACGCCCAAGATCAAGCAGTACGAAGTGGGCTTCAAGACTGCCGGCCAGTTGTACAGCGCCTACATCAACTACTTCCACACCGATTTCCAGGGGATCGCCTTCCAGCAGATCCTGTCCAACGGCACCATCCTGAATTCGGTGTCGGGCTCGAAAGGCGATGGCGTGGAAGTGGAACTGGCCGTGCGCCCGATCCGCGACCTGTCGTTGAGCCTGTCCGGCAACTGGCAAGATTCCAAGTACAAGGACAACCCGCTGACCGAAGGCAAGCTGGTGCAGCGCCAGCCGAAGCTGCAGTACCGCTTCACGCCGACCTACCGCATCCCGATGGGCGAAGGCAATGCCCTCAAGCTGTACGGCACCTACACCTACGTGGGCGACCGCTGGGCCGACCAGTCCAACCTGCAATACCTGCCTTCGTATAAGACGGTGGACCTGGGTGCGTTGTACACCATCGGCGACAAGATCGAAATCCGCCTGAGCGGCAATAACGTCACCAACGAGCTCGGCCTGACCGAAGGCAACTCGCGCCTGACCACCGGCGGCAGCGGCCCGATCAACGCCCGTCCGCTGTTCGGCCGCAGCTGGGAGCTGTCGCTGGCCTATCGCTTCTAAGCTTTCCCCTCCCTCGTAAGCAGTTCCCCTCGGGGCGTCGCAGGATTTTCCAAGGCTGCGGCGCCCTTTTTTTGCGTTCCCTCAATGCGCCGCGCCGGCGCATCGCCACACAACTCTAGCATTCACTCTAGGTTTGGCCTAAGCTAACACTGGTGCCTATGTGAAAGGTTGCTTTCAAAGGTAGATTCGTGGTCGCGCTAAACTCCGTCAACTCCCTGCAGGCTAAGGTAGCATTTGCTGACCGCAAGGTGCAGCAGGATCGCGACCAGGTTGCGCAAGATGAAGACCGCCTGGACCAAAGCCGCGCGACCCTTGAGCGCGACCAGCAAGAACTCTCCCGCACGCAACGCGAAAGCCGACGCGCCGAGGCCGCCGCGCCTGCGGCCCCTGCTGCACCGCGCCTCGACAAGGCCATCGAGCAGCGCGTTCCGCCGGGTGTGCTGCCCGCGCCGCCCACCATCAACTCCCTGGGCCAGGCGATCGGCAAGCTGATCAGTATCGCGGTTTGATCACTGTTTCGAAGGCGGCTGCAGCCGGTCCAGCGCACGGGCTGCCGGCCAGTAGCCGCCCGCCGCCGAACGCTTGTACAACTCCAGCGCCCGCAGCTTATCCTGCGGCAGCAGTTCCCCTTTTTCCAGCGCCTCGGCCAGGATGAATTGCGACTTCCGGTCCTGCTTGCCAGCGGCCTGCTCGAGCAGGTTCAAGCCCTGCTGCGGCTCGCCGCCTTCGCGCACCAGCCAGTCGCCCAACGCGCCCATGGCCATGGCATTCCCTTGGGCGATGGATTTCTCCAGCAGTTCGCGGCCGCGTGTGAGGTCTTGGTTCCGGTCCCGTCCGCTCAGCAGCGAAACGCCCAAGGCCATCTGCGAATTGGCGCTCCCCTGCGCCGCGGCTTTCTCGGTCCAGGCCCAGCCTTCTTCCGGGCTTCTGCCGGTGTTCTCGCCCATTAACAGGAAATAGCCCAGGGTTTCCTGGGCAACGGCGTATCCCAGTTCGGCCGACTGGCGCAACCAGCGCATGGATTCTTCAATATTGCGTTCGGTGCCGTAACTGGTCGCGTAGGCGCGGCTCAGGTGGTACATGGCCTCGGCATCGCCTTGCGCCGCCAAGGCCTTGTACTGCTCGAATTTGTCCCGGACCTGCTGCGGTGTTTTCTTGCCTTCCATGGTCCAGACATACTGCATCCTGGTCCAGGTCGGCTCAGTGCGGCCTATGCTTTCGGGCGGCGTGAATGCGCACTTGGCCAGGCCGTCCTGTGCAGCAAGGTCGAGCTGGACGTGGCCGCTCGACTTTTCTACGCGTGATTCGAGCACCTTGCCGTCCAGGCCAATCAGGAAGGCCAGCGTGACCGTACCGACTTGCTCCTTGCGCAGTGCTTCTTTCGGCCATTCAGGCTTGGCGCAAGTCTTCAGGTCAGCGGAAATCTGCTTCGCGGCACTCCGGTCGGTGCGCCCGATGCCGTCCGCCTGGGCCGGCAGGGAAGCCAGGCTGGCCAACAGCACTGGCAGGACTCTCAGTAAGGTCATGGTAGTCACTTATCAGGAAGTTAACATCTTCCTCACTGTAGCATGGTTCGGCTTGCCGCGGCAGCGACCACAATTTCAGGAATTGCTGGTACGGCTTCATGACATCCTCCACCAGGCGCCAGTGGCCTGCGGCCGGGCGATATCGAGGGCTTCACCAATCATCGGCGTTGCCAGGATTTGGCCGCGGGCGGCGGCCAGGGCGGTAATCTGCTCGAACGGGTCGTCCCAGCTATGCATGGCCAGGTCGAAGGTGCCGTTATGGATCGGCAGCATGACCTTGCCGCGCAGGTCGATATGGGCTTGCATGGTGTCTTTCGGCTGCATGTGGATGTCCGGCCATTGCGGATCGTAGGCGCCGGTTTCCATCAGGGTCAGGTCGAACGGGCCGAAGCGCTCGCCGATTTCCTTGAAGCCTTTGAAGTAGCCGGTGTCGCCGCTGAAGAATACCTTCAGGCCGCCGCTCTCGATCACCCACGAGGCCCACAAGGTCTTGTTGCTGTCCCACAGGGTACGGCCGGAGAAGTGCTGGGCCGGCGTGGCGGTCAGTTTCAGGCTGCCCGCAGTGGCCGATTGCCACCAGCCCAGCTGCCGCACCTTGGCTGCCGGTACGCCCCAGGAGACCAGGGTGTCGCCCACGCCCAAGGGCGCCAGGAAGTGTTCGGTCTTCGCTTCCAGCGCGCGGATGGCAGCGTAATCCAGGTGGTCGTAGTGGTTGTGCGACAGGATCACGCCTTTGATCGGCGGCAGTTCGGCAATGCTGATCGGCGGCGCGTGGAAGCGTGCCGGGCCCGCCCACTGCACCGGCGAAGCACGCTTGGAGAAGACCGGATCCGTCAGCCAGAACTCGCCATTGAGCTTCAGCAGGATGGTCGAATGCCCGAGGCGGAACAGGGTATTGTCCGGCGCAGCCGCCAATTGCGCGCTAGTGAGCGCTTGCACTGGCAGCGGCTGGACTGGAACCGTGTTGGCCGGTTTGTTGAAAGTGAACTCCCAGAAGATCTTCAACGTCTTGAGAAAGCCCGGCTGCTGACGCGGGGCATCGTTGCGGTAGGCAGGGCGGACATCGGCGGCGTTGCAGATAAAGCTGGTCATGGCGTTCACTCCAGTGGACAAATGAATTACACTACACAGTGTAGTTTCTACTTTGGGAAAAGTAAACTACCCGGTGTAAAATATTCTTCATGAACCAACCCGACAAACTTACCGACCGCAAGCGCGCCGCCATCATCACGGCTGCCATTGCCGAATTCCGTGCCCGCGGCTTCGAAGCCACCAGCATGGACCGCGTCGCGGCCGCGGCCAACGTTTCCAAGCGCACGGTCTACAACCACTTCGCCAGCAAAGACGAACTGTTCGAACAGATCCTGCAGGAATTGTGGGATTGCAGTGCCGCCCTCAACGCCGTCGGCTATCAGCAAGGCAAGCCGATCAAGCCCCAGCTGATGGAACTGATGCGGCAAAAAATGGCCATGCTGCGCGACGACTATTTCCTCGACCTGGTACGCGTGGCCATTGCGGAAGCGATCCACGCGCCGCAGCGCGCCGGCGACATGATGACCAAACTGGGCAAGAAGGAAGAAGGCGTGGCCAGCTTCCTGCGCGCGGCACAGGAAGACAAGGTGCTGAAAGCGGGCGACCCGTCCTTCATGTCGCACATGCTGCAAGGCCAGTTGAAATCGTTCGCCCTGTGGCCGCAAGTGGCAATGGGCAAGGCGCCGCTGACACCGCAGGAACAGGAGGCGGTCATCACCGCCACCGTCGAGATGTTCCTGTCCTACTACGGCGTTAATTGAAGCGTACCGCGTACACCGGCGGCAGCGTGGTGGAAATGGTTTGCCAGTGTTCGCCGCCGTTGGTGGAGAGCCAGGCGCCGCCGGTGGTCGATGCCATCAGCAGGGTCTTGCCATCGTCGGCCACCGCCAGCCCGTGGCGGTACACCAGGTCGTAGCAATGCTCCTGCGGCAAGCCGCTGCGCAAGGTGGTGAAACTGGCGCCGCCGTCGGCCGTGCGGTTGACCGCCAGCGCCGCCTCCACCGGCACCCGCTGCTGGTCGGCCACGGCCGGTGCGAACCAGGCGGTATTGCCGTCGCGCGGATGCACGGCCACCGCGAAACCAAAGCTCGACAACGGTGCCGTGACCTCTTCCCAGCTTTCCCCGTTATTGCGCGAACGCCAGATGCCGTTATGGTGCTGGCACCACAGCACATCCGGCTCCGCGGCGCAGCGCACGATGCGGTGCGGATCCTGTACTGCGCCGACATCCTGCATCTCCGGCGGCATGTAGCGCGCCGCCATGCCCTTGGTGCGCAGCTGCCAGCTGGCGCCGCCGTCGCGCGTCAGCCAGGCGCCGCCGCACGAGACGCCAACCAGTACCGCATTGCTGTCGCGCGGGTCGACGCAGATGCTGTGGATGCCCGGCACGTCGTAGCCGCCGCCAAACCATTGCGTCCGTTCGGGGACGTTCCACAGCGATTCCACCAGCTGCCAGCTTTCGCCACGGTCGTTGGAGCGGAACAGGCCACCCGGCAGCGTGCCGGCCCACAGCACGCCAGGCTGGTCCGGGCCGCCCGCTTCCAGCGACCAGATTTGCTTGAGGGTCCAGTCCACCTTGTCGCTGCTGTCCTGCGGCTTGGGCGGATAGGCCGGCACCGCGATTTCCTTCCATGCCGTGCTGCCGGCATCGCGCCGGTGCAGCTTGGCGCCGAAGTGGCCCAGGTTCAGGCAGGCATAGGTCGCGCCATCGCGCGCATCATGCAGCACCATCGACAGCGGGTCGCCGAAAAAGGACTTTTCCTCCTCCAGCTTCCATTCGCCATTGCGGTATGCCAGTTCGAACAAGCCTTTGCGGCTTGCGATGAAAGCGCGGTCTGCCATGTCATCCTCCGGATAAGGCTTGCAGCACGTAGATCTTGGAATCACTGCGCAGCGGCTCGTCGAGCTCACTGCGCTTGCCGTCGATGAACACCACGACGTTGGCACGCAGGCGGCCTTGTTCGTCCAGCACATAAGCCCCCAGGCGCGAATTTGCAGCAAAGGCCCCGTCCAGCGCAGCGCGCAAGGTGGCCGCCTGGGTTTCCAGGGTCGGAACCGGCAGGAAGCGCGCCAACTGCTGGGTGAAGATGATCTGGGCCATGGGAAAGCTATTCTAGCGCGCTTTGGCCTACAATAAACCCGTGTGCATAACCGGAGCCACACATGGGCATCACCCCGCAGGAACTCGAGCTGTTGATGCACGAAGTGGAGCAGGAAGACCCGATCGACTTTGCCGACCTGCCCTTCAATGAACAGGAATTGCGTGAGCTGGTCGCCAACCATTTGTGCGAAATGGCCGACGCCATGGAAAGCTTCAGCGAAGAAGACCGCCGCCTGACCTTGCTGGCAGTGGCGGCCAAGCTGGTGCTGGAAAACCTGGTGCTGCACGTGCAGCTGTTGCGGCGCCATGGCCTTCCCCTCAACGAACAGACGTCCGCCCTGCTGGCGCGCCTGCGCAAGGGCGACAGCGACGGGGCTTAGACGCGTTCGGCCGGCTGCAGCATATTGCGCGCCAGGCGCAAGCCGAATTTGCCGATGCCCTGGTCCCATGGCGTGAAGCGCGGCAGCTGGTACCAGTCCGTTTCGCCGCGGCTGGCACCCCACGACGTTGAAACAGCGGCGTCGAAGCCCATTTCACGCACCATGGCGACATGCTCGGGCAGGTAGTCCTGGCCTGGCTTGCCATTCGGGTAGGCGAACATGCGCACCGGCGCATCGAGCGCCGCTTCCAGCGCTGCCCTGCCCTGCGCGATTTCGCGCCGCGCCTCCGCTGCCGGCAAGCGTGCCAGGATCGGATGGTTGACCGTATGGCCGCCAATCCCCATGCCGGCGCCGTGCAGCTTGCGCAGTTGCGCGCTGCTCATCATCAGGTCGCGCGGCAGTTCGGCGCCGGAGAGCTGCGCCACTTTGCCGACTGCCTGCAGGCGCTGTTCCATCGGCAGGTATTTGAGCTGGCCGACCAGGGCGCGGATGGCGCTGCGGCGTGCATCCCAGTTGCCGATGGCGTGCCGGCCCAGGTCCAGCGCAGTCGCGTCAAACACATCGCCCGGCGCGCGGCGCACCGCTTCGATCACGGTATCGTTCCACATGCGGCCGCCGTCCAGGAATCCGGTCGCGATGAAGAAGGTCGCATGCAGGCCATGCTGCTGCAGCACGGGCAACGCGACTTCGGCGTTGTCGGCATAGCCGTCGTCGAAGGTGATGCAGGCGCTGCGCGGCGGCAGGCGCCCTTGCGCCGCCAATTGCACCGCATCGAGCAGCGGCAGCACATTGAAGCGTGACTTGAGCCAGCCAAGCTGGCGATCGAACTGTTCGCGGTGCACCTCGCCGGGGAACAGCGGGTCGGGCTGCGGCAAGACGCGATGGTAGATCAGGATGGCCGGTGCGCGGCGGCCGCCGCCTGACAGCAGCGACAGCGCACCCCGTTCCAGCTGCTGCTTAAGCCACACCCTGCGCCTCCTCCTGCTGCTGCGCCACAGGCGGATTCGCGGCGCGTTCCTTCAGCATTTTCTCGACCAGCAGCCGGGTCGCCACCATGATCACCATGATGTAGTAAGGCACGTCGAAATAGGCCAGGCTAAGGAAGGCGCCGCCCACCATGAAGCCGATCAGGCTGACCTGCAGCATGCGCACCAGGCGCGTCGCCCATTCCAGTTCCGGGATATTGTCGGCGTGCTTGATCACCCAAGTCCCGCTGCGCCATACCACCAGGTACATCAGCAGGAACAGCGCCAGGCCGACATAACCGTGTTCGCCCAGCACCTGGAAATAGATGCTGTGCGCGGCATGGATGTCGTCCGGCACCGGGGCGTAGAGCTGGAAAATATACTTGTTGTAGATCTGGAAGCCGCCGCCGAACAAGGGGTGGTCGGCGGCCAGGTTGATGGCCATGCGCCACGCGTTGATGCGGCCCATCGCCGAACCATCCTGCTCATAGGTGTTGATGGTGTCAATGCGGGCATGCCACTGCTCCGGCATGAACACCAGTGCCAGCGGCGCCAGCACCAGCAACAGCGCGCCCAGCTTGGCTTTTTCATGGCTCTTCAGCCACAGGAAGGCCAGCATGGCGGCCAGCGCCAATGCCGCGCCGCGCGAATAAGAGCCCAGCGAAGCCAGCGCACACAGGCCTGCCGCCAGCCACATCGCCCGCTTGCCCCAGCGGTTCGCGATCAGCGGCACCAGGAACATCATCAGCGGCACCACCATGATCAGCGCCAGCGCGATCTCGTTATTACCTTCGATGAAGGTGCCCATCGGACCCCAGACCCGATAGGCGCCGCCGCTGCGGATGGTGAACAGCCCGCCCTTCACGCCGTAGTATCCCAGCGAAACCACGATGGCCCAGACCAGCATTTCGATGTCCTTGCGCGTGCGGACCAGCATCGACACCGCCAGCGTCATACCCATGATCTTCAGCACCTTGTTCAGCGCCGGCCACGGGTCTTCCGGCCCGATCGCAAACAGCGTCGACACGCACATCCAGCCGGAAAAAGCGATCAGCAGCCAGGTCAGCGCGGTATTCGGGAAACTGACATCCTTGGCCTTGGCCATCATTGCCAGCACGGTCGTCCCGGCGATGATGGCGGCAAACGGCATGGTCTGCGCCCAGCCCCAGCTCTGGGTGTGCGGGTTCATTACGCTGATCCAGATCCACAACATGGCGCCGTAGAACGGCCGCTTGAATACGAACGGCAGCGCGCCGAACACGATCAGGGTAATGATTATGTCGCGCATGGCGCCTCCCAGCTTACTTCGTCAAGGCGTTCCATGGGGTCTCCAGCTTGGTCACGCAATAGCGGTATTTGCCGCTCTTTTCCGGCAAGATTTCAGGCACCAGCTCCACCTCGATTTTCACCTGCTTGCCCATGCGCGCATGGAAGCCGGCTTCGACGGTTTGCCGTGCCCTGTCGTCGAACTGGCCATCGTACACGATCTGCACGCGGGTCCAGTCCAGGGTTTCCTGGATCACCTTGAAGGCGCGCACTGCCGGCAGGTCGCGCATGATGTAGGCCAGGGCGGCGCTGTGGATCAGGGTACCGTCCTGGTTGATCAGGAAGTCGGTGGTGCGGCCGTGGATTTCCTTCAGCACCGGCAGGGTGCGGCCGCAACTGCATGGCTCGGGATCCAGCGCGCCCACGTCGCCGGTGCGATACCGGATGAACGGGAAATCGCCCGACTGCAAATGGGTCACCACAATTTCGCCCGATTCGCCGGCCGGCAGTTGCCGGCCTTCCGGGTCCAGCACTTCGATCACGATGTCTTCGCTCGTGATGTGCAGCTTGCCGGCCGGGCACTGGTGGGCGATGAAGCCCGAATCGCGCCCGCCATAGCCATTCGCCACCGGGCAGCCGAACACGCGCTCGATCTGCTCGCGCTGCGACGGGTACAGGCATTCGGAAGTGACGAAGGCGACGCGGATGCCCAGCTTGTCGAGGCGGATGCCCTTGTCCTCGGCATGCGAAGCAATGCGCGCCAGCACGGTCGGATAACCGAACAGCATTTTCGGCTTGCGCTGGCGGATGCGCTGCACGTGGCCATCCAGGCCTGCTTCGGTGGTGGCAAAAGCCGACATCAGCTCGGTGCGCATCAGTGTGTCGCGCACCATGCGCACGCGGTCCTGCGCGCTCAATTCGATGGGCGAACCCCAGATCACGATTTCACGGTCGCCGATGTCGACATCCCACCAGCGGGTGGCGCGCCATTTTGCCGCCACGTCGTGGCTGACGCGGTGGCGCCCGACAAAGAAGGTCAGCGGAGCACCGGTCGAGCCGCCGGTGTTATAGCGCACCAGGTTCTGCGCATCTTCGGCTTTCAGCTTTTCGATATTCTCGCGGATGGTGGCCTTGTCCAGCAGCGGCAGGCGCACCAGGTCCGGCACGCCCTTGAAGTCGCGCGCAGCGTCGAAGCCGATGCGGGCAAAAGCCTCGCGGTAATAGGGAACGTGGCGCTGGGCGCGCAGCAGCAAGGCGCGCAAGCGTTCGATTTGCAGCTCCTGCAGCCTGGCCGGCGGCCAGTACTGGGTCTGCTCCATATGGCGGCGCACGGCCACGCTGCTGTGCTTCTTGAGCTTTTCATGCAGCGGGAACAGCACGCCGGAAACCAGGGCGGTATAGATCATGGGCGGCGCCCTCCTTTGCTTGCCAATGCCTGGCGATAGACCTCCAGCAGGCGCGGCTTGACGCTGGACCAGGCATATTGCGCGACGCTGGCGCGACCGGCGCTGCGCAGCGCTTCGGCCAGCACAGGTTGTTCGGCCAGGCGCAGCACAGCCTGCGCCATCGCAGCCGGATCGGCCGGCGGCACCAGCAGCGCGGTCTTGCCGTCTTCCACCACATAGGGAACGCCGCCGACGTTGGTGCTGACTACCAGGGCGCCACTGGCCAGCGCCTCCAGCACGGAATTGGGCATATTGTCGACCAGGCTGGGGTTCAGCATGATGTCGGCGCTGCGGTACAGGGCCGGCATGTCGGCCGTGTCAACGCGGCCGGTGAAGTGCACGGCATGCGCCACGCCCAGGCCTTGCGCCAGCTGTTCCAGTTCGCTGCGCAGCGGGCCGGAGCCGGCGATCGTCAGTTGCGCTTCGGGATGGGTTTGCCGCACGATCGCGAAGGCGCGCAGCGCGCTGGCATTGTCATAGATGTCTTCCAGGTTGCGCGCGACCAGCAGGCGCAAGGCGCCGCGTGCGCGTGGCGCCGCATCGGCGCCAAACCGTTCCAGGTTGACGATGTTTGGCACGATCACGGAATCAATGCCATGCTGGCCAAAAACATGGGCCAGGAAGCCCGAAGGCACGGCCAGCGCGGCGCAGCGGCGCAGGCTGGGACGCATCCAGGCAGCGGCCTGCTTGAGGAAATTGGCGGCCTCGCCGCCGCGGTAATTGACCACTACCGGGGTGCCGCGCAGGTGCGCGATCCAGATCGCCGGCGCGGCGAACAGATGCCAGGACCAGCCGGAATTGGCCATCACATGGAAGACCTGCACGCGGCCAGCCGCGCGCCACAGGCCGGCCACATACGGCAGCATGCGGAACAGCGCCCGCACGCCGCGCAACTTGCCGGCCCAGGCCGGGCGGTAAGGCGCATTGGTCTGCACGAAGTCGACGGCGATGCCGGCATCGCGCAGCAAGCCCGCCAGCTGCAAGGCCTGGTTGGCCATGCCGCCGGACGGCGGCGGCAAAGGGCCGACCAGCGCAATGCGCTGCACCTCCGGCACCTCATCGGCGCGCAGTGCGGCGGCAAATGCTTGCTGCGGCGCGTTCATGCCAGTGCCTTCTCCGTAATGCTGCCGTACACGTTGCGGTAGCGCGCCACGCTGGCGGTCCAGTTGCGTTCCTCTTCGACGAAGCGGCGGCCAGACTGGCGGAAATCCTGCCATTTCTGCGGTGCTTCCAGCAGTGCCAGCACCTGTCTCGACAAGGCAGTGGCATCGCCGGCGGCAAACAGCACGCCGGTGCGGCCGTCATCGATCAGTTCCTTGTGGCCGCCGACGTCGGAGGCCACCATCAGGCGGCCCTGTGCCATCGCTTCCAGCGGCTTCAGCGGCGTGACCAGGTCGGTCAGGCGCATCTTGTGGCGCGGGTAGCACAGCACGTCCACCAGGTTGTAATAGCGCTGCACCTCGCTGTGCGGCACGCGGCCGGTGAACACCACCTTGTCCTCGATGCCAAGCGCCTTGGCCTGCGCGCGCAGCGCCGCGTCCTGCGGCCCGCCGCCCACCAGCAGCACGCGGATTTCCGGGCGTTGGGCCAGCATGGCCGGCAGCGCGTTGAGAAGGATATCCAATCCTTCGTAGGCGTAGAAGGAGCCGATGAAGCCCAGCACCGTCCTGCCTTCCAGCCCCAGCTTCTGCGCCAGCGCCTCGTCGCGCAGGCCGCCGACTGCGAAGTCGGCGATGTCGACCGCATTCGGGATCACTTCGATCTTCTTGGCCGGGATGCCGCGCCCGATAATTTCGCTGCGCAAGCCTTCGCAAATGGTGGTGGCGGCATCGACGCGCTGCAGCGCCCAGGTTTCCATGGCGCGCGTCAAGCGGTAGCGCAGGCCCCATTCCTTGCTGGTGCCGTGGTCAACCGCGGCGTCTTCCCAGAAGGCCCGGATCTCGTACACCACCGGGATGCCCAGCTTGCGGCCCACGCGCAGGGCAGCCACGGCGTTCAGGGCCGGCGAGTGCGCGTGCAGCACGTCGGGCTTGACCTCCTTCGCCACTTCCAGCAGGCGCGCGGCGAGGGCGTCGATCACGGCGACCTGGTTCAGCACGGGCAGTTTGGCCAGTGCGCCGGTAGCGGCCGGCGTGCGGTAGAACTCCAGGCCGTCGACCGTTTCCTTCAGCGAGGCGCAGGCGCCCTGCTTCGGGCTGGTGATGTGAAAAGTCTGCCAGCCGCGCGCACGCTGGGCCTGCAGGATGGAGCGCGTGCGGAAGGTATAGCCGCTGTGCAGCGGAATCGAATGGTCCAGCACGTGCAGGATACGGATACTCATGCCTGCATCTCTTTTTTCAGGAAGGCTTCAAACATCAGCAGCGTCCAGATCGGCGCGCTGTAATCGCGCCGGCCGGACAGGTGCTGCTCCACCAGTTCGCGCAGGTAATCCTGGTTGAAGATGCCGGTATCGGCCAGCGTCGCTCCCAGCAAGGCTTGCTGCACGCGCTCGCGCAGCGGGCCGCGGAACCAGGCCGCCAGCGGCACGGCAAAGCCCTGCTTGCGGCGATACAGGATATCGTGCGGCAGGTACTTCTCCATCGCTTTCTTGAAGATGTACTTGCCTTCGCTGCCTTTCAGTTTCATCTCCGGCGGCAGGCCGGAAATCCATTCGACCAGCTTGTGGTCCAGCAGCGGCACCCGCACTTCCAGCGCGTGCGCCATCGAAGCGCGGTCGACCTTGGTCAGGATGTCGCCCGGCAGGTAGGTCTTCATGTCCAGGTACTGGATCATCGACAGCGGATCGTCGGTGGGCGACTTGGCCGCGTGGCCGCGCATCACGTCGATCGCGCTATAGCCCTGTAGGCCGGCACGGAACTTGGGCGAGAACAGGCGCGCGCGCATGGCGTCGGACATGATCGACACGCCGTGGAAATAGCCCTCCACCAGGTCGCGCGACAGCGCCTCGAAAGTTGTCTTGGCACGGAACACGCGTGGCGCCCAGTCGGCCTTGGGATAGACGCGGCCCAGTGTGCCGAACACCGGCTTGCGCAGCGCTTCCGGAATGCGCCCGCGCACGCTCTGCTCCGCCATCGCATAGCGGTAGCGGCGGTAGCCTGCCAGGTTCTCGTCGCCGCCATCGCCCGACAGTGCGACGGTGACGCGCTTGCGCGCCAGCTGGCACACGCGGTAGGTCGGAATTGCCGAGCTGTCGGCATACGGTTCGTCGTACAGGTGGGCCAGCGTGTCGAGCAGGCCGTAGTCGTCGGTGTCGACGGTTTCCACGAAGTGGTCGGTCTTGTACTGCTGCGCCACCTGCTGCGCGTACGCCGATTCGTCAAACGCCTTGTCCTTGAAGGCGATCGAGCAGGTATGCACGGCGCCTTCATCCAGGCCGGCCATCATCGCCACCACGGCGGACGAATCGACGCCGCCCGACAGGAAGGCGCCCAGCGGCACTTCGGCCACCAGGCGGATCCTGACCGCTTCGCGCAGGCGCTCCACCAGCTCGCCCTGCGCATCGCTTTCGGTCATCTTCTCGTGCAGCTTGAACGGCACGTCCCAGAACTGCTCCGGCGCTGCCAGCGGCGCGCCGACTTTCTGGGTCAGGCGGAAACCGGGCGACAGCTTGAGCGCGCCCTTGTAGATGGTCTTCGGCTCCGGCACGTAGCCGTAGGCGAAATAGTCTTCCACCGCCTGCGGGTCGATCTCGCGCGGCAGCGAAGGATGCATGCGCAGCGCTTTCAGCTCCGAGCTGAAGGCGAACCAGCCATCCGGCGTCATGGCGTAGTAGAGCGGCTTGACGCCCAGGCGGTCGCGCGCCAGGAACATCACCTGCTTGTTGCGGTCCCACAGGCCGATGGCGAACATGCCGCGGAAGTGATGCACGCAATCCTCGCCCCACTCTTCCCAGGCGTGCACGATCACTTCGGTGTCGCTCCTGGTCTTGAAGGTGTGGCCGAGCGCCTTCAGCTCCGCCGTCAGTTCGCGGTAGTTGTAGATCTCGCCGTTGTAACAGACCATCACACTGCCGTCCTCGTTGCCGAGCGGCTGCTGGCCCATCGCGATATCGATCACCGACAGGCGGCGGTGGCCGAAGCCCACGCCCGGTTCGATGTAGATGTCGCCTTCGTCTGGCCCGCGGTGGTGCTGGGTGTCGTTCATGCGGCGCAGCAGCGCCTCGTCCACCGCGCGCCCGCCGCGCGCATCCATGATCCCTGTTATTCCGCACATGATGGTACTGGCTTTCTTATCTTGAGCTTGCGTTCGCACAAGCTGTCATACATGTCCTGGTAGCCGGCCACCATGGCCGGCATGCTGTACTTGCGCAGCACCCGCTCCCGCCCGGCCTGGCCGTGGCGGCGCGCGAGCGCCGGCGCTTCGACATAGTGCTTCAGTGCAGTGGCCATGGCCGCTGCATTGGACGGCGGCACCAGCTGGCCGGTCACGCCGTTGTCGATCACTTCCGGAATGCCGCCCACGCGCGTGCCCACCACCGGCAGGCCGCTGGCCATTGCTTCCAGCGCGGAGCCTGGCGTGCCTTCGGCGATCGACGACATCACGAACACGTCGAAGCTGCGCAGGATGTCCGGCACGTCGTTGCGCGCGCCCGGCAGCCACACTGCGTCGGCAATGCCGGCTGCCGCTGCCTTGCCGCGCAGCTTTTGCAGCAGCGGGCCGTCGCCGACCACCGCCAGGCGAAGGCGCTCGCGCTGCTGCGGCAGCATTTCCTGCAACAGCAAGAAGGCATCCATCAGCGTGGCGTGGTCCTTCACGTCCTGCACGCGGCCAACGGTGCCGATCACGATCTCGCCGTTGTTGAAGAAGGGACGCGCTTCGCTGTCGCCGCGTACGCGGAAGCGTTCGGCGTCGATGCCGTTGGCCAGCATGCGGCTTTTGGCCTGCGGCACGCCGATCACTTCGCGGTTCCACTGCTCCATGGCAGCCGAATTGGCGTAGCACACGTCGTAGAACGGCAGCATCAGCCGGCGCAGGAAATTGTGCTTGCGATTGCTGCCATCCGGATCGGTATGGTCGCGGCCATGCGCGCCGTTGACGCGCACCGGCACGCCGGCCAGCAGCGCCGTCGGCGCATATTCGATGGCCGAGAAGTTGTAGGTGTGCAGCACGGCCGGCTGCAGCTCGCGCAACAGGCGCCACAACACACCGTGCGTCGCCGGCGACAGGCCTGGCTGCTTGCCCAGCGTGTGCACGCTGACCCCCGGCTTGCTGATGCGCTTGACGAAATCCGCGTTGACGCGCGTCAGGCAGACGATGGCGTGGCGGTAGCGCTCGGCCGGCATGCGGTTGATGCGCTCGACCATGAGGTTTTCCATGCCGCCGAAATCGAGCGCATACGTCAGGTGGACGATGAGTGGGATGTCGTTCATGGCAGGAGCTCAGGGACGCCGCGTGCTGGCCAGGGCCTGGTCCAGCGGCGCGAGGTTGTTATCCAGGAAGGCACGCATGGCGGCACGCGCCGCTGCCGGGTCTTCATCGTAGGGAGCAAATACCATCACGGCGGCGCCGTCGCCGTTGCCGGACAATAGCTTGCCCTGGATCTGCAGCAGCTTGCCGACGTAATGGCTGCTGGTCATGCTGCCGTTGACCCAGTACCACTGCCACACCAACAGGCGCCGCCCATCAACGCCAAGCATGGCTTCGCGCACGGCAATGTGGCGGCCACCGAAGCTCTCATCGCGCAGGTCGGCACTGTTTTCGCGGAACTCGCTCTTGGGCTGGCTGAAGCGGTTGGTCGAACTGACCAGCTTCGGGCCGCCCGGCACATCGCGGTAGAACAGCACCGTCAGGCCGATCGGCGGGCTGCCGGCAAAGAACTGCCGCAGCGTGCCGCTGGCCGGCGCGTAGTCGGGTTCCCACGTGGTGAACGCTGGGCCAGCCGGCGTCGCCGCAGCGAGCGCCAGCCTGGCTTGCGGAGCGGACGGCGCCGCGTGGTCGGCCCGCGCAGCCAGCGCGGGCCAGGCCAGCAGCACGGCCAGCACGGCCGCGGCGCTGCCCGCCAGCGGACGCACCGGCAGCGGCAGCGCAGGCACGCTGACGGCCGGGGCGTCGCCTGGCGCCTGGCCATCTTCGCGCCAGAAACTGCCGACCCAGAACAGCAGCAGCATCACGAAACCGAAGAACACCCAGCCATAAATCAGGTGATCGACGCCCACCGCCAGGGTCATGCCGCTCAGGTGGCCCATCATCACAATCAGGTAGGCGCGCACGCCGTTGGCCGCCAGCGGCACCACGATGGAGGCCAGCACGAAAGCCAGGCGGCGCCAGGTGGTGCGGTAGCTCAGGTAGGCGAACAGGCAGCCCAGGGTGATCGAGGAAATCAGATAGCGCAGGCCGCTGCAGGCATCCACCACCGACCAGTTGCCGCTCGGGATGGAGAAGCTGTTACCGTCGCGCAGGACCGGGATGCCGGTCAGGCGCAGCGCATCGATGGTGAAGTTGGCGGTCAGGTCGATCAGCGGCGGGATCAGGCCCTCGCCCACCGGCACCGCGAACAGGATGAAGGCCAGCGGGAACAGCAGGGCGCCGGCAATACGCTTGCCCAGCACGGCCAGCACGGTCAGCGGCAGCATGGCGGCCAGCGCATATTGGCGCACCACGCCCACTTCGGCCAGGTCGGCCAGCAGCCACACCGCACCGCAGGCAGCCAGCAGGAACAAGGCCGGCCAGCAAGGCTGCAGCGGCATCTGCTGCAGCGCTGCGCGTTGGCGCCACACCAGCCACAGGCTGATCGGCATGATCAGGAAACCGTGCGCAAAGGTTTCCGAGCGCTCCCAGATCTGGGCCACGCTCAAGGCAGTTTCATGGAATACCAGCAGCGGCAGCAGCATCACCAGCGCCACCAGCAGCGCATTGCGGGCGCCGGCGATCGGGCCAAGGGCCGCGCTGGGGGCGACGCCGGTTCCGGGGGAAGGTACGGTATTCATGCCGGTGTCCAAAGGGCTGTGGCCGCGCCAACGTCCCGCGCAGCAGGGGTTTCGATCATGCGATCCAGCGGCGCCAAGCGGGCATCCCAGCTGTAGTCCGCCACGACCCGTGCGCGCGCCGCCGCGCCCAGCGCTTCGAGCGCAGTTGGCGGCCCGGCCAGGGCGGCGGATGCAGCGGCGATCCATTGCGGCGCATCCTGGGCCAGCAGCAATTCGCGCCCGACTTCGGCATCGATGCCTTCCAGCGCCTGCGGCGTCACCAGCACGGCCTTGGCCATGGCCATGGCTTCCAGCACCTTGTTCTGTATCCCGCGCGCGATGCGCAGCGGCGCGACCGACAGGGCGGCATGCGCCACATAGGCACGCACATCGGGCACGGTGCCGGTGACCGTGATACCGGGTTGCGCGGAAAGCGCCTGCACCTCGGCCGACGGGCGGGCGCCGACGATCACGAAGCGCAGCGAGGGGTCGCGTTCGCGCAAGGCCGGCAGCACGTCTGCCGCAAACCATTGCACGGCATCGATGTTGGGCCAGTAGTCCATGGCACCGCAGAACACCAGCGCCTTCTCGCCGGGAGCGTAAGGATTGGCAAAGCTGCCGGGCGAGAAGAATGCCGTGTCCACGCCATTGCTGAAGGAGCCGGTGCGCGCTGCGCTTTCTGGCGCCAGGCGGCGGAACAGGGCTGCTTCCGGCTCGGAAACGAAGAGCGAGGCATCAAAGCTGGCGGCAACCTGGCGCTCGTAGCGCAGCAGGCGGCTGGCCTCATAGCCGAACACCAGGCTGGCCGGCCAGGCTTTGCGCTCGGCATACTGGCGCCATTTGTCGGAATCGACGTCGCAGAAATCGATGATGCGGCGTGCCTGCGGCCAGGCTTCGGCAAACTGCGCCATCGGCGAGGAAAATACCACGATGCGGTTGATGCCATGCTGCTGCATGGCCTGGTTCACCCAGCCTTGCAAGCCGGCGTCGCGGTAATAGTCGTAGGAAAGCGAGCGGTTGCGCAGCACGGCGCCCAGGCTGCGCACGCGTGCGGCGCGCGGCGACAGCTTGGCGAAGTGCGACGTCGCGCAGACCGCCTGGACGGCTGGTACGTGCTGCCAGTCGTCAGGATCGTCGACAAAGGTGGCGAGGTGCACGCGATAGTGCTGCGCCAGGTGCTTGAGCAAATGCCAGGAGCGGATCTTGTCGCCCTTGTTGGGCGGATAGGGCATGCGATGCACCAGCAGCAGCAGGTCTTCCACGATTTACCCCAGGTTCTTGACGATGAAAGGGCCGAGCGCGTTGGCCAACGGCAGCGGCATTGCCTTCCACAGCTTGATGAAGAGTTGGTATTTCGGGTTCAGCGGGTTCACATCGGGCAGCGCGTCCGCCGCGAACAGCTGGTATTCGTAAGGCAGCGGCTGAGCCGTGAAGCCCCAGTTCTTCTTGAAGTCGAAGGCGCCGGTGCCCTTCTTGCTGCGGCCGAAGTCGAACAGGCGGCAGCCCTTGGCGGCCGACGCCTGCATCAGGTTCCAGTACATGAAGTCGTTGCCGGCGACGTCGCGCGCAATGTCCATGCCGCCGCCGTAATACGGCAGCACTTCGTCGCGGAAGAAGAAACTCAGCACGCCGGCCACCAGCTTGCCGTCCTGCGTGATGACGCGCACTTCGCAATCGTCCCTGAAGACTTCCTTGAGCAGGGCGAAATACTTCTTCGGGAACACCGGCGTGCCGAGGCGGTGCACGCTGTGCGCGTAGGCGGTGAACATGCGGTCGACATGGTCGTCCACCTCGCCTTGCAGCCCCAGTTTGATGCCCTTGCGCACCATCGCGCGCTGCTTGCGCGGGATGGCGTTCATATTCTCTTCGTCGTTGCCGCTGATCGCCTTGCGGAAGGTGTAGTACAGGTCCTTGCCTTGCCACTTCGGGTCGCCCGGGTGGGCCGGCGCGTAATTGCGGTACTCCAGGTGGCCGACGCCAAGCGAGGCGGCCAGCTCCTCGGCTGCCTTGTCCAGCAAGGCGCGCGCGGTGCCGGTGGTGGCCGCAACGCCGCCGTAGACGCAGAACGGCGTCGATGCCAGGTAGTGGCCGAACAGGCGGCTCTTCATGCGCGCCAGCGGCAGCACGCCCGTGATCACGCCGCCTTCTTCCACGTAGAAGAACCAGGTCGGGTGGCCGTAGCATTGTTCGATGACGGTTTGCCAGCCGGTGCGGTGGAAGAAGGTCGCTTCGGGGCAGGCCTCGACGAAGGCATCCCAGCGCGCACGTTCTTCGGCACCGGTGCCCAATAGCTGCACCAAAGCCGGCAAAGCGGCAGCTGCGCTGCCTGCGTCAGGCGCTTCTGCCTGGCGCTGGTTTACCGGATTGCCGGCAGCGACAGCCAGCGCGGTCGCCGCTTCGGCTTCTGCCCTGGCGCGTGCCGCGCGGCGTTCGGCCGCTGCTTCGATGATCGAGGTCATTGCTGCCCCAGGAAAATGCGGTCCATGCGATCCCACGCGAAATCGCGCGTCAGGGCCCTGATGCGCGACTCCATGCGGTGCAGGTTGACGTAGTGGCGGAAGCGTGTCTTCAGTCCCAGGCCTTCAGGGCGCGGCTGGCCGGGATCGAGTTCCCACGGGTGGCAGTAGAAGATGGCCGGCTGGCCGTCTTCCCTGTTCACGCGGCGCATCATGCCGCGCGACAGCGCATACGGCAGCAGGCGGAAATAGCCGCCGCCGCCGGCCGGCAGGTTGCGCTGGCCGATGCGCACCGTGGTGATCGGCACTTCCAGCAAGCCTTGCTCGCCGTTCGGGTGGAAGGCAAAGCGCGGTGCATCCGGCATGCCGTAATGGTCGTGCGCAATCGGGTAGATCGAGGAGCTGTAGCGGTAGCCCGCTTCCTGCAGCACGTCGAGCGCCCACAGGTTGCCGGGGCCGATCGAGAAGCTGGGCGCACGGTAGCCGATCACCTGCTGGCCGCCGATGTCTTCCAGGATCTTCTTGCTGCTGGCAATATCGTCCATGAACTGCGCGCGCGACTGGTCGGAAGCGCGCAGGTGGCCGTAGCCGTGGCTGGCCAGTTCATGGCCGCCGGCCACGATCCGGCGCACCATCTCGGGATAGCGCTCCGCGATCCAGCCCAGGGTAAAGAAGGTGCCCTTGGCCTTGCCGTCATCGAGGATGCCAAGCACGCGGTCGATGTTCGCTTCCACCCGGCACTCGCGCTGCGGCCAGCTCTCGCGGCTGATGTGCGGCGCGAACGCCGACACCTGGAAGTAGTCTTCCACATCGATGGTCATCGCATTGCGCACGGCCGCTCCCATGGTCAGCCCCGCGCCTTCAGCCAGTCCAGCACGATGGCGGCGATGCGCTCGGCGGCGCGGCCATCCCAGAAGTGTGGAATGCGGCCGGCCTTGCCGGCGCCCGCCAGCTGCGCCTCGTAGGCCGCCAGGATATGCGCCGGGTCGTTGCCGGCGATGGTATTGGTGCCTTCGTCGACCGTGATCGGGCGCTCGGTGTTGTTGCGCAGCGTGATGCACGGCGTGCCCAGCGCAGTGGTCTCTTCCTGGATACCGCCGGAATCGGTCAGCACCACGCGCGCATCCTTCATCAAGCCCAGCATCTCCAGGTAGCCCATGGGCGGCAGCAGCAGCACTTCCGGCCGGTCCAGCAGGTGGCTCAGGCCGAACTTCTCGATGGTGGCGCGGGTGCGCGGATGCACCGGGAAGATCACCGGCGTGCGTTCGGAAATGCTCGCGGCGGTTTCCAGCAAGCCTTGCAGCACGGCCTTGTCGTCCACGTTGGACGGGCGGTGCAAAGTCAGCACCGCGTATTCGCCCTTGCCGGCCTTGAAGTCGGGGCGGCCGGCATCGGCCGCGATCTGCGGCGCCGGGATGGCGCGCGCCAGGTTGGCGCGCAGGGTATCGATCATCACGTTGCCGACGAAGTGCACCCGCCCGCCGGCAATGCCTTCCTTGGCCAGGTTGTCGGCACCGCTTTCCTCGGTGGTGAACAGCAGGTCCGACAGCTGGTCGGTCAGCACGCGGTTGATTTCTTCCGGCATGGCGCGGTCGAAGCTGCGCAGGCCCGCTTCCACGTGGATCACCGGCACACCCTTCTTGGCTGCCACCAGCGCGCAGGCGATGGTCGAATTGACGTCGCCCACCACCAGCACCGCGGCCGGCTGCACTTCATCCATGGCCGGCTCGAAGCGCTTCATCACTTCGGCGGTCTGCTGGGCGTGGCTGCCGGAACCGACCTCCAGGTTGATGTCCGGGCTCGGGATGCCCAGCGCATCGAAATACTGCTGGTTCATGGCCACGTCGTAGTGCTGGCCGGTGTGCACCAGCAGCGCTTCGACCTGCGGCTTCAGTTGCGCGAAGGCGGCCATGATGGGCGCCATCTTCATGAAATTCGGCCGCGCGCCGACGACGCACAGGATACGGAAGGCACTCATTCGTTGCTGTCCTGGTGGATGTTGTAAGACGAAGGGGAACGCACGATCTTCTTCAGGATCGACAGCACCGAGGCCAGCGATTTTTCGACGCGCATCATGCGCTCGTCCAGCACGGCCGGGTACTGGCTGCCGAACATCATGTCCGGGCCGGGCCCGGCATGGATGGCCGTGCCGTCGGCATCGGCCGGCGCTGGCTCGGCCGGCGGCGGCTGGAATTCCTGCGCGATATCGCGGATCACCGTGTCGACGTCGGCATCGGTGAACTCCTGCATCTCTTCCAGGAAGCCCATCAGCAGCAGGCGGTCCATCAGGTGGTTGGTCTTGCGCGGGATGCCGCCGGTGTATTCGAACACCGCGGCATAGGCGGCCGGCGTCAGGTGCGGGTTGCCGCTCCAGCCGACGGTGCGCATGCGGTGCTCGATATAGGCATTGCTTTCGCTGCTGTCCATCGGCCCCAGGTGGTAAGTGGCAATCACGCGCTGGCGCAACTGCGACATGCCGGGGCTGTGCAGGGTGGCGCGGAACTCCGGCTGGCCCAGCAGGAATGTCTGCAGCAGCGATTTGTCGTCGGTCTGGAAATTGGACAGCATGCGCAATTCTTCCACCACTTTGGGCGTCAGGTTCTGCGCTTCGTCAACCACCAGCAAGGCACGCTTGCCATCCTGCTCACACTGGCGCAGGAAGATTTCCAGTCGGCCCAGCAAGGTGGTCTTGCTGGCAGTGTCCTCGCATGGCAGGCCGAAGCCGCCCACCACGCCGCGCAGCACGTCGTCGGAATTGAGGTGGGTGTTGACCAGGTGGCAGGTGACGATCTTGTCCGACTCGATCTGGTTGAACAGGTTGCGCACCAGCGTGGTCTTGCCGGCCCCGACTTCGCCGGTGATGACAATGAAACCCTCGCCCTGCGACAGCCCGTACTCCAGGTAGGCCATGGCCCGCTTGTGGCCCTTGCTGCCGTAGAAGAAGTGCGGGTCGGGCCGCAGGCGGAAGGGCTTGTCGCTTAGCCCGTAATAGCTTTCATACATGGCGAACCTTACTGCTTAGAATCGGGTTGACAGTGTTGCGGAGATGGCATTCTCCGTGTAATTCAGGCCGCCCAGCCCGGCGGAACCCGTGACGCGGCGCAATTCCACGCTGCCGTTGGTGCGCGTGCTGAAGGTACGCGACAGGTTCAGGCGCAGGTCGCGGTGATGGCTGTTGCGCGCGTCGCTGAGCGACTTGATATTGGTGGCATTGGCGATCAGGGTGGCCACGGTTTGTGCGCCGGGCCGGTAGCTGACGCTGGCCATGGCGCCGGTCTGCTCGGTATTGTCGTTCAGCGACAGCAGCGAACTGCCCAGCAGGGCGCTGTCGACCTGCTGGCTGGACAGCATTTCACGCTTGCTCTTGAACACGGTGAAAGTGCTGGTGGTGCGCGCCAGCTGCCAGGCCACCGACGCATTGAACTGCTTCTGCAGCGAATAGCGGTTGCTCAGGAAGTTGACGCTGGAAGCCAGCGACGGCGGCAGCCCGGCCGACCGGATATACGCCTGGACCACGGCCGCGCGCAGCAGCGGGTCGGGTACCTGGGCGCGGAACAGGTTGTCCAGCAAGGCGGCCGTGTTGATGGCCTGCGGCAGCAGGAACTGGCTGCGCGTGGTGCTCACCGAATCGCTGTAGACCACATTCCAGACGGTGCCGCGGCTGCGGTGCTGCAGCGCCAGGCTGTAGCTGGGACCATAGAAGCGGTGCCCGGCCGACGCCTGGATCGAGGTGCGCGCCGACGGCGTCCACTGCAGGTTGGCGCCATAGGCCGCGCCGGACTGGGCCCCGCCCAGCCCGCTGAAATCGTAATCGTCATAGCCGCCGAACACGCCGACGTTGAGCTGCTGCGTCGCGGCATAGCGCAGGTTGACATTGGCCGCCTTGGAACTGGTGGTCTGCGAGCGGCTGGCGCTGCCGCCGGTGGCCGGCAGCTCTTCGTCGATCACGGAGCGCGTCGCGCTGGCGTCCCAGCTGAAGCGGCGGAAGGTGGGCCCGCTGCGCAGCTGGCCGCTGATGGTATTGCCATCGCTGCGGCGCATGCCGGCGTTATCGGTGCTCACTGAATCGTTGGTGTAGCGCAGCTCGCCGTTGGCAAAGGCGCCGAAGCGGTGCACCAGGTAAGGGCTGATACGGTAGCTGCGCACTTCGTTGCGGTTGGTGCGCACGTAGTCATTGCCGCCCTGCAGCGGACCAAACGCCGACGTGGCCTGCTGGTGCACGCCGGCCTCGGCATCGAGGTACAGCAAGTCTTCCACCAGGCGCGACTTGAGGCGGCTGCTCAGGTCCTGGCTGTGGCGCTGGGTGCCGGTGCGGCGCCCGCCCGAGTATTCATACAGGTTCAACGCGTAATCGAGGCTCAGGTCGAAGCGCTGCGAATGATTGAGCAACTGGAAGCCGGGCGTGAGCTGCAGCACGAAGCCGCCTTCGGCGCGGTCGTTTTCCTGCAGCGTCACATTGTCGGAATACGTGGCACGCGCGGCAGCGGTCGGCGTGAAATCCCACGCGGCCTGGGCCGGGAACGCTGCGCACAGGCCCGCTGCCAGGGGCAGCAGGGCCAGGCGGCCGCGCTTAGCCATAGTGATAGTCATAGGTCTCGGTACCCGGGAATTCACGCGACTTGTTGTAGATCAGGTTGACGTTGCTCAAGCCTTCCAGCTGGCGCAGCGATTCCTTGACCGCGTGCTGGGTGGTGCGTTCCGATTCCACCACCAGCACGATCTGGCCCATGTTCGAGGCCAGCACATGCGATTCGGACGTCAGCAGCAGCGGCGGCGAATCGAAGATCACGATACGGTCCGGGTAGCGGTTCGCGATCTCGGTCACCAGGTTCTTCATCATGTGCGAAGCCAGCAGCTCGGTCGCGCGCGGCGAGCTGGTGCCGGCCGGCAGGATCGACAGGGTGTTGACATTGGTGCGCAGCATGACGTCGGCCATGTCGACATTGTCGTCCAGCAGGATGTCCATCAGGCCGCGCTGCGCCGGCAGGCCCAGGGTGCGCAGCACCGAAGGGCGCGCCACGTCGGCGTCGACCAGCAGCACGGTGTGGTCGAGCTCCATGGCAATGCTCATGGCCAGGTTGATGGCGCAGAAGGTCTTGCCTTCGCCGGGCAGCGAGCTGGTGATCATGATCAGGTTGCCCGGGTTGTCGCCCGGCTTGCGGGCCCCGAAGGCGCGCTTGATCAGCGGGCGCTTGATGATGCGGAAGTCTTCCACCAGCGCCGTGCGGCCGCCGGCGGCGGTGACCAGGCCGGACTCGTGCATGCGCATCAGGTCCAGTTCCACGGTATGGGTGGTACGGCGGCTGGCGTCGCCGTGCGCATGCAGGGCGGCTACCGACGGCGCGGCAGCAGCGGGGACAGCGGATGCAGCAGGGGCAGCAGCGGCCGCCGGCGCAGCAGCAGCTGGAGCAGTGGCAGCCGGGGCCGCCTGGACTGCTTCAGCTACCGGAGCCGCGGCCGGTGCTGGAGGGATAGTGGCCTCGGCAGTGGCGTCGGCAGGACGCGGTTGGCCGAGGCGGCTTGCGGCTTTTTCAATAATGCTCACTTGATGGACTCCCTGGGTGTTGCGCAGCTCAACCGGCCCGCAGCAAGGTAACGGTCATGACGCCGCCAAATGCGGTCAGCAGCGAGGCCACGGCCAGGCCGAAGGCATACAGCCGGCGCCGGCGCGAAGAGCGCTGCTGCTCGGTCCAGTTCATGCCGATGGTGCCGAGGATAGGCACGCCGGTGACTTCGCGCAGGCTGTGCTGGCTGAGGAAAGTCGGGCGCACCTGGCTCATCAGGAACGCGCTGCCCAGGCCGGCCAGCAGGGCCGCGGCAAACACGATCGCGTAATAGCGCAGGCGGTTCGGGCCGACCGGGGTCTGCGGAATGATCGGCGGATCGATCACGCGGAAGCTCATCATGTCGGTCGCCGAGCTGAGGTCGCCGGACAGCTTGGCCGCTTCGCGGCGCTGCACCAGCTTTTCATAGTTTTCCTTGTTGATCGAGTAGTCGCGGTTGAGCTGGGCCAGCTGCGCTTCCACTTCCGGCGCTGCCGTGCTCTGCGAGCGCATGCGCTCCATGCGCGAGCTGTATTCGCCGACGCGCGCCTTGAGCGCCGCCACGCGCGCCTCTTCCGCCGACAGCGCCACGTTCATCTGCTGCAGCATCGGGCTGTAGCCCATGCCCGGATCGCCGTTCTTGGCAGCCTTCTTGGCTTCCTCCTTCTTGCGCTGCTGCAGCGTGGCAATCAGGCGCTTGGACGAGACGATGTCCGGATGCTCTTCGGTGTACTGCATGCGCAGGCTGTCGAGCTGCTTTTCCAGCGCTGCAATGCGGCCATCGATTTCCGGGTTGGCGATATTGGTGGCGTCGGCGGCCGGCGCCATGTCTTCGCCGGCAATCTGGCGCTTGATGGCATTGCGCGCCTGTTCCGATTCCAGCAACTCCAGGCGCGCCTGGTTCAGCTTTTCGGACAGCTCGCCCAGGTTGGTCGAATAATCGGTGCCCTGGCGCGGCAGCAGGCCCATGTTGCGGATCTTGAATTCCTTCAGCGCATTCTCGCCGGCCGCCAGGCGCTCTTCATACATCTTGATCTGGTCGTCGATAAACTGCACGGCCTTTTCCGAGTCCTGCTTCTTGCCGCCAAACGAGCCCTCGACAAAGATGGTCAGCAGCGACTGCACCACGTCCTTGCCCAGTTTGGGGTTCTCGTTGTTGTAAGAGATGGTGTAGATGTCGTCGCGTTCGGTGCCGGTGACCTTGATCGCGGTCATCAGCTCGTCGACCTGCTTCTCGTGTTCCTTGCTGTCCTTGGCCTTGATGTCCAGGTCCACCATGCGCAGCACGCGTTCCACATTGGGGCGGCTGATCAGGGTGCGGCGCATGAACATCACTTGCTGCTCGACGTTGGGCGTGGTGGTCATGCCCGACATCAGCGGCTTCAGGATACTCTGGGTGTCGACGTAGACCCGGGCCGAAGCCTGGTAATCGCTGGGCAGGCGGTACACCACGCCCCAGCCGATCACGGCCACCAGCCAGGCGATTGCTACCGCATACCAGCGGTATTTCCCGATTGCCTTAAGAAAGGTCAACAGCAATGCCAAAATTTCTGCCATTTCGATCACTCATCCCTGGTTAGGCAGGCAAACTGTCGCAATGCCCACATCTAATATTGCCTAAATAACATCTAATCTCTATCATACAGCAGAACGCGCTGGCTGTTACTATTAATTTATGCTTGTTGCGCACTGCTGACGAAAAGAATTTAACATTTCCCTAAGGCAATTCACCACTTTGGAGGCTGCATGGCCAAGCTGATTTCACTTTTCCTGGCAGCCTGCCTGTGCTGCGCCAGCCCGCTGGCAGGGGCGGCGCCGCTGCCGCGCACCATTGCCGCGGTCAAGCCCAGCGTGGTCGGCATCGGCACGTTCAACCGCACACGCAGTCCTGCCATCGTATTCCATGCGACCGGCTTTGTGGTGGGTGATGGACTGTCGGTCATCACCAATGCCCATGCGGTCACCGCGCTCGATTCGGAAAAGCTGGAAACCCTGGGCATCGTCACCGGCAAGGGCGACCAGCTGCAGTTCCGCGAAGCCAGCGTGGTCACCATCGACCGCGCCCACGACCTGGTGCACCTGCGCATGAAAGGCGCGCCGCTGCCGGCACTGACCCTGGGCAGCAGCGACCTGCTGGACGAGGGCAGCGACCTGGTGTTTACCGGCTACCCGCTGGGCATCCTGCTGGGCCTGAATCCGGTGACCCACCGCGCCCTGCTGGCGGCGCAAACGCCGGCCATCCTGCCCACCCCGACGTCGCGCGGCCTCAATCCGCGCGCGGTGATGCAGTTGCAGCGTGGCGCGCCGTTCACGATTTACCAGCTGGACGCGACCGCGTACCCCAGCAATAGCGGCAGCCCCGTGTATGATCCGGAAACCGGCGCCGTGGTCGCGGTCATCAATATGACCCTGGTCAAGGGCATGAAGGAAAGCGCGATCACCGACCCCAGCGGGATCAGCTACGCCATTCCCGTGCGCCACGTGCACGAACTGCTGCAGCAGGGCGGCACCCAAAAATAACAGGGCAAAATAGCAAGACTCGTGGTATAACAGGCAATGCTAAAAAGCAAACAAGGAGAATAATGTGAATATGCAAACCAAGCTGGCCCGTCTGATCGCTGCGAGTGCCGTGATCCTCGGCGCCCTGGGCCTGGGCGGCTGCGCCACGCCGCACAGCGGCGCTCCGGCCGACGCGGGCGTCGTGCCGCAAACCGATTACCTGATTGGCCCGGGCGACAACCTGAGCATCATCGTCTGGCGCAACCCGGAAGTGTCGCAAGTGGTGCCGGTGCGCCCCGACGGCAAGATCACCACCCCGCTGGTGGAAGACTTGCCGGCCAGCGGCAAGACTTCGACCGAACTGGCGCGCGATATTGAAAAGGCGCTGGCCAAGTTCATCCAGCAGCCCGTCGTCACCGTCATCGTTACCGGCTTCGTCGGCACGTACGGCGAGCAGATCCGCGTGATCGGCCAGGCGGCCAAGCCGCAATCGCTGCCTTACCGCCGCGACATGTCGATCCTGGACGTGATGATTGCCGTCGGCGGCGTGACGGAATTTGCAGCAGGCAACAAGGCCAGCATCATCCGTGTGGTGGACGGCAAGCAGCAGCAATTCACCGTGCGCTTGAACGACCTGATCAAGGATGGCGACATTTCCGCCAATGTACCGATGCGCCCGGGCGATATCCTGGTGATTCCGGAGAGCTTCTTCTAAACTAGAAGTACAATTCGATAGTTTCCTGTAGGTGTCGAGAATTCTTACAGTTCAAGATATGATAGCCAGCCGGGGGGGCGCCAAGCCCCCCTTTCTGCAGCTAAGCGCCTGATTTTCCAGCTATTCCATAGGTGAAACTCGTATCTGGAACGGTACTTGCTTGATCACTAAGTAACGCGGGCAGCCGAGCTGCCCACCTCAATTCGCAAGGACGACGACGTGGCCAACGAACAACAGCCAGGCAAGCAACTGAGCGCGAAAGGCGCTGCGCGCCGCCGCTTTACCCGCGCCGGTGCCGCAGCATCCGGCGTGCTGCTGACCCTGCACAGCCAGCCCGGCATGGCAGCGGTCGTATGCGCTGGCCCTTCGGGCTTCCAGTCAGGCCTGATCAGCGCCCGCCCCAACGATCCCGGCGCCTGCGCCGGCCGCTCGCCGGGCGCGTGGAAAAACACTGACCCGGCCCCGGGCGGCAGCACCAATGGCAATGGCGGCGGCAAAGGCGGTGGCAAGGGGGGCGGCAAGAATCCTACCCCGTCGCCCCTGCCGGACAAGGTGTGGCCGGCCGGCGCCCTGCCGACCGACCTGTTCCGTACCGTGTTCACGTGCGACCTGTCGATGAACAGCACTTACGGTTCCGACAGCTGCACCCTGGACTACATCCTGGGCACCAGCGCTACCTACGACACTTACCGCTTGGGCGCCCACCTGGTGGCGGCCTACCTGAACGTGCTGGCTGGCCTGTCCGGCTTCCAGACCGTGCCGATGCTGCAGAATATCTGGAATGAGCTGCGCAATACCGGCCACTTCAGCCCGACGGCCGGCGTGCAGTGGGATGCCAAGCAAGTGGTCGACTACCTGGCCGGCACAATGGGTTGATGCCGGTGCAATGGCAACTGGTGCCGGGCCAGTCCCTGCTGCATCGCAGCTGGGACGGCCAGGTCGTGCTCTACAACGAAGTGTCCGGCGCCACCCACCTGCTGGACCAGGAAACCCTCGACCTGCTGCACGCCTTGCGCGATGGCGAACTCGCGCCTGAAGACTGGACCGATCCCGAGCTCCAGCTTGCCTTTGCCGAGTTGCGCAAACTCTACCTGGTGGAACCATGCTGACCGTGGCCTCCCTGGCGCCGGGCGCCCTGCAGGCGCGCCTGGCCGGCGAGGGCTTGCGCCTGCGCACCGGCCGTTTCAGCGTGCGCCTGCAAGCCGCCATGCCCAGCGTGGCCGCCGGCATCGGCCAGCTGTATGGCGACTACCCGCTGCTGCAGGACAGCGATTTCGCCGATTTCCATTTGCAGCTGGTGCGCCCGCGCTCGCCGCGCCGCTGGCTGCGCCCGCAAGTGCGCCTGCATTGCGACGGCTACGAAATGTTCCAGCCCATGCCCTTGCAGCACGCCTTCCCCATGTTCGAATGGGGGCTGAACTGGTGTGTGTCGAGCCGCGCCCACCGCTACCTGATCGTGCATGCCGCCGTGCTGGAGCGCCATGGCCGCGCCGTCATCCTGCCGGCCCCGCCCGGCTCGGGCAAGAGCACGCTGACGGCGGCCCTGGCGGGCAAGGGCGGCTGGCGCCTGCTGTCCGACGAGCTGACCCTGCTCGAACTCGACACCGGCCTGCTGGTGCCCAACCCGCGCCCGATCAGCCTGAAAAACGCCTCGATCGACATCATCCGCGCCTATGTCCCCGACGCGGTGCTGAGCACGCCGGTGCGCGACACCACCAAGGGCACGGTAGCCCATATGCGGGCGCCGGGCGACGCCGTGCAGCGCGCCGCCGATTGCGCGCAGCCGGCCTGGATCGTGTTCCCCCACTACAGCGCCGGCGCCGCGACCACGCTGGAGCCGCTGGCGCGCGCCGCCACCTTCATGGAACTGGCCGGCAACAGCTTCAACTACAGCGTGCTGGGCGCGGCCGGCTTCCAGGCCCTCGGCCGCCTGATCGAGCAGGCGGCCGGCTTCCGCTTCCGCTATAGTGCGCTGGATGAAGCCCTGGATACCTTTGCCCGCCTTGATGAAAGCTGACTTGCCGCTGCTGCTGCGCGCCCTGCGCACGCCGCAGCAGCTGGCCAGCCTGCCGCCGGCCGGCTGGGACCTGCTGCTGCGCCAGGCCGCCAACGCCAACCTCAGCGCCACCCTGCACGATTGGCTGGCGCAGCACGGCGTGCTGGCGCAAGCCCTGCCGCAAGCGCGCGAGCAGCTCTCCTGGGCGGCCGTGATGGCCCGCCGCCACCGCCAGGCCACCTACTGGGAAATCCGCCTGATCGGCAAGGCGCTGGGCGGGCTCGGCGTGCCGCTGCTGCTGCTGAAAGGCGGCGCCTATGCCGCCGCCGACCTGCCGCCGGCGGCCGGCCGCCTGTTTTCCGACATCGATATCCTGGTGCCGGAAGAGAGCCTGCCGCAAGTGGAAGCAGCCCTGATGCGCCACGGCTGGGTCGGCACCCACCACGACCAGTACGACCAGCGCTATTACCGCGAATGGATGCATGAGCTGCCGCCGATGATGCATGTGCTGCGCCAGACCGCGATCGACGTGCACCACACCATCCTGCCGCGCACGGCCGCCCAGCGCCCCGATGCGCGCCTGCTGCGCGCCGCCGCGCGGCCGCTGGCGGGCGAAGGCGCGCCGCCGGGGACTGCCATCCTGGCGCCGCTGGACATGGTGCTGCACAGCGCCACCCACCTGTTTGCCGACGGCGAATTCGACAAGGGCTTGCGCGACCTGTGGGACCTGCATTGCCTGCTCACGCACTTCGGCGCCCGCGAGCCCGGCTTCTGGGACGCGCTGCCGGCGCGCGCGCGCCAGCACCAGTTGCAGCGCTTCATGTTCTACGGCTTGCGCTACAGCGCCATGCTGCTCGGCACCGAAGTGCCGCGCGCCACCCTGGCCGCCATGGCGCCCGACGGCCCGCCGCCCGCGCTGCTGGCCGTGATGGATGCGCTGTTCACGCGCGCCCTGCTGCCGCACCACCCCAGCTGCCGCGGCACCGGCGCAGCGCTTGCCGACTTCCTGCTGTATGTGCGCGGCAACTGGCTGCGCATGCCGCCGCTGCGCCTGGCGCGCCACCTGTTCCATAAGGCATTTTTGACGCCTAAAAACTCGCAGGGCGCGGCCGCATAACGGCAGCAACTGCCAGCACGGTCCCGCTACAATTGCAGGGTATTCGCTTTGCACGGAGCATGCATGCGACTCCTTGCCGTCGTGGCGGCCAGCCTGCTGGCCCACGCTGCCTGCGCGCAGAATGCCGCCACCCTGTTTGAACAAGCCCAGCGCCTGGAACACGGCGAAGGCGTGGTGCGCGACCTCAGCCAGGCCGCCGCGCTGTACTGCCGCGCCGCCCGCCTCGGCGCGCCCGCGGCGCAATACGCTTTGGGCTGGATGTATGCCAACGGGCGCGGCGTGCCGCACGACGATGGCGTGGCCTGGCGCCTGTTCGCGCTGGCGGCCGAGCAAGGCGATGCAGCGGGCGAGCGCATGCAGGCCTTGCTGCCGGCGGCCCCCGGCGTTGCCTTGCCGTCCTGCATGTCGCCCGATCCCGCGCTCGAACTCGACCTCGCCTTCCCGATTCCCGATTACAACGCGGCCACGCCGCAGCTGCTGGCCCTGGTCGACAGGCTGGCGCCTGAATATGAAATCGAACCGGCCCTGGCGCTGGCCGTCATCGCCGTCGAATCCGGCTTCAACCGCACGGCCGTGTCGCCCAAGGATGCGCGCGGCCTGATGCAGCTGATTCCCGCCACCGCTTCGCGCTTTTGCGTCAGGGATGCCTTCAACCCCGAACAGAACCTGCGCGGCGGCCTGGCTTACCTGCGCTGGCTGCTGGCGCGCTACAGCGGCGACGTCACGCTGGCCACCGCGGCCTACAACGCCGGCGAGCAGGCTGTCGACCAGTATGGCGGCGTGCCGCCTTACGATGAAACGCGCGCCTATGTGCGCCGGATCGGCAAGCTGTACGGCAAAGCCATGCATCCGATTGCGGCGGCGGCGCCGGAACGCTGCATGCACCAGATGGCAATTCGCGCACGCCGATGATATGCTTGCCCGATGGAATGGGACGCGATCATCATCGGTACCGGCATGGGCGGCGCGCCACTGGGCTACGCGCTGGCGAAGGCCGGGCAGCGCGTACTGTTCCTGGAGAAGGGCCGATCCCACTTGCAGCCTGGTGCACTGGCCAACAGCTACCCCGAAACGCATTTCCCCACCCCTGCCGCGCCAGGCCCTGAGCACCGCGCCACGCTGCAGCGTGCCGGCCGCTACTGCGACACCATCCGCAGCAACGCCGGCCCGCGCACCCAGCATTTCGTGCCCTTCATCGGCAGCGGCACCGGCGGCTCCAGCGCGTTGTACGGCATGGTGCTGGAGCGCTTCTTTCCCGCCGATTTCACGCCGCGCGCCCAGCATCCGCAGGCAGCCGACGCGGACCTGCCGGCAGCGTGGCCGATCGCCTATGAGGCCCTGCTGCCGCATTACGAAGAAGCGGAACAGCTGTTCCGCGTGCGCGGCACGCCCGACCCGCTGCGCGCCGACGGCAGCGGCGACTGGGCCGCGCACTTCCGCGCGCCACCGCCGCTGACGCCGGCGGCCGGCGAACTGTTCGCATTCTTCCAGCAGCGCGCGCTGCATCCCTACCGCCTGCCGCTGGCCTGCGAGTTTGTCGAAGGCTGCGAGGCGTGCCAGGGTTATTTGTGCAAGCGCCAGTGCAAGAACGACGCCAGCCGCGTCTGCCTGGAGCCGGCCCTGGCGCAGCATGGTGCCAGCCTGATGGACGAATGCGAGGTGCTGCGGCTGGAAGCCACGCGCGAGGCCGTCACCGGCGTGCTGTGCGAGCAGCGCGGCCAGCACATGACCTTGCGCGCCAAGCGGGTGTTCCTGGCCGCCGGCGCGCTCGAGACCCCGCGCCTGCTGCTGCAATCGGCCGGCGCCGACTGGCCGCAAGGCCTGGCCAACGATTCCGGCCTGGTGGGACGCAACCTGATGCGCCATCACATCGACCTGTACGCGATCAAGCCCAGGACCCCGGCCGGTTTCGACAACCGGCAAAAGGAATTCGGCTTCAACGATTTCTACCAGCACGACGGCAGGAAGCTCGGCTCGGTGCAATCCTTCGGCCGCCTGCCGCCGGTGCCGGTGCTGGCCGCATCGATGGCAGACGAGATCCGGCAAGGCGCCCTGCCCTGGCTGGCGCCGCTGTTCAAGCTGGCGCAGCCGGTGGTCAAGCCGGTCCTGCGGCAATTCGTGCATGAGCGCCTGATGCTGGCCACCACGCTGGAAGACTTGCCGTATGCCGACAACCGGGTCACGCCTGCCAGCGGCAACGCGCGCCTGGCGCTCGACTACCGCGTGCGTGCGCACGACGCGGCGCGCATCGAGGCCATGCGCCGCCTGATGAAAGAAGCGCTCAAGCCATACGCCTTCGACCTGCTGAAACAGGCCGACAACAACCAGCGCCTGGCCCATGTGTGCGGCACCTGCCGCTTCGGCAGCGATCCGCGCAGCAGCGTGCTCGATGCCGACAACCGCGCGCACGGGCTGTCCAACCTGTACGTGGTGGACGGCTCCTTTTTCCCCTCCAGCGGCGGCACCAACCCCAGCCTGACGATTGCCGCCAATGCCCTGCGCGTGGCGCGCCACCTGACAGGAAAAGGAATTTTCGATGATCAAGCTTGAAGAATTGCGCGGCCACTGGGCGCTGGTCACCGGCGCCTCCGGCGGCATCGGCGCCGAGTTTGCCCGCGAGCTGGCACGCCATGGCGTCAACGTGGTGCTGGTCGGACGGCGCGAAGAGCGGCTGCAGGAGCTGGCGCAGCGTGTGAGGCAGGAAGCGGGCGTGCACGCCGAAGTGGTGCGCGTCGACCTGGCCAGGCCGGGCGCCGTGGCCCATGTCAAGGAAAGGCTCGACGCGGTCGGCATCCGCATCCGCCTGCTGTGCAATATCGCCGGCATGGGCCGCTGGAACCGGCTCGAGCACTGGGAGCTCAAGGACTACCGCGACATGATCGAGGTCAACAACAGCGCCATGGTCGAGATGTGCTACCACTTCCTGCCCGACCTGGCATCGCATGCCAGCAGCGCGGTCATCAACGTCTCGTCGCAGGCGAGCTACCAGCCGGTCCCGTATATGGCGGTGTATGCCGCCTCGAAAGCCTTCGTGCAAAGCTTCAGCCAGGCCCTGCATGGCGAATGGAAGGAACGCGGCATCCTGGTGCAAACCCTGGTGCCGGGCCCGACCGATACCGAATTCGATGCCAAGGCCGGCGCCTACGCCAGCGCCCTGGCCACGCGCGGCACCACGGCCGAAGTGGTGAAGGCTTCGCTGGCCGGCCTGGCCAAGGGCGACCCGGTGGTGGCCTCGATCAAAGGCACCTACAAGCAGCGCTTCTTTGCCGGCCTGTTCCCGCACAGCATGGTGATCCGGGAAGTGGCCAAGATGTTCAAGCCGCCGCAATAATCAAAAAAAAAGGGACGTCCCCGAAGGGTACGTCCCCATTTTCTGCATCGCTGCTGCTTAAGCGCGGCGGCGCAGGCGAGCCAGGCCCAGCAGGCCGATGCCCATCAGCAGCATGGTGCCAGGTTCCGGTACGCGCGTGAAGCGGTTCGAGCCGTCCACCTTGAACAGGATATCGTTGCGGGCCACCAGGTCGGTAGCGAACGGGTCGCCGTTGTTGCTCGAACCATTGCGGTGGAAGCCGGTGGTGGTCGAGGTGTCAGCAGGGTAGTTCAGGCTCGACTGGAAATCGATGCCGAACAGCAGGCTGGTCACGCCTTCCAGGTAGTTGGCGTTGATGAAGTCCGTTGGCGAGAACAGGCCGGCGTGCAGGCGGGCGGAACCCTGGCCATTGTTCGGTGCCAGCAGCTGGAACACGGACGAGTTGGAGTCGATGGTCAGCAGGGCGATCATGATGCCGTCGTCGAAGCCGACACCGGTCGCGGTGTTGGCGTTCTGGTTGGTGTCGAAATAGATCGCGACCTGGTTCTGGCCCGGGGCCAGGTTGAAGTTGGCGGTAGCGGTGCCGCCTGGGCCCGGTACCACGCTGGACACCACTTCGGTCATGCGCGCTGCGATGGTGATTTCGAACAGGCCGTCTGCCAGGCCATTCGCTTCGCCGTCCAGTTTACCACCGAGCGATGGGCTACTGGTGCCGCCGGCCTTGCCGACCAGGGTTGCCTGGTACAGGAAATCGAACTTGGTGCCGACTGCCAGCGGGGCGCCGAACGGGCCGATGCCCTTGGCCAGGCCGCTGCCGGTTTCAGCCCAGTCCAGCGAGTTGACATTGGTCGCCAGGACGTTGGTGCCGTCCTTGATGGTGAAGGGGGTGATCACATCTGCCTGTGCGACACCAGCGGCGAACAGCATGCTGGCTGCCGTAGCGAGCGGGAGCAGTTTGCGGAAAATCTTCATTGTTTTGACTCCTGAGTTAAAAAGGGCTGTCTTGACCTTTTGCTGCTGTCGGGCCTTGCAGCGGGCACAAACTCTTATGAGCAATAGTTGTGCCAACTTCCCCGTTCCCTTAGAAATCAATAGCTTGCCGTATTACTGTTAGTACTACGTTGGTATCAACCTATTACGTTGTAAGGATTTTCGACAGTAACTTGCTAAACGCTTCTGAAGCGCGGTAACTGTCGAAAATGCCCATCAGGCGGCGTGCTGCCGCGCTGGCAGCCGGCGTGGCCAGCAAGCCCTGCACGGCCTGCTGCAGTGCGGCGCCGTCGAAGCGGTCGGCACGCAGCAGCGCGCCGGCACCGGCGGCGACAATGCCCTGCATATTCAGGAACTGGTCGAGGTTGCCGGCGATGCCGACCACCGGCACGCCGGCCGCCAGCGCCTGGTGGCTGGTCGGGCTGCCGCCGTTGCAGATCACCAGGGCCGCGCGCCGGGCCGCCTCTTCGCCCGGCAGGAAATCGGCGGTACGGGCATTGTCCGGCACGGCGTCGAGCTTGACCATGCCGACCGTGGCGGCCAGCACCATCACCGGCAAGCCGGCCAGTGCCTGCAGCACGGCCGGCAGCAAGGCGCCATGGCCCGAGCTGCCCACCGTCACATAGATCATCGGGCGCTCGGCCGGCAGCTGGTCCCACCAGTGCGGCACCGGCAGCGGCGGCGACCACAGCACGGGACCGATGAAGGCATGGTTGGCCGGCAAGTCATGCGGCGGGAACAGGTCCGGCACGTCGGCGTACAGGGTGTAGTCGGCATCGGTGTACACCCGGTTCAGGTCCCAGCCCAGGGAAGGCAGGCCATGCTGGCGCCGCACCTTGTTGAGGGGCATGGTATGCAGCGCAAACGCCAGCGGGCGCGCCAGGTTGAACAGCGCGTTGGCGAGCGGGATCGGCAGGAAGCGCGTGAGCGGCAGGCTGGGCACGATGTAGCGCTGGCGCACGTACGGGCTCCAGTAGGCATTGATCAGCGAGACATAGGGGACGCCGGCCAGGCGCGCGCTGACCGACAGCGACAGGCGGAAGTCGCCCACCACCACGTCGGGCTGGACCTGGCGCAGCAGCTGCAGGTCTTGTTCCACATAGCCGGCCAGGGTGGCGGCATCGTAGACCGGCTTGCCGTCGGCCAGCGCTTGCAGGAACTGCTGGTTGGAAATACTGTGGATCGGCCAGCGCACCAGGTCGGCGCCTTCGAAACAGAAGGCATAGCGTTCGGCGCAGGCAAAATGCACCTCGTACTGTGCCCGGTCGAGGGTGGCCGCCAGGGCCAGCGGCCGGCCGACGTGGGCCAGGGTCACAGCCTCGGCGACGAAGAGGATTTTCTTGCGTGGCATCTCGGCAGGCCGGCTTATTTCATCAGCTCGGCCAGCGGCTTGCGCACCGAGCGTGCCGTGGGCGCCTTGCCGGCACCTAGCCGGCCCATGAACACGGCGGTTTCCGGGGCGGCGCCAATCACCCCGGTGAGCTGGGCATACAGCTTGCGCGCCGCTTCCTGCAGCTGGTCAAGGCGGGTGAAGCGCAGCGCATTGCGCACATAGCGGCCAAAAATCAGCGGCGTCATTTCCGGCTGCATATGCAGGCCGAGCGCGGTCACGGTCAGCCAGAAGCGCTGGGTGGCGCGGCCGGCGGCCACATAGTCGTCGATGCCGGCCGGCGCGCGCTTGGCGCGGATCACGAAATGGGCGGCGCAGGCCATGCCGGGCAGCAAGTCCATCTGCAGGCGCGGGGCCCAGGTGCCCATCAGGTTATTCATGGTGTTGACGCGCTCCCAGCTGGCCATCGCCCACTTCATCAGCGCCAAGGTGCCGTTGTCGACGCCGAGCGCCTGGTCCGGCACCTTGTCCGGGCTGTGCGTCTTGCCCCAGTCGATGATACGGCGATGGACCTCGTAGGCCTCCGGCATGGTCAGGCGCAGCTTGGCGTTGCGGAACATCAGCCGGGCTGCCGCCCAGCGCCCGGCAAAGCCTTCGATCCATTGCACCTGGTGCGCCGGGCCGACCGCCGCTTCCAGCGCCTGCTTTTCCTGCGCCGTCAGCGCGCGCGTGCTGAGCGGACGGCGCTGCACGCTGCGCGTGGTGATCACCGGCAGCAGCGGGCTGGGCGTGACGGCCGCATCCGGCGTGAAACGCACGTCGAACACCGGGTGGGTGTCCGGGCTGTCGGCGCGGCGCACGGCATCGGCGCGCAGGCCGTGGGCGCTGGCGGCAATGGCCATGGTCTCCAGCATGGCGCCGACCGCGACCTGGCTTGGATGCCCGTCCAGGTCGTACACCACATGGTCGCGCGTGTCGTAGCAATGCACGGCCACATGGTCCGGCGCCAGGATTTCGAAGCGCCACACCTGCGTGTTGTCGCCGCTGGGCGCCCAGCGCGCCAGGTCGAGGATCTGTTCGATGGTGGTCATGTTTGGGCCATTTTCGCAAAGGCGCGCTTGCCGATCATGATCGCCAGGCGCTGGATCGGGTTGTTGTTGCCGCCGGGGCGCCAGGTGCGCACCAGCTTGTTGCGGTAGGCGTCAAACTGCATGCCATGCGGCGCCGCCCGCACCTCGCCGCGCCCGAGCAGGATCTTGAGCGCCTCGGTGGCCGCGATGCCGGCGCACAGCTGGCAGGCCATGATGGTCGACGGCCCGCGCCGCTCGGCGAAATTGACCGCCGACGGCACCACCAGGTAGGGCCGGTGCAGCCCGGCCGGCGCCAGCCCGACCACGAAGCGGATCGCCTTGTCGCCTTCGGGCAGGCTGCCCCAGCCGAAGTATTCCTCGAACGTCATCTGCCCCGGCAGGAAGTTCAGCAGCGCGGCGCCCATGCCCAGCGGCGCCACCGTGGTGGCCGGGATGCCGCGCGCGGCGCACAGGGCAAAGGTGCGCTGGCGGATGTCGAAGGCAAAGAAGTCGAGGCTGTCGATGTAGATGTCGACGCCATCGAAAAATTCCTCGAGGTTGGCGGCGTTGATGCCGTTCGGGAAGGTCTTGATCTCGAGTTCGGGATTGACGTCGCGCGCCATGCGCGCCATCACTTCGATTTTCGGCAGGCCGCGCGTCGACTGCATGGCGCCGACCTGGCGGTTGAAGTTGGGCAGGTCGAACTTGTCGAAGTCGGCAATATGGAAGGAGCCGACCCCGAGGCGCACCAGAGTCATCAGGTGCACCCCGCCCACCCCGCCGGCGCCGGCAATGGCCACCCGCTTGCCGCGCAGGCTGGCCTGCTCGGCTTCAGTGACCCAGCCGATATTGCGGGCGAAGGCTTGGCTGTAGTTGAAATCGCCGCTCATTGCGCTTAGCTGCCGTTCAGGCCCTTGAGCAGGGCAATCGCATCGTCGAGGTGCGGGAACGGAGTGCCGGCCGCCACCAGCTTTTCCAGTTCCAGCTTGGCCGCCTTCTTGTCGCCCGACTGGTTGAGCGCGACCGCCAGGTGGTAGCGCAGCATGGCATTGGACGGCTGCAGCGTGCTGGCACGCTTGAGCAGCGGCAGCGCACGCGCCGGGTCGCCCTTGCCCAGCAGCAGCCAGCCGGTGGTATCCAGCACCGCCGGGCTGTCCGGCGCCGCTTTCAGCGCCTTCTCGGCCGTGGCCAGGGCGCGCGGATCCTTCATCTGGCTGTACGCCCAGGCCAGGTTGTTCAGCGCCACCGGGCTGTCGGGCGCAGTCTTCAGAACCTGCTCCAGCTCGCCTGCCGCGACGGCATACTGCTGGCGCGACAGCGCCAGTTCGGCGCCATACATGGCCGCGGCCATGTCGTCCGGCTGCTCCTTGCGGTGCTGCGCCAGGCGCTGGTCGGCATCGCGCGGCAGGCCAGCCGCCAGCAGGGTGCGGTGCAAGGCCAGCATGATGCGGCCATCCTTTTCATAGCCATAGGCTTTTTCGTACAGCGCCACCGCTTCCTTGTACTTCTGCTGGCGCACCAGCAGGTCACCCTCCAGCACATAGCCGGCCGGCTGCTGCCCGTCCTCCTTCTGCATCTGGCGCGCGATGGCCAGCACTTCGGCCGGGCGGTTCTGCTGCTGCGCGATTTCGGCCAGGGCCAGGCGCGCCGGCCGGTATTTCGGGTCGATCGCCAGCACTTTCTTCAGGTCGCCGGTCGCGGCCGCGGTGTTTTTCAGCATCAGGTGGGCGGTCGCCATGCCGAACCAGGCGCGCGGCGATTTCGGCTCCAGCTGCACCATCTTGCCGAAGCTTTCCAAGGCGCCGCTGGCGTCGTTGTTGGCCAGCTGCACCTGGCCCAGCAATTCAGCCAGGTAAGGGCTGGCAGGATCGTCCACCTGCAGCTTGCGCGCCAGGGTGGTGGCCTTGGCCAGCTGGCCGGCTTGCTGGTAGGCGTGGGCCAGGCGCGTCCCCAGCTCGGTGGCTTTGGGTTTCTCCGCCACCGCCCGCTCCAGCCAGGTGATCGCTTCCGCCGTGTTGCCCTGCTGGGTCGACAGGTCGGCCAGCGCCGTCATGGCACCGACATTGTGCTTGTCGTGCTGCAGCACGGTTTCGAAGCGCTTGCGGGCCGCTGCCGGCTGCTTGTCCTGCAAGTCGAGCTGGGCCAGGTTCATGTTGGCGGCCAGGTGGTTGGGCTGCAGCACCAGTGCTTGTTCAAAGGCGGCGCGCGCGGCCGGCGCATTCTTCTGCGCCAGGTAAATGCCGCCCTCCAGGTTGCGCACCACGGCGCTGTCCTTCTGGTTGGCATGGAAGGCCTTGATGGCCGCCAGCGCCTGCTCGTAGCGGCGCATGCTGATATCGGTATGGATCAGGTATAGCGCGGCCTGCTCCGACTTGGGGTCGAGCGCGGTGGCCCGCTCCAGCTGTTCGACGGCCTTGGCAAACTGCTGCTGGCCCAGCAGGGCCAGGCCGAGCGACAGGTGCAGCGTGGCCTGGTCCGGCAGCGCCTGCGCCGCCTGCTCGAAATACTGCTGGGCCGACACATAATCCTTGTTGCGCAGGTTCGCTTCGCCGGCCAGCACCAGCAATTGCGGGTCCTTGACGCCGCTGCGCAACAGCGGCGCCAGCGCTGCCGCCGCCTCGGCCGGCTGGTTGGTGGCGAGCAGGGACTGGGCCAGCAGCTTGCGCGCAAACAGGTCGTCCGGGAATTTCTCCAGGTAGGCGTTGAGGTAGCCCTGCGCCGCCGTGGCATTGCCCAGCTTGAGTTCATTGGCCCCGGCCAGCAGGATGGTCCGCATATGGCCGGGTGCCGCCTTCAGCAGCTTGAGCAGGTTGCCCTGCGCTTCGGCATATTTGCCCTGGTTGTGGTCGAGTAATGCCTGCAGGTACAGCGCATGCGGCGTGTCCGGCCGCAGCCTGTCCAGTTCCTTGATGTCGGCCTTGGCGGCATCGAATTGCTTGAGGGCGATTTCGAGGTCGGTGCGCTCGACCCGGGCGTTCAGGTGGTCGGGCTGCACGCTGAGCGCTTTTCCCAGCGCCGCCAGGGCGGCTTCGTTCTTGCCCAGCTGGCGCAGCAGCGAGGCCTGGTAGCGCAGCACCGCAAGGTCTTTCGGATGGGCGGCTGCCGCCTGTTCGGCCAGCGCCAGGGCGGCGCCGCTGTCCCCGGCCTGCTGGGCCAGCCGGGCTTGCCCCAGCAGGGCGTTGGCCTGGCCCGGTTCGCCGGCCAGCGCCTGCGCATAAGCCTCCCCGGCCTTGGCAGCGTCGCCCAGGGCCAGCCAGGCATCGCCGCGCACCGCCAGCAGGGCCGGGCCGGCAGTGGCGGCATCGTCGGCGCTTTCGTCGAGCGCCGCCTGGGCCTTGTCCTGCATCAGCAGGGCGCGCAGCAGTTGCGGCAAGGCCCGCGCACGGTCGAGCTTGAGGCTGAGCGCCTTGCGGATTTCCTTTTCGGCCAGGGCCGGTTCGTTATTGTCGTTGTAGACCTGCGCCAGCAGCAGGCGGATTTCGCCGTCCTGCGGATTGCTGTCGGCGGCGTTCTTGAGCTGGATCAGCGCCGCCTTGCTGTCGCCCTTTTGCAAGTACTCGCGGGCTTCCGCCATCAGGGTGGCGCTGGTTTCGGACTTGAGGCAGCCGGACAAGCCGGCCGCCAGCATCAGGCTGCCGAAGATGGCGAGGGCGCGCTGCGCCCCCCGGTTCTCGCGACGTGGCATGGAAACCCCTGCTTGGTTGTCAGGATATTGACAATACCACAATAATTGTCAATCGACTATCAAATCTCAATAGACTATTGGATGTTCTTCAGGCGCTGGATAATGCCGCGCTCTTCACGCGGCGAATAGAACAGCGGATAGAACGAGCGCGCCGACATGGCGACGTCCGCGCCCTGGCCGCCGTACTTGTTGATCTGCTCGCTGACATAGGCCAGTTCCACCACCAGCAGGTAGGCCGGGGCATCGACGCGCGGATTGGTTTTCAGTTCACCCAGGCGCTTGAAGCCGAGCATGGCTTCGTAAAAGCGGCGGTGGCGCGGGTTGATTTCGATGAAGATGTGGGTGCAGTGGTGCAGGTCGCGCGCATAGATCACCGACAGGTGGAACAGCGACGCCATCTGCGACTTGCTGCCGCCATTGTCGAATGCCAGCTTGGTGATTTCGCAGACGCGGGCGCCCGGGATCATGCGCACCGAATCGACCTCTTCCTTGAATATTTCATCGGCCATGATGCCGATCGGGGAATCCAGCCCGAGGGTCAGGGTACCGACCACCTCGCCCTTGTCGCTGGCGGTCAGCGTGATCCGGTTCGGATCATCGGTCAGCTTGTGGGTCCCGGCATAGCCACGCCAGGAGTACATTTTGTTAATGAGCAGGCTGGCTTTGCTGCGGCCTTCAACCGTATCGATCATGCGAATACCAAAAGATTTTTCGTCGGTGACCAGGTCTTCCATATTTTCCGGAAGCAAGTCCTCGAGCGTGGCGCGCGCATGGGAATCGGCTGGGGCCTGCCTTGCGGGCTCGGCTTCCAGCACTGGGACAGCTGTTCCATTCATGGCTCTATCCTCCTTTGGTACCCGCCAGCCTTACGGCCAGCCACTACCAATGGGCCCAGCGAGCGGCGCGGACACCGGGCTCAACGGCAAAATATAGTTGATTACACTTGCGGGGGCGCGCACGATTGATGCCGGGACGAAAAATGTATCGGACATGCAAGTGAGTTATGTAAAAATTACTAACTTGCTACATGTTGGCATGGCAGCGCCTGCCACACAATACCCGGGAAGTAAATGTTGCGAAAAAGACTCTACTGTTTTCAACGAAACAATAGACGTGGGGCGGGAGGCCCGCATGCGGCGTAACGCACGCGGGCCGGACTGCGCGGAAGTTGCTACTTATTCAAATTGCTTTTGCAAGTTACGTGCTTCGTCGGTCTGGGCGAAGCGCGCATCGGCCATGGCCGCCTGCAGTTCCTTGCGGGCCCCGGCTTTGTCGCCTTTTTTCCACAGCGCAGCGGCATAGTGGCCGCGGATATCGGCGGCCTTGGGCGCCAGTTCGCTGGCTTTCTTCAGGATCGGCAAGGCGCGCTCAAGCTGGTCCTGCTCGGCCAGGATCCAGCCCAGCGTGTCCATGATGGTCGGGTTATCGCCGGCCAGCTGCTGCGCCTTCTCGGCGGTGGCGAGGGCGCGCTTGTCCTTGTCCTGCTGGTAGGCCCAGGCCAGGTTGTTGAGCGCCAGCACGCTGTCCGGCATCTTGGCCACGACCGCTTCCAGCTGGCCGATGGCCGCCTTGTACTGCTTGGCCGCGAGATTCTGTTCGGCGGCGTACATCAGGCCCAAAGGTTCGTCCGGATGCGCCTTGCGCCAGGCGGCCACCTGGGCATCGGCCTCGCCGCCGCGGTTGGCGGCGCGCAGCGCGGAAGTGAGCTTGAACAGCAGCTCCGGCCGGGCCGCCAGCGTGAACGCTTGCTGGTAAGGCGCCACCGCCAGGGCAGGCTTGCTGGCCTGCATCTGCAAATCGCCCTCCAGCATGAAACCGCTCGGCTGCTTGGGCTGGGCCTTTTGCAGGGCGCGCGCCGCCGCCATCGCCTCGTCCGGCTTGCCCTGCATCAGGGCCAGGTCGGCTTGCATCAGGTAGGCCTGCACCGAGGCCGGGTCCAGGCCCAGCGCTTTCTTTACGCTGGCCTGCGCTGCCGGCAGATCTTTCTTTTGCACCTGGACGCTGGCCAGGAAGAGCTGGGCCTGCGGCGACTTGGGCGCCACGCCGGCCAGCTTGCTGTAGGTTTCGTAGGCGCCGGCCACGTCGCCGGACATCTGCTGGGCACGGCCCATGACTTCCAGTACCAGCGGCGAGGCAGGATGCACCAGCAGCACCTTGCGCATATGCTCGACCGCCTTGGCCGGCTGGCGGGTCTGCAGGAAATACGTGCCCAAGCGCACAGCCGGCACCAGCGACTCAGGGTCGACGGTGGCGGCTTTTTCCAGCCACTGGGCCGCTTCGTCGCGCTTCTTGTCGCCGTCGGCAATCTGGGCCAGGGCCGTCATGGCGCCGACATTGTCCTTATCCTTTTCCAGCAGCTTCAGCATGTGCTGGCGCGCCGCTTCCGGCTTTTTTTCCATCATTTCGAGCTGGGCCAGGTTGGCCACGGTCGGATAACTGGCCGGCGCCAGCGCCACCGCCTTGGTGAACGCGGCGCGGGCGCCAGCCTTGTCCTGCTTGGCCAGCAGCACCTGGCCTTTCAGGATGTGCAGCTCGGCTTCCTTGCCATGCTTGGCTTCCTGCTTGGCCAGCACGGCCAGGGCCTGGTCGTAATTGCCCATGGCGAGATGGGTGCGGGCCAGCGCAGTGGCGGCGGTCAGCGAATCCGGTTCCAGCTCCAGCGCCTTGTTCAGCATGGCCAGGCCCTTGTCGCGCTCATCCATCGCAAAGCGGGCGCCGCCCAGCGCGATATAGCTGGCAGCGCGTTTCGGGTTGAGCGCGATGGCCTGCTCCAGCAGCGACGCGGCCTTGGCCGGTTCGCGCAGCAGCATATGGGCCTGGGCGCCCAGTTCCAGCAGGCTGCCGTCGGTGACCTGGCCCTTGAGGACCGGTTCCAGCACTTTCTGCGCTTCGGTCGGGATGTTCTCGCGCAACAGGGTCGCAGCCAGCAGCTTGCGCGCAAACGCGTTGCCAGGCTGCATCTCGAGATAGCTGCGCAAGCGGGCTTCGCCCTGCTTCAGGGTGCCCAGCTGGAAATCGACTGCGCCCGACAGCAACAGGCTCGGCGGATGGTTCGGCGCGCCCTTGGCGATCGCCTGCAGGTTGTCGCGCGCCGCCTTGTAGTTGCCGCTCGAGTAGTCGAGCAGGGCCTGGGTGTACAGCGTGGTCAGGCTGCGCGGCGCCGTCTTCTTGGCCGCGTTGATGGCCGCCTGCGCGGTGTCGAGCTTGCCGGCCACGATGTCGAGGTAAGCCTGCTCGAGGTTAGCGCTGCTATTGGTCGGGTCCAGCTTGATCACTTCGGCAAAGGCGGCGCGCGCTTCTTCCGGCTTGGACTGGGCGCGCAGCAATTCACCCTTGAAGGTCAGCGCATTGATATTGGTGGCGTCCTTGGCAATGGCTTGTTCGGTCAGGGTGCGCGCGCCTTCCAGGTCGTTGCCGATGGCCGCCAGGCGCGCCATGCCGGTCAGCGCGTCGGCGCTGTTGGGCTCGGCGTCCAGCGCCGACTGGAACTGTTTCTTTGCCTCGTCGAGCTTGCGCAAGCCGATCAGGGCTTCGCCGCGGAAGGCCAGCATGGCCGGGCTTTGCTGGAATTTTTCCGTCTCATCGAGCATCTTTTGCAAGTCGCCCAGGCGCAGCAGGCTTTCGGCCAGCAGCAGTTCACTCTCTTGCGGCTTGTATTTCAGTTCGAGGGCCCGGCGCGCTTCCTTTTCGGCCGAGACCGGGTCGCCCATCTGCAGCGACAGCTTGCCCAGCTGGTAGCGCGCCTCGCCGTTGTTGGGGTCCTTGGCCAGTGCATTCTTGAGCTGGATCTGGGCGCCCTTGCGGTCGCCCTTCTGCTGCAGCTGCTTGGCGTCGGCCAGCAGGCTTTCCGGGGTGTCCGATTTGCAGCCGGCCAGCAATGCGCTGGCGGCCAAGGTGGCGGCCACAGCGAGCCGGGTAACGCGATATGCCATGTTGTCCCTCAGTTTGGTAATGTCGTTGTTATGCGTTGCGGTGCGCGCGGAACCATTGCTCCAGCATCATCAGCACCCACACCATGGTGCCGTGATAGCCGGCATGCTCTTTCAGGTGGGTACCGACCAGCTGCTCGATGAATTCGCCGCGCACCACCTTGCGCGCCTTGAGGTCGCTCAGGCTGTCCGCAGCCAGCTGCTGCAAGGCCTGGTGCTGCTGCAGCCAGACCCCGAACGGCAAGCCGAACCCATGCTTCTGTTTGCTGATGATGGCATCGGGCAAGAAGCCGCGCAATGCTTCCTTGAAGAACCAGCGCAACTGGGTGCCGTTCAGCTTCTGCTGCGGCGTCAGGCCGGCCGAAAAAGCCACAACGGCGTCGTTCAGGAAGGGGAAAGCGACTTCCACGCCGGCCAGTTCGCAGGCCTTCATTACTTTCGGCAGGTCGTTGTCGGCCAGGGTGATCTGCAGGTCCAGCGCCAGCATGCGGTTGATCAGGGAGCGCGCTTCGCTGCGGCCGTAGTTGCGCTCCAGCGTGGCAATCGGGTTGCCGATGTCAGCCGCCGCCAGGAAGTCGTCGGTGAACACCTGCTGCGGGCCGTAGCGGCCCAGCAGGTTATAGGTTTCCAGGCGCGCCGGCATGCCGACCGAGGCTTGCTCGATATAGCTGCGCGCCTTGCGCAGCAGGCGCACCCGCTCGCCGCCGGGGAAATTGAACACGGCCGGTTCCAGCAAGGCCTTGCGCACCAGGCGCGGCACCCTTTCGTACAGGTCGAACACATGCTGCTTGGCATAGCGCTCGTTGCCGCCGAACAGCTCGTCGCCGCCGTCGCCGCCGAACATGCGCTGCACGCCGTCGGCCCTGGCCATGCGCGCGCAATAGAAGGCCGGCACCGCGGAAGCATTGCCAAACGGCTGGTCGAACACGGCTGCCACCTGCGGGATGGCATTCGCCACATCATCCGGCGTCACATAGTATTCATGATGCCTGGTGCCGAAATGGCGCGAAGCGATGCGCGCGTATTCCATTTCGTCGTAGCCCTGGGCTTCGAAGCCGATCGAGTAGGTGTCGGCCGCCACGCCGCCCACCTGGGTCAGCATGCCGGCGATGGTCGAGCTGTCAGTGCCGCCGGAGAGGAAGGCGCCGACCTTACGGTCGCCCACGGCTTCCTTGACGCTGTGGCGCAGCACCGACAGGAAGTCTTCCTTCAACTCGCCGAACGAGCGCTTGCCGTCTTCCTCGAACTGCATGCGCCAGTAGGTGCGCTCTTCGACGCGGCCCTGGCGGTAGTGCAGGTAGCGGCCGGGCAGCAGACGCTGCTGGCCGCGGTACACGGTGCCGGGCGAGGGCACCATATGGAAATAGACGTAGTTGTACAAGCCCTGGTGGTCCAGCACGCCGGGCGTCAACGGGTGGCGCACCAGCGCGTCGGCCGAGCTGGCGAACACCAGGGTTTCGCCGGCCAGCTGCCAGTTCAGCGGCTGGATGCCCATGCGGTCGGTGGCCAGCAAGGCTTCGCCGCTGCGTTCATCGAGGATGGCCAGGGTAAAGCAACCGTGAATCTGTTCGCAGCAGCGCTGCGCGCCCTGCGACCACAGCGTGGCCACCGTGGCGGCCACGCCCTGGCCGGCGGCGTGGGCGGCCAGCGCCGGGTCGACCAGGCGCGGCTGGCCCCACAAGGCCACCAGCAAGCCATCGCGCTGGTACAGGTCGGCACTGCCGGCCTGCGCCGCCACGGCCACGCCGCTGCGCTGGCCGGAACGGGCCTGCACCGCACTCTGGTCGAAGCGGGACAGCGGCGCTGCCATCTGCTCCAGCAAATCCGGCGCAGCGGCCAGTCCAATCCATCCACAGATCCCGCTCATATGCTTCCCTTCCGCTTACACGAAAACTTCGACCGCGGCCGGGTGGCTCAGGAAAGCCGCCGGGCTGGCCGTTGCGCCATACGCGCCGGATTGCAATACCACCACCAAGTCGCCGGCCTGCGCCTGGCCCAGTTCCATCTGGTCGGCCAGCAGGTCGAGCGGGGTGCACAGCGGCCCCACCACGGAGGCCAGTTCGCGCGGGCCGCCGGCCACCCTGGTGCCGACCACGACCGGATAATTCTTGCGGATCACCTGCCCGAAATTGCCGGACGCCGACAGGTGATGATGCAGGCCGCCATCGGTCACCAGAAACACCTGGCCGCGCGACTCCTTGCGGTCGATCACGCGGCAGACATAGGCGCCCGCTTCGCCCACCAGGTAGCGCCCCAGCTCGATCACCACATCGGCGCCCTGCAGGCGGGGCCGCACTTCATCCATGATGCGCGCCAGGTTCTGGCCCACGGCCGCCAAGTCGAGCCGCTCTTCGCCCGGGAAGTAGGGAATGCCGAAGCCGCCGCCGATGTTGAGGATGCGCGGCGCACGCGGCGCCGCTTCGGCCAGGCGCAGCGCCAGCGCGAAAGTTTTTTCGTGCGCATCCTGCAGCGCCGCCGCCTTCAGGTTCTGCGAACCGCTGAAGATGTGGAAGCCGTGAAAATCCAGGCCCAGCGCGCCGATGCGCGCCAGCATGGCCGGCACCCG
>Ga0209436_100096_pt1 | contig 43502 bp, 30 predicted proteins | sample AraplaF_Cvi_mTSA_FD_184263 | JGI IMG/M metagenome (GOLD analysis project Ga0209436, IMG submission 184263) | Arabidopsis root microbial communities from the University of North Carolina, USA - plate scrape MF_Cvi_mTSA (SPAdes) (version 2) | ecosystem: Host-associated > Plants > Roots > Endosphere...
CAGGTAACGTCCATGTACCTCCGCTATACCTGGCCACCTTGAAGTTGGCGGTGGTGGCGCCTGCATCCACGTCGGCGGCCACCCAGTTAAGCGTTACTGCTGCCGTTGTAAATACGGCGCCGCTGTTGGTGAGTGTCCAGTAACGGGTCACTTTTTTGCTGGTGTTTAAACCTGAGGTCGCGAGATTGGGATGCGCAATAGCAGCAACTGTTGCGAGCACATCCCCGGCAGTGCCAACACTGGCGAATACTGCTGTTGCCGGTGTATAATTCAGCGTATCACCAATTTCATAGAGCCGTGTAATATTACTACCGGTAGCAACATTTTTTTGCAACCGGCCGTATACCCATCCTGTGCTCTGGCCTGCACCGCTTACTGTGCCGGAGGCGGGAATGATGACGGTATTTGTTCCCGTCCTGATTTTTCCGGCCATAAATGTTAAAGTGCCGTTTATGGTTGCATTGGTCGATAGGGAAACCAATCCGGTGGACTTGTTTACTTTGATATGATTGAAAGCACCGGTTGAGGAAACAGTTTGATCGGTGCTGCCGGAGAAGTAAATGGTAGAACCGGTATTAGTGAATGTTCCGCCGCTCATGTTCCAGTTGCCTCTTAGCGTATCGGTAAAACTGCCCGGTACAAAAGTGCCGTTGCTCAGGGTAAAGTCATTCAGGATGGTAAGTGCAGCCGTTGCTGTTTTTGTGCCGGCGGCAGAAATGGTCAGGTTGCCGTAGGCCGTGGCCGAAGAAACGGTTTGTGTGCTACCCGCATATTCCACGGTGCTCAGCGTATCGAGCAGGTAGCTGTCGAATGCCGGTAAGCTAAAAACACCTCTCACAATAAGACGGGTACTGTCGTTTATTTGCAGCAAACCGCCGCCGGCCGGATCCTGTATAATAGTAGAGTCTCCGGTATCCAGCGTACCTCCGGTTATTGCCAGTGATGTCATCAGGCGCAGACTCCTTGAAAGGGTGACAGTGGCCGTAGATGATTTTGCTACCTCCAGCTGTGCGAGGTTAAACGGACTGGCTGTTCCCCCGATAACAGCGGCTGTAGCGCCGGTCATAGTAGGTGTTCCAACGGAGGCGTCGAAAGCGCCATTGATGGTGAAGTTGTGTTCAATATTAAAATCTGCATCTGTTAATACGCTACCGTTGATGGTAAGATTGTAGAATGTAGTGCCTTCGCTGCCGGTCAGCGTTCCGGAGGGAGATGTCATATTAAACGTAGAAGTGCCTCCATTGAGCGTACCATTGCTTTCAATATCGCCGTTCACGGTAAACGTGTTGCTGCCGGCGTTAAAAATTGAATTTCCATTGATGTGCAGGTCGCCGTTGATGTTCCAGTTGGTATTCGGGGTAACGCCTATTGTATTAGCAATGGTAACGTCTGTAAGGGTGGTAGGTGCGCCTGAAATGGTAAGCGCTACGTTGCCACCGAATATGACGTTGCCGGTACTGGAAAAAGTAGTGCCGGTAAGCGTGATGTTCTGCGGTGCAATAGGATTAAAATACAAAGTGCCGGAACTGGTTACCGTTCCGTTGTTGGTAAAACTACCCCGAATGGTATGCGTGGGGAGTCCGCCGTTAAAGATGGCGCCATTGCTTATATTAAACGCCACCAGCACAAGCCAGTTCACACTTGGATTGATCCCCGCTGTATTATTTACATTCAGTGTGGCAAATGTAGGGGGGCTTGTAGAATTTAAGATGGGGGAAACATTGCCATTGAAATTAATGACGCCACTGGAATTTGAAACAAGGGCGTTCAGGAAATGTATCGTTTGGAGGCTGGTACCGGTAAAAGTGGTTACACCATTGCTGATAAGCGAACCGCTGTTGGTCAGGTCCCCGCTTACGGTAGCAGAGCCGCTGCCACCGTCATAAGAGGCTCCTGACATGATTTGTAACAGGCCATTGTAAGTAATGTCGCTGCCGGCTACCACATAGCTGCCGTACACGGTCAGCCTGTTGAAAGTAGTATTGCCTGTAATGGTTTTGCTGCTGCCATTAAGCGTAACGGTGCCGGTGCCTGCTGTAAAGGTGCCGCTGTTAGTCCAGTTGCCGTACAAATTGGTGGTAAATGCGCCGGCACTGAATGTAACGCCACTGCCGATCAACAGATCTCCATTTATCGTTATGTTGGCGGCCAGGCTTTTGGTGCCGCTGCCGCTAAGCGTCAGATGTCCGTATGAAATACCGCCTGATACTGTTTGTGCGCCGGCAGCATTATAGTTAACAGTACTTGTGCTGCCGAGCTGGTACTGGGAGTAACTGGCAGGGAAATTGGCGGTTCCGCCGGCTGTTAAAGTTGCGCCGCTGGCGATTGTAAATATGCCGCCCTGGGAGCTGCGGTTAGCGGTAAATGTGGATAAGCCAAGGGTACCACTGTTAACAGACAGGTTGCCGTTTACTACCACATTACCTGTCAGCGAGGCTGTGCCACTTGTTTTGTTAACAACCAGGTTATTGAAGGTAGTAGCGCTGATAGTTTGTGTGTTGTTGCCGGTAAAATTAACGCTACCGGTTGTAGGCGTAAACGTGCCGCTGTTATTCCAGTTGCCGCCCAGTGTGATAGCGGCTGCTCCTCCGTTGGTGGTGGCGCCTGCACTCATCCCGAAATCTCCGGTGATGTTGGTGGCAGCATTCACGCTGAGGTTGCCACTGCTAACGGTAAGATTACCGTTTACGGTGGTAGCGCTGTTTATTTGTGCACTGCCGGCAGATTTATTAATGGTGAGATGATTGTAGGTAAGTCCGGCTACTGATTGCACTGCCGAACCATTGTACGTTACCGTACCACTGCCTGCTGTAAACGTGCCATTGGAATAATTGAAATCGTCACCGATATTCAACGTTCCTGTACCGGTGCAGTTGAAACCGGCGTTACCGGATTGTGTAAGAGATCCTGCTATGGTAGCGTTTCCGTTACCTACGTTGAGCTGGATCGTATGTCCTGCAGTACCGTCACTCAGTACAAGACTACCGTTTACCGTAAGGTTCTGATCATTAACATTGATAGTATGCGCAGCATTGGCGGTCCATATCCCGGCAATATTGCCCTGTGTGGTGAGCGAGCCACCGGAAGCCAGCGTAAGTGTGGCCGCCTGGGTACTGCCAAAGGAAATGCTTTTTACATTAACGCTGGTACTGATGGTGGGTTGATTGGTGAATGCAATGGTGCCAATTTCAGCGATATCATTTACACCAGGTGGGCGGGAAGGGCTACCCTGTGCGATTGTCCAGTTAGCGGCCGTATTCCAGTCGCTGCTCACGGAACCATTCCATCTTACAACATTGACGGAGGAGGCCAGGGTATAACGTCCTGTAAAACTTGCCGCCAATATGGTAAACTGTTCCACATAATTGGAGGTGGTACTGTTAGCGGAGTTACCGTATACCGACCATCCGGAGCCGGTATTGCGCCAGATACTGAGACTCGCTTCTGCGTTGCCATTCAGCTCCGCGTCTTCGTAGTGAAAGCGAAGCGTGGTGGCAGCGAGTGTTATGCCTCCGCCGGTTGTAATATTATATTCCCGGTTTATGGCGGCGCCGGAAGGAAAGTCTGTCACCGTTTGCGGCGTAACGGATACTGTAATGGAGCCGTTGGTGCTAAGACCAGTAAGGGTAACGGTATTGTTGGGGCTTTCAAAGGCGTATGCTGTGCCCAGGCTAAAACCGTGGGAATGCTGGATATTACCAAGGATGATACCGTTGCCGCTTCTGTTGTTGGTAATGGTCAGCGTATTGACACTTGTAATTACTGTACCGCTGGTCATATTCAGCGTTCCCACAGAAATGTTGTTTAACAGGGTTACCTGGTTGATGGCAGCGGATTTATTTACTGTAAGTATGTTAAAGGTAGATGCGCCGGTAACGGATGTATTGGCGGCCCCGCTCAATGTAACGGTGCTGGTAGATGCAGTGAACGTACCGTTGTTGATCCAGTTTCCCAAAATGGAAAGAGATTGAGCGGATGCGTTGAATGTGGTGCCGGACGAGATTGTAAAATCACTGTTCACCGTTACGGTGCCCCCCAGGGTTTTGGTACTGCCATTGCTGACTACCAATTTATTAAAAGTGCCGGCAGCAATTGTTTGTGTGCCGCTGCCATTAAAATTAACGGTATTGGGAACGGTGGAAGTTACATCCAGTGTTCCTGCCGTAACCGTGTAGGTATTGGCGATTCCCAGCGTTGAATTGGTGGATAATTGTAGTGAAGTACCGTTAAGGGTAACATTAAAAAGATTGGCCGTACCGTTAAGGGAGCTGGTGCCCGTAAAAGTTGCGGTGCCGGCGCTGGCCGAAAAGCTGCCGGATACATCCAGTGTATTATTGACCGAGAATCCTGCGGAGGAAGTAATGCTGCCTGACAGGGATAAACCCGCGAAACTGATGGTGCCGGTGCCGGAAATGGTTTTACTGGCGCCGCTCATAATCACATTACCTGAAGTGTTGGTGAAACTTCCCGTTACAGAAAGATTACCGGTGATGGTGATTCCTGTTGCTGCACTCACGGAGCCGGAGATGGTCAGGTTTTCAAGAGAGATGCCGGTACCTGTAATTGTTTTACTACTTCCATTCATAGTAAGCGTACCGCCGGTACCATGGTTAAAAGTACCGGGAGCGGTGGTGGCAAGGTTGCCGGAGAGTGTTATTGAAGTGCCTGCGGCGCCTGTGATACTTGTAGCAGCTGCTGTCAGGTTATTAAAATTATGTGTGCCGCTTCCGCTAATGGCAGCGCCGCCGCTGTTGAGTATAACTGTTCCTGTGCCACCGCTGAAAGTGCCGTTGTTCACCCAGTTGCCGGAAGTAGTTACTGTGAAGCTTCCGCCGTTAAATGTGGTGGATGCGCCGATATTAACATTGCCGCTCACGGTGATATTAGCGGCGGCAGTATAACTTACGGCCGTGCCGCTGCCAATCGCTGAGGTAAGATTACCGGATATGGTAAAAGCAGTGGCGGGCATTGTTTTTACTGCAGCGCCACTGCCCGAAGATAAAGTAAGGTTACCATAGGTGGCCGCTGTTACTGTTTGGGTGGTGCCGTTGTATTCCACTGTGCTGGTCAGGCTAAGTGAAACCGTACCAAAATTGACAGGGAAATTACTGGCGCCGCCAACCTTTAAGGTGGCGCCGTTGGCTACTGTGAGTCCGCCGCCGGCAACGGTGGTGCCTCTGTTTGCGGTAAAGGTAGACAGGTCCAGTGTGGCTGCGAGTACTTCTATATTACCTACGGCAGCCGTGGTGGAGTTAAGTGCATTCAGGTTCCCTCCCAGGGTTTTGGTGCCGCTACCACTAATCCTGAGCGTAGAATAAGTAAGGTTATTCCTCACGGTTTGGCTGGTCAGCGTATCACTGTATTCTACAATGCTCCCGGCAGAGAGTGTAACCGTTCCCGTGAGACCATAGTTACCCGCATACGTGGGGGCATTTACCCGTAGTACGCCACCCTGGCTTACTGTAGTGCTACCTGCTCCGGAGATCACAACCGGTGTGCTCACATCAGCAGGGATAAACAAGCCGTTCACGGTAAAAGTGCCGGCAATGGTCATATTTACATTTTGCGTGGTAGTGCTTCCTGTACCGATGGTCAATTTCCGGAAGGGCGTAACCGCAGTACCTCCAATTGTTTGTGTGCTGCCGGAAAAGATGACCCTTGCGTTGGTGGAGGAAGTAGTGTAAGTGCCTGAATTGCTCCAGTTCCCGGTTACAGTCAATGTTACGCCTTTCTGGGAAATGGTACTGCCGGCAGCGATGGTCAGGTTGCCGGCTACTGTCAGGTTTTTACTGAGCGTTAGGGTGGCATTTACACCGGCTCCCACTGTCAGGGACTTACAATTGGCGCTGGTGCTGATATTCGGACTAAATGGCCCTGTAAAACTGGCGTTACCTATTATAGCATCAGTGGTGGCGTTGGGTACACCGGCTGTCCAGTTGGCACTGTTAGACCAGACGGTGCTTGCGGTGCCTTTCCAGCTGGTTTGAGCAAACAAACAAGCGGGAAGAAAAAGTGCTCCTGCCATCAGCAGTTTTATTGCATATACAGCCATACAGGGAGCACCATTATCGGGAACCCTGCGGAGTTTTTTGATACGAAACTGATGAATTAACCAATGTATAATCACTTCCATAGGAGCGTTATTTGGTTGATGCCTGCCTCCTATAATTTCAATTCGGCCTGAGCCAGTTGTTCGGTAACTGTTTTAGACGTTGTTGAATAAGACACATGCAATTTCCCGGTTCGATAATTTATCCCCGGTTTATTTTCGAGTGCGAGGTGAAGCTGACGTTGCGTGTTGGGTGTATATACAGCCAATCCCCTTGCTACTGCTACCTGGGTTACTTTTCCCTGCGGCGAAATATAGTCTACCGTTACATCGCCATATACCGAGGAGTTGCCCATCCTGTTAAGTTGCAGGTTCAGTGCCGGCGCATTAACGTGGTCTACTGAAAGATCGGTCAGCTTTACACTGGCCTTGGTTTCGCCCACACGGATAATAACCGGGATGGTGATTCCAAAAACCGGGGTGAGTTTAACATTAATGCTGTTGCTGTCTTTCAGGGGAATATTTTCGCCTGCAGGTTTTTCATCCGGCACTGCTCTGAAATACAGGTGGGAGCGGTATTCTCCGGCAGCTAACTCGCCGGCGTTGGTCAGCTGTAATTTTATCAACTGTGCTTCATTGGGGCCCAGCACTACGCTGCGGGGAAAAAAACGAAGGTATTTACTGGCAAACTGTTGCCCGGAATCCGGTTCGTTGATCTGTTCAAAAGTGCCGTTCTTGTTCATCCTTATTTCAACAAATGAAATAAGATACCTGGCAGTATCCTGACCTGCGTTAGCCAGGTTTAATTCCTGCGCACGTTTTTGACCTTCAAAAACAACACGCACCGGCGTAACCAACAGGTTGCCCTGTGCCCCCGCTTTATGGATCGTTATGCAACAGCATAGCAGCACAGCAGCCACAGAACGAAGGAGACATGTCATCGGGGAAACATTCGGGCGTACCGATATTTTCATGGCTTCACACTTTAGGATAAATAACGATTATAGCCGCAAACCAGGTGCGCGCTATACAGGGTGTTGATTAAAATTATCCGGAAACGGGCGTGTTGCCGGTTAGTTATAGTTCACTGTTACATCAAAAGGAGTTCCTGAAACATATGTGCCGGCCGGCTGTGCAGCGCTGACATTCAATGTAGCGCCAACTGTGAGGGTTTGTGTACCTGCAGTAAGGGTACCAACGCCTGACGGAGTACTGGTGAAATTGGTAACGGTCATTGTATTGGCGCCGCTGGTGATAGTTAACGCGGTAGAAGGCAATGTAATAGCGTAGGTATAATTGCCGGTACCTGTTACAGTGAATGAGGCGGCAGTAATGGTTCCGGTAGCTGTGGTGGGAAGGGTTACACCTCCTGTACGGGAACGAACGCCTGCCGGAGTCAATACCACGGTTCCTCCGGTAGTGGATTGAACAGCCACATTACCAAAATTCATGTCCACATCTTTTACAATACTGATCGGAGTTACAATAGTGGCTGTTGCTGTTGCTGATGCCGTTTCCTGCGCGGACACACGGGCGCTTGCCGCCGTTAATGCCAGTACGGCGAATGCCATGATGTTAAGTTTTTTCATTTCGGTTGTTTTTATCATGAGGATATGTATGAACTGTTTGCAGGTATCCAATGATACGGTGGAAAGACCTGTTGCAGGGACTTGCATGCTGCTTGGTGGTATAACGAGCTACTGTTTCTCAGGGCCAATATTTTTGGTCATTTTCTTCGAGGAAATCTAACGTAATGAAGGTAATAAAAAAAACTTAGAAGTATGAATTCTTAGATGTCTTTTTGATTGATTATCTGTGGTTTTGCCTGACCCCGCCAGATGGTAAGTTAACCTCTCACGCCCTCATAATATCTGCCGCATTCCCCACTAATAAACAGCCGTCGTAGTAAAATTCCAGGCCAAAAACTATCTTACGTTTTCTTATTCATATTATTGTCTATACGACATTTAACATACTCATAAATTAACACTGTTAAGAACTTTAGGATAATATATGTTTACAATCGGTTAATTATTCTGCATACCTGTTTGTTGCTTACACCTACTTTTATTGTGCTACTATTCTATGAGGGCTTTCAACTGTCAACCAAACGTTCATTAAAATGGCACTATCAGCAAAATCAGCAGTATCAGGATGCTTTATACCGCTATGCGTGGTATGTTTTCTTGCTCTCTTGTCCTTTTCTGCCGCAGCGCAGAAGAGAGCGGTTACAGGCATTGTCGCCGATTCGTCCGGCGCGCCTGTTATCGGCGCTACCGTCCGGGAAAAAGGCGGTAAGGGCGTCACCACCTGTGGTTCCGACGGAACTTTTAAATTAATGGTAGATGAAAAAAATTCGCTGGTTATTTCCAGCATTGGGTTCCTTAATACGGAAGTGCCGGTGGGAACCCGCACTACCTTCTCCATTACTTTAACCAGCAATACCTCCGCACTGACTGCGGTAGTAGTAACGGCGCTGGGAGTAAAGCGGGAAAAGCGCAATCTTACCTTCAGCTCCCAGCAGCTGAACGGGGAGGAGCTGTTAAAAACCAAGGAACCCAACCTCGTGAATACGTTGGCAGGTAAGGTGCCTGGCATACAGATCACCAGTTCTTCCGGTAATGCAGGCGCTTCCTCCCGCATTGTTATCAGGGGCAATTCTTCTCCTACCGGGGAAAACCAGGCTTTGTTTGTAATTGATGGCGTACCGGTAGATAACACAGAAACCGGCAATATAGGAGGGGGAGCGGCAGGTTCAGGTGTAAACCGTATCGCAGATATCGACCCGGCGATTATTGAAAATGTGAATATCCTTAAAGGCGCTGCCGCTACAGCATTGTACGGTTCTTCCGGCGCCCGGGGCGTGGTGCTTATCACCACCAAAAACGGTGGCGTGGATAAAAAGCCGGTATTCAGTTTTTCGTCGGACGCCTCTTTTGAACATCCGCTGTTGCCGGAACGGCAAACTACTTATGGGCAAGGCGCCGCCGGTATCTTTTATAACGGTGAAGATGCCGACAGGAAAACAAGTCTTTCCTGGGGCCCCCGCATGGATACCCTCAGGGTAAACGGCCAGTCTGCACCCACCTATGATCCGTACGATTTTTTCCGTACCGGTATTACTACCAACAATACTATTGCTGCTTCCGGCAGCAACAATAATTCCAACTACTTTCTCAGCTATTCTTATTTCAACCAGAAAGGCATAATGCCGGGAAATGATTTTAAGCGGCATTCCTTTTTTGCAAAATATAATTCCAGGATAGGCAAGTATGTAAGCACTACTTTTCAGCTGGGATACAGCAACTCCAACCAGGACCGGCTGCCGGAAGGCGCCAGTAACGGCCCTCTGTTTGTGCTGCTGCTCCAACCCGTATCCTGGAATCCTTACCCGGTGCTCCAACCAGATGGCACCCAGCGCGGCTACCGCTATTCCAGGAACATGCCGCTGTGGACGCTCGATAACATCAACAACAATTCCACCGTCAACAGGTTTCTGCCGGTATTTACCGCCAACATTACTCCTACGAGCTGGCTTACTATTACAGAAAGAGTAGGCGCCGACATTTACACAGAGTCCGATAAATACACAGAACAACCAAGTCCGCAGATCGGTCTTACAGGACAGATCAGGAACCAGAACATCAACTTCCGGCAATTCAACAATGACCTGATCGTCAACGCCACAAAAACATTTGGCAAATTTAACGTGAACCTGTTGCTGGGTAATAACATTTATACTACCTACAATCAGTACATGAATATCAATGGCACCGGGCTGAATGTTACCGACTTTAATAACTTATCGTCCGGTACTACTATCACCGGTACCGAAAGCCATACCCAGCTTAGGAAAGTGGGCTTCTACTCACAGGCTAATATTGAGTACAACCGCTTCCTTAACCTGTCATTAACCGGCAGGTATGACGGCAGTTCTGTTCTTAATCCGGATAAAAATTTTTACCCTTACGGATCGGCCGCCGCCAGTTTTATCTTTTCGGAATTCCTGGGACCCAAGGCTTCCAATGTTATTAACTTCGGAAAAGTGCGGTTGAGTTATGCTACCGTGGGTAACGATGGCGTAGGGGCGTATGCGTTATCTACCCCTTATGTACAGGCCGGCAGGAACACAAATGCCGGTTATTTCCTGTTCCCGTTCCAGGGGCAGCAGGGGTTTTTACTGACATCTGCGTTGGGTAATCCATCGCTCATCAATGAAAGGCTCAATGAGTATGAAGCTGGGCTTGAAATGCGTTTCCTGAAAGACAGGATCACCTTTGAAGGATCTTATTTTAGCCGCCGCTCCAAAAACGGGCTGATTCCGGGTTCACAAATCTCGAATGCCACCGGTTTCGCGAATACTACTTTTAACTCGGCAAAAATATCCAACAAGGGAATAGAACTGTTGTTAGGCGCCACTCCCGTGAAGACAAAAGATTTCAGCTGGAATATTACCCTGAACTTTTCGAAGATCAAAAACGAGGTGCTTACACTGGGACCAGGTATTGATCAGCTGGGACGCCTGATCAAAGGAGAACCTTATAATATCTTTTATGGCAACCGTTATAAGCGCGCTGATAACGGTGAGCTACTCATCGACGCCAGTGGGTTACCGGTAGTGGATCCGCAACAGGGCATTGTAGGCGATATTAACCCTGATTGGCTCGCCGGCATGGATAACAGCTTCCGTTATAAACAATTCAGCTTTTCCTTTTTCTTTGACATGAAGAAAGGCGGTGATATACAAAATGATGTAGAAGCAGCCGGCTTTTATTACGGCACTGCGAAAGTGACAGCTAATCGTGGTAAAATGGTGGTGAAAGGAATCAGTGAGGTAGACGGGAAGTCCAACAACGTGGAAGTAGATGCACAAACATACTACCAAACCAGGCAATACGAATCTACCATACAGGACGGCACTTATGTCAAGTTGCGGAATGTAAGTCTCTCGTACTTCCTGCCGGCCTCCTTCCTGGCTAAAACGCCCTTTAAATCTGCTTCGTTGGCAGTAGCCGGCAGAAACCTCTGGATCTACAGCCCGCACTTTACCGGCGCTGATCCGGAAGTAAGCTCCTACGGCACGGGTAACAGTTCACAGGGCATTTATGCGTTTTCTACGCCTACAGCGCGCGCTATCAACTTCTCACTAAAATTCAGTTTTTAGTATGCCAGCACCACTAAAATTTATCAACATGAGAAAGTCTTTTTATATACTGCTGCTTGCAGGTCTTTGTTTACAGGGCTGTAAAAAATTCCTCGATATAAACAAAGATCCCAACAATCCAACAGATGTACAGGAATCATTGATCCTGGCGCCGGTGGCACTGAACATTTCCGATAATATCCAGGGCGGTAATGCAGGGATCATTATACAGAATTATGTGCAGAATATAGCTGCCAACCAGCTGAATCCTTATGTAGGTAGCTATCAGCTGTTTAACATTGATATGGATGGCGACTGGTCCGCCTTTTACGTTGCCTCGCTCAACAACCTGATTTCTCTCAACAAAAAAGCGGAAGCGAATAACAACTGGAACTATGCAGCCATCGCTAAAATACTGACTGCTTATACCCTTGGAACAGCTACTGATTTCTGGGGAGATATTCCTTACTCCAAAGGTTTTAGCAGCGGTGTTTTCAAGGTGCCTTACGACAAACAGGAGGATATCTATAAAAGTATCCAGTCGTTGCTCAGCGATGCTATTGCCAACATCGATAAAAACAGCAGTCCGAAGAGCCCCACGGGCGACGACTATTTTTACAACGGTAATATGAGCGCCTGGCGTAAGCTCGCCTGGTCGCTGAAAGCCAGGTATTATATACATCTCACAAAAGCGCCCGGGTATACTGCTAAAACGCAGGCGGAAAATGCGATGACTGCTTTAAAGAATGGCATGACATCCAACAACGACGATTTTAAGTTTACTTACACTGGTGCGGCCGGATCGGAAAATATCTGGTACCTTACCTTTACACCGGTAACCACCTATGTGATGAATGCCACACTGATAGATTCATTGCGTAACAGGAATGATCCAAGGCTGCCGAAGATGATTGCTCCCGCTACGGCAACAGGATTATATACTGGTAGAAAGATAGGTACGCCCACCGGGGACCTGGCGAAGTACTCCTATCCTGCCGCTTTGTATGGCGCGAAATCATCTTCCAACTACATATTCAGTTATTCAGAAGCGCTATTCATACAGGCAGAGGCCCTGCTGATCACCAGCGGTTATGCCGCAGCGCAGCCGGTATACGTAAATGCCATCAATTCACATCTGTTCAAACTCGGTATTGATACTACTTCCGCTGCTGCCATTGCATATGTAAACAGCCGAAAACTAACCGGCAGCAATGCCTTGCAGCTGATCATGGAAGAAAAAGCGGTTGCTAATATTTTTAATTTTGAAACGTATAACGACTGGAGGAGGACAGGCTTTCCAAAATTGCAGAAAGTAGACGGCGCATTGATAGACATCCCCCGAAGGCTATTATATCCGCAAAGCGAGATATTAACGAATGCACAGCCCCAGCAAACGGCCATACAGCGTACAAAGGTTTGGTGGGATAACTAAAATGGGCGTAGTTATTTAGAAAGTATCCCTCACAAAATGAAATGTCCCCTAACTTTAGACAAGATTGGGGGACATTTCATTTTGTGAGGGTTGCTTTATTTAAATCAACATTATTGTTTCACCACTTTTATCGTCTTGCTTTGAGTGCCTTGTCTGATACACTCACCTCCTCAGATAAAAAATTATGCGCTGTACGTCTTTGCTATGACTCCTCCAGGGAAAGTCTTTACATCCGACAATTTCATGTAAAGCGGTATTTCAACACCGGTAAAAATCGGCAACCCTGAACCCAATACGACAGGATGAATGGCCAGGTGGAACTCATCGATGAGACCCGTTGCAATGAGGCTCTGCATAAATCCCGCGCCGCCAATTGCTAAGATAGGTTTCCCAGATCCGGCTTTTAGCTCCCTGATCCCTTCGGCAAGATCACCATCAAAAACCCGCGCCCCGGCCCAGGAAGCCGCTGCGGCCGACTGCTCCGAAGTAGAATTAACGCCTTTAAATCCTTTTTTGGTGAAGACTGCCTTGGGAATTTCGTTCATCGGGGCGGCAAAAGGCCCGGTCGCTGTTGGCCAGTAGGGAGCCAGTGTTTCAAATGTCTTCCTGCCCATGATAATTAACCCAGCTTCCTGGATTTTTCCTACACTCCAGGCCATTGATTCCGCATCCCCGGTTTTGAAAACCCAATCTTTCCCGCCATCGGTGCTGCTTACGAAACCATCGACCGAAATCGACATCTTCATTATTAATTTTCGCATAGCTAAATGATTTGTTTCACAAATGTACCGAGCGATTTCTGATAGCATGGAGGGTGAAAGCGACAATACTGAGGGTGAAATGCGACATCGCGGGCTGGGATTTTAAGCATATTAACATAAATAAAATTGAACTGCATAATTCCATAAATTTAAGCATGAACTTCCGTTTAATTGAACCAGGATACCCGGAGAAATTTTAAACAAAACGACCATGAAAAAAGGTAAAAAATATGATACTGTGACCGAGTTGCGAAAGGGCCGCGAAGAATCAAACCTGGATTATAGTAAAATTCTCACCGTACTATTACTATTTATTCACCTCGGCGTTTTCGGGCAGAATGCACAGTCCCTTAGCATAGGCCAACGCACTTTTCATTTTAAAGATGAGAAACGTAACCGGCCCATAGTCACGGAAGTATGGTATTCAACAACGGATACACTTAAAGCAAGTGATAAAAGATATTCTCCTTTTTTACGCAGTTACACTGTACGCGATGGAAGTTTACCGACAGGTAAGCGGCCCCTCATTATGGTTTCACACGGAACCGGTGGGAACCGGCTTTCGTTGGAATGGTTAGCACAAAGTTTGGTTCAATCCGGTTTTATTGTAGCTGCCGTTGATCACTGGGGCAATACAACAGATAATAAAATCCCGGTTGAATTTATGAAACCATGGGAAAGACCGCAGGATATCAGCTTTGCGCTTACCCAACTGCTGAAAGAAACGGATTTTAAAGCAGTGATAGATACAAAAAAAATCGGTGCATTGGGCTTTTCCTTTGGCGGCTATACCGTAATCGCTTTGGCCGGCGGAATAATTGATTATCCGGTCATGCTGCATTATTACCGCACGATAGGTCGTAGGGAAGTTGAGTTTCCCGAATACCCGGGGTTAGGCCGCTTACTGTATGACAGTACTTTGCTTGCAGCTACTAAACACGTTCCCAATTTAAAAGATAGCCGTATCAGCGCCTTCTTCGCCTTATCTCCAGGCACGGGACCGGGCTTTATCCATAAACGGCAGTTTAAAAATGTTCACGGACCTGTTTTTATTACCGGCTCACTGGCAGATAGCATGGCGCCTGTTAAAAGCAATGCGAGGGTATATCATAAGCTGATCAGCGGTGCTGGTTATTATGAGTTCGGTGGTAAAGTTGGACATTATGTAATGTTAGGCGAAGCAGACGACGAATTAAAGAAAGAAGCGCCGATTCCATTTGTAGATGATCCTTCTGTCAGCAGGCACCAGGTACATTTAAAAGTCGACAGCCTCACTACTGATTTTTTTAAAAGAAATTTGAAATGATGTTTATAAACACACAGCGGTATATTGATGTAATAGCTAAAAACAGAAAAGCCGCATAATTTACAATTACGCGGCTTAAGGTCTTATTTCGCAGGGCAAAGGGGACAATGTTCGAACCCTTTGGGAACTGATTTGAAAGAGATAGTCGTCTTTATTGATGCAGGCAAATTCAGGGTTGGTCTCGTGTGACTTTTTTAGATCGCAGCATAGTCCGGATAACTTGTACTGCCTGTTCTGCACCTGTAGGCTGCAGCGTTCCACGAACAGTATCCGCAATGCTATGCGGATTAATCACTACCTCAATACTCTCCCCACTGGATACCGATAACCGGAACTTTTGTGCCTGGATATAACGCACACCTTCAGGTAAGGTATAAGAACCAGAAGTTTCTTCTGTGGTAACGGATACTACATCCTGGTAATGATATTCATATGTTCTTTCATTCAGGGGGATTTTTCTGATGAAATTATAATCACAGATGTAAGAAGCCAACAGGTGATCTGCCAGCAAAAAAATGGTTACCCGGTATACTGCAAATCGCAATACTTTGTCTTTTCCCTTTCTGTATAAAATTTCGTCGGCTGGAATACCTCTGGTGACCCAGTAAATGGGTGCATAGATTCTCAACGGGTCTTTAATGATTTGCTCTTTTTCAAGCCCCAGTTTTGCATAGGAAGCATTTACCAGGTTGCTGATATCTTCATGCAGCCAGGTATCTACGGTTTCGTCTGAAGGAGCTGTACGATACCTGTATATAACAAATGTTATCCAGCTTACTGCCGCAAGTGTCGCCAGCCACCCCAGTTCAGCGAATCCTTTCATTTGAGGAGAACTATAATATATTGACAATAGTCCCAGTATCAATATAATGATGGGTGTTTTTAATTTTATTTTGAAGAAATATTTCCTCAACTCTTTACTTCTGTAGTTTCTATCCATAAGGGTTATTTATCGGAGGCTGTGTGGTAAATTTATTTTAATCTTTCGAGGAGTATGCTGGTAATGATTGTGTCTGTTGCGTTGGTATGTTGTATTAGTTCTATGATTTTAGGTTTATCAACAGGGCGTCTGGCAGCCTGATTGATGAGGTCTTGAATGGCACCGCTGTCCGAGATAAATCCGTTGCCTTTATAAAAATCATCTTTAACCAATGCGCTCAGGTAATAGTAGTGTGCCTGGGCCGGATCAAGAGAAATGGCTGCTGTAAGATCCGGATCAATTTTATCTGCGATGGACTTGATGAGAAATTTTGGTCGTTTCCCATGTAGGTTTGCAAGGGAACGGTAATAGAAAGCATCTGCAATGGTGTCATCGGACTGCAATATGGTATCCAGCAATTTCAAAGCATCCTCATATCGTTTCTGCTGTACGCTTTTTATTGCACGTTCAATAAGGGATGTTACATCAGGTGTTGCGTATACATGAAAAATCATATTCCCAACATTTATCTGTGTATTTACTTTTTGTTCCCGCTGATTGAATGTTGTCATATAAACAGTCCTCCTATTGCCTGTATTAGGTGAATGATACCTTGGACTAGGCCCCCTGCTGCGGATACGCCGGTAAGTATATCTTTTGCAATAATAAGGTAGCCAGTTAAGGTGGCTTTGTTTACTTTGGGCAGACTTGCCTCTCTGGCAGCATTTTTCAGGGCCTCTTTAGCTTTGGCACCTGCTTCTGCGTCTATCTTATTTTCAGTAATAAACTGATTCAAAGCGTCAGACAGTTGCTGCATGTGTTCTATCAGTTCATTGCGATTTTGAATAGGATTAAAATGTATATCCCGGCCTGCATTATATTGGTTATTGACGTTCTGGCCCTGTTGGTTGAAAGTGGTCATGTAAATGTAGATTTATCGATTTGAAATGCTGCTGGTGATTAACAATGATACAGTACGGTTAAAGTTATCTTGCAAGAAAGGAACCTATTCTGAAGATAATAAATTTTACATAAATAATGATTAACAATAAGAGACACTGTATATGAGAATGTTTCATTTCAAATATTTTAAGCAGATTTTTTTTTGCCTGGAAATCCAGAGCCTGCTGCAATGTTCTTTCTGTTGTAGGGCTGCCCAGATAAACATTTTTAGTGACACGGGGTATTGGGGTGGCTTTTGGGGGATGCAACTCATCTGTACCGAATAAAAAGCAGAAGAGCTGCATAAATATTACAATTGAAAGGAAATGGCTCAGTTTGTTAATTATCATTCTCTTAGGTTTGAATTATAACCGGCCACAACTTGCTTTTATCAGATAGTTATGGCTGAATATAATTTTTATATTCGGCCGTAAAGATGGGGGGATGCTGGTAATGACCGGGGAAAATTAAACTGAAATCGACTAACTAATCGACTAAAACAAAAAAAAACGCGACTAGCGCGGGTTTCTTCAAAATTCTGCGGGCTACCAAGGGACAAGTTTCGAACCAGTTTACGGATAGTTTGTCTGAAATTCTGGCATTCATCAGTGAAAGTCAGTGCTATATTGCTAATAGCGCATCCAGATTTTAATAATCAAAGTCTTTCAGTTATCAATCTTGATGGTTGAAGCCTTATTCAGCCATGGTATGTTAATAATGACTTGGTATATACAGTTGCTTTATATATTTATGCCTGATCATTTATTTCAATATTTTAATCCAATTAGAGATTATATATTGAGCAACAAACTCTGCCAACATTATGAAATGTTTCTTTAGTTTTCTTATCCTCCTATACGCGATGACTACTTTAGGGCAAGCGTCCTTTCCTAAAGGTTTTAAATTAATAAAAGGCGACAATTTAACAGGAGAAGATGATAGATACTCTGATGGAAAAGATATTTTTCAAATGCATTTCTTTTTTAGATCCTATGACGGCGATTGCACCTGGAATGATGAAAAATATAAACAACACATTGCAGAAAGCATCGGATATCCAATGTATCGGACTACAGATAGTCTCTTGTGGGGAACGGGGAAAATTGATGGATATTACTCCTACGTAGTAGTAGACTGGCATGGTGAAGTATTTGAACTTTTTTCTAAATACAATGATGCAGACTTCTCTTACTATTCGAAATGGCTTATTTCTTCTATAAGAGAATATCGTAAAAGAGGAAAAATGTTCATGTTTCTGAGGAGGTTCCATTTGATTTCATGACCAAAGACTGGCTATGAGCTGACACAGACTGTATGCGTAAAACTGACCGGGGAAAATTAAACTGAAATCGACTAACTAATCGACCATAAAAGAAAAACCCGCGACTAGCACGGGTTCCTTCGAGATTTCCGCGGGGTCCAAAATTCAATCCTTTATTGGTGAAATACATCTTAAAATCAGGTGGCAGCTGGATTGCTATCGAGTTTTATATAGATCCAACGGGGTTTGGGTCTGATATTGAAACGCCAGAGATATCACACTTTATCTTCTAAAAATATCAGCCGCTAGCTCTTTAAATCTCCATCTGACAATTTTTGTATCTAATTGATATTTATATGTTTATTTATTAATATAATTTTATGCTACACTTGTCATGTATAAAAAAGTGAATTATCTTTACACGATAATCGCCTCATGTATAATTTCTATGTATGAAACCTGATAAGCCATATAATGATCTTATTCCATTGCCTCCACAAAGAGCGATGATAGAAACTCTGCCTATATTAAGGCAATTGGTTAATTCCTCAGTGGCTTTAGCAGAATTAAAAGGATTAGCCAATATTTTACCCAACCCCAATATTTTGCTCAATGCAGTTATATTAAAAGAAGCAAGTGCCAGTTCTGAAATCGAAAATGTTATTACAACTCAGGATAAACTTTATCAGGCATTATCTGCTGATACATCCTTAATTGATCCGGCAACAAAGGAAGTGCTTCGCTATCGGGAAGCAGTTTTATATGGATTCAATTTTATCAGGCAGAAAGGCTTTTTAAATACCAACTCAATTGTCAGTATTCAACAAAGGCTGGAAGAAAATAATGCAGGTATACGTAAATTACCAGGAACAGCATTACGTAATGGAGCTACAGGAGAAGTTATTTACACTCCTCCGGATGACTATGATACTATCCTGGGGCTGATGAGAAATCTAGAAGAATATTTAAATAGTAAAGACGACCTTTCTCCCCTTATTAAACTGGCAGTGCAACATTATCAATTCGAAAGTATTCATCCATTCTATGATGGTAATGGTCGAACGGGAAGAATCATCAACGTACTTTATTTGATCATTCATGGATTGATTGATAGCCCGATATTATATTTGAGTGATTTCATAATAAAGAATAAACCTGACTATTATCGCCTTTTACAGACAGTGCGCATAAGTGGAGAATGGGAAGAATGGATTCTTTATATACTGAATGGAATTGAGCTAACTGCAAAGCAAACAATTAATCAGATTAAAGAGATTAATAGGTTATTTATTGCCACACAGGAGAAAATAAAAATTGAAGCAGAAAAGCTATATGATAAAGAGCTTATAGAACTATTATTTGAACAGCCTTATTGCAGAATCGATTATGTAATTGAACGGTTAGGTGTATCAAGAATTACAGCCTCTAAATACCTGAAAGGATTGGAAAAGATTGGTATCTTAGAATCCAGGCGTGTGTGGAAGGAAATATTATATATCAACACAAACTTGTTTGCACTGCTAAAAAGTTAATTAAAATAAAGAAAATCTGCGCAATGTGCAGGTTTCTAAATACTTGCAGTTGGAGAAAAGGATTTCTACACAGCACAACTACTTTTGTGAGCCGATCTCCCTCCTTCAGAGGGCTGGAACTTTCAATTGAAAGGCTTAATGACATTAAAGATTGTCTAACAGACCTGTTTGACATTGATATAAACCCCAAAGAGAAACCAAGTAAGCAAGTAAGTCTAATCCTTTAGATAATTGTAATAGTACCTGCAAGCTTGAACAGAACAATTATTTCTTGCAAATCATCTATATCAATTGCTAGTGGTATCTCTTTATATCCAGGCAGGAAACTAATTTTAGCCCGATGTCTTCCATCCTGAAAGACAATCTGTTTGCGATTATCAGAGAGGTTTATGGTTCGAGGATCAACAAATTGTTTGTTTTCCCAGCGATCCAGAATTCGGGCAATTCTGGAATCATTTAGTTTATCACCGGTGAAAAGCGATGAGCAATCCACGTCGTAAAAATTAGCAAGCTTCATAAAGGATGATGGGGCTGCCAATTTTATAGCATAACGACGTTTCCTTGACAGATTGACTTATATCCAGCAATTTGCTTTTATTGTGTCCCCAAGCCCATTTTGATATGATCGATTTCAGTTCTTCAATTGATTTGTCAGTATACTTGACGATAGGATCATCATGAATAGTATTATCAGCTTTTTGAATTCCATATTTAATCTTCAATCATAAAATATCTTTCGACGGGAAATTAGAGGGGAATGATAAATTAGAAAATTCAATTGATTTCTCGCTCATCGCCCACCTGTCGGGCAATACCCCCGAAAATGCAAAAGGGACAAATCATACTGATGATGATTTGTCCCCTTTCGCGGGCTACCAGGGACAAATATCGAACCTTTTCGCCTCCGACCTTGATAAAATCTACCAGTTTACAAGAAAATTTCTGTGAATACAACCTGCGAGGTGACTGGAAAGATTTTGAACTATTTAATCTAATATTTGGTAAAAATTGATACTTTCTGTACAAATCACAGTACATGTATACACAAACGGTAATCCCTAAATATTCATGTGTTACTCCCAATTAAAATACGAGATCACGTTTATGCTCGTCAAATAAAATTACTAAGCCGCCACAGAAAGAGTTATAGTGGAAAACCGGGAATATGCTGAAGGCGCTGCAACATTTCATAAATGGATTCTTTACAATGTACGATTTATGGCACTGCCCGTTATGGCTAAACCAATCCTGTAATTGTAATCAAGATTAGTAACGTGGTTTCGACACTTGTTGCTGAATAGATTTTTACGGGTGCGCATAAAAAATTTTGTGCCATAGTTTATATGGCATGTGGTACCGAAGGATATTCTCGAATCTGAAGATTGGAAAATAATTTCACCCATTTTATTTGCTATTACTAAGGTCATGGATGGATCATTAAAATTGTTCCAAAGTCGTTAAAATGTCCTGAACCGTGGTGGTGTTATTGATGGTTAATGCTATTGGGCCATTGTAGGTACCTCTCCTGATCTCTATTTCACCAGTATTGTGTTCATACCGAAGGGCGTACCTGCTCCCATTAATGGTTACCCATAAGATATTACCCGTTTCATCTTCATGGCTACCTCTAACCTCAATATCAGTATCCGAATCTTTCTTGAGAACAATTATGCCTAATAAGCCATAAATAATGTCATTTACAAAGAGTGCATGGTGATCTGCCCTTTTTACTACACCTGAAAAATATTTTTGTAAAATATCTACTGTGTTAACTTTTACTGCCATATGTTTTGTTTAAATGATGAAATTATTTTATAAGTCTAATAAATAGGGTAATAAATTTTTTCGAAGGAATGCGAAAGATTTTATGGGCAACGGAAGATCATCCTTTTTAAGATAAGCAAGCGGAATTTCATCGGCCGTTAAAATGAAAGACTTGATCGTATAATTTTCTGCATCGGGAATTAAATTTTTCAGCGAATCCTTATTAGCATTTAACCATTCGTTTCGATCTACGTGTTTACGCATTTTTGCTTTTTTATCCTTTCCATCCCGGCCGAGATAATCATCCATTTCAACTTTCATTTCATGTACGTTCCGTCCACCCTGAATATTTTTACATTCTATGGGATATATTATACGGTTACTGTGATCAATTACGAGGAGGTCAATATCACCATAAGGCTTTTCAGTTTCTATGTGCATTTTCGATACGTCTTTATCCATTGTGACTTCATGTTGTATAACTTCATAATCTGAGTTTTCTTCAAACCAGTTTTTTACCGCTTCCCTGAATGGGTTTCCTTTGTCTCCTGAAGCTGTAGCAAGCCAGCTTTTCATTTCTTCGGATTTACCCCCCGGAAGTTTGCTTGAATATAACAGATAAAATAAGTTGTCGATAAACTGCATTAAATGCCTATACCCGTAATAATAATAAATAGCATCATCCTTTTGTAATTTAACTAATGGCCTTCTGATATAAGAAATCGGCCTGTTATATCTCCAAGGGAAAATATCAACAGCTGTATATCCGTCAGGAGGCACACCGATGCTTTTCCGCTCCAGTAAGGTTAGCAAGTTCAATGCCGTATCAATGTCATCTGCTGAAACACCTTCTATTTGGGATAAAATACTTATTAATGCAGACTCCTCTAGTTCCATGCACGATTGGGCGTTGATAAAACCTTCATTTACCAATGCCCCAATAATTTTTGATAATACGGTAAGCGTTATTCCAAACTCTGCTTTATGAGCGGCATCAAGTTTTTTTGATTCTTCAGTTTCCAATGCATCACCGGTTTTCCTAACCGACACATAATTGGTTTCAAAGTCTTCAATGTTTTTAAATACGGCACTTTCGGTTTTGGCTACAGCATAAGGCTTAAAGGCTTCGCGTTCAACTGTCTTATCTGTGCCTATTCGCCCGGATGGCAATAATCCCATTTCAGGGTCGTCAATACCCATTCGCATAGCCTCACTCAAAGCACCCCATTCTGTAAGTTGGTTTGTCAATGCCAATAACTCGTCTATATCATCAAAATTTGGCCATTTGGTGCCTTTAGGGATATTTATGGTTACAAACTCAATCAAAGTTCTGACTGCATGCGAGGTAATTACGATGTTTTTTTCACCATCCAGTAGCTGTTCGACTTCTGTTTGAAAATCGCTGAAGCAAGCAATCTTGGCTGGAATAACAATTTCTCTAAACTCTCTGAGCTGGATGCACTTTTCATTAAGTTTAATACACCATTGCAATAACCCTGGGCCGTCGAATGTTGCAAGTCTGCTGGTGATCTGGGCAATTAGCGCCGTTACAATATCGTCACAGAGTTTTATTTTATCTTTTTTATCGGGTATGTTAGTAGGGACAACGTAACCCTGCGGAAGATAGCTAACAAGATTGTCCAGGATATAGGAAACATCTGTGTCTTGGACGTATCGGATAGGCGGCAGGTTGCGATCATCCATTTTAATATTGCTGGACGCATCGCTAAAAAGGAGCATTTTAGCACCGGCTGGTTGCAATGTTTGGACGATTATTTCATTAATAATGTCATTGTTCAGTTCGGTGGTGTTACCTGATGCCTTTATGTAGTCCACTATACCCTGTAAAACAGCTTTCATTAATATCTTGTCTGCACTGTTGTCAGAAAGCATGACGGCATATATGTAGTCGAAAGGAATAGTTATGCGTAATGTTGGTGGAACTATTTCGCAGGGCAGTTTAATGTCACTCAGGGCAACTTCCTTAATTATAAACTGTTCTGCCTTCGTCAATTCATCCGCTACCCGAATTTCAATTTCAAACTGAATAAAGCTTTGTTCATTTATGTAGGGGGCTAACAGTACTTCCATTTTGTTCAGCCAGAAAGCGACCGCTTCGCATGTATATGTACCCCAGCTTTCCTTTCCTGCTTTGGTCTGCGGGTTAGTTAGCCAGATAGGCATCTTGTAGTTTTCAATAATTATCCGGAAGGCATCGCTTACTTCTCTTTCGACGTAAATAGGCGCGTAGTCTTTGTAGCGGGTTACTTTGGCAAATGCCATCTTCTCCTGATAGAATATAGGTACGGCATGCTCGTGTTGCTGTTTTTGCACTTCCCTTCTGAAATCATCAGAACCGCCATTTACGATCATAAACATACCGCCCAAAGGATTCTCTTCATCTGAATGAAGTAAGCTACCATGATTTTTCCTGTAAATGGCATAGGCATCCATTGCACCACCCATCGTCATTATCCTTGCTAATTCATTTGTTCTGCTATAACATTTGGCAAACTTCCAGAGTGTAAGGCTGTTTACGTTGGACGAATGGGTTATTGTCCATAGTTCCCGGTATTTTAAAGCTAATGATTGATTACCGGCAGAAGGCTTAGACCACATAAAGGAGTAATCATTTGCTGTTTCTCCTATAACGTACAAACAGAATACACCGAATGGCTGTGCGGCTTCGAGAGTGCTTAGATATTGAACCACTTGAGCAGTTCTATCTTCATATGGGTCAGGAGATTTTGCTGTAGAAATGCTTTCCTTAGTAGGGACGGGCGATTCGCCCGTTTTAATATAGCAGACATAGGCAAGTTTCTGCTTGTCGAACTGAAAAACACCTTCCTTAATCGGGAGTGGATCTTTTAATTCGGGGAGTTTGATATCGGTTGCCAGCCAACCTGTTTTAGCAAGGGCCACACAAGCAAGATGGAATTGTCTTTCATATAATAATTCCATTAACTCATCATAGCAATTGTGTTCTTTCGCCTTTTGATAGATATAGACTATCAACGCGTTTAAGACACCAGTTGGCATATAAAGAATGATGCCATCTTTGACAGCAATGAGCGGCTTAAAGTTGACTATATTCTCGTCCGGATTATCATTATGAAGTTCTTCCGAGCTTGGCTGCACTATAAAGTCTTCCAAAATGCTGATGTCATAACCGTGTGCGTCGCATACCTCTTTCAAATACGCTCTGGTAAAGTAGATGGCGTCTATGTATTGAGCGGTTTTATCATAAGCCGGAAATTCAATATCATCAGATTCTCCTTCCTGATAAATAAATGGTTGATGCCCGGTTTCATGTGCCACACTTTCGCTCATGAATAAAAGCAAGCCTATCGCGTCCCTCACCCTTTTAATAAATTCACCGCTGAGGTTATTCTTGACAAGGAAAATGCACTCGGTAAGCAGGTTCAGTATGCCAGTAAAGCCATCGTATATACCTGGATATACGATGTAATTACCTTGCTCAAAAATTGCGATCTCCGTGTATGCGTTAGCAAGAGGATCTTCCATTGCAGCACCATCTGTATAATGTTCAATTACCTCTTTTAATTTTTCCCACGATGCTTTTGGTTTCTCATCGTTGGGGTCAAATTGACGTAAAGTTTTAAGGCATAACTGCTCAAAGCGAATATTTCTGCCGTGGTTTTCAGGATGAAGTTGCAATGCACCTAATACTCCTAGTATCTGTACAGAACTATTAGAAGCCAATAGACTTTCAAAATTCATTGGAGGTGTATTAACCTGCGCCTCTACCCTGTTATTTTCCTGCTTTAAATGGCACTGTTTATATTTTTTCCCGCTGCCGCATGGGCAGGGGTTATTTCGTCCTATTTTGCCCATTGCTATGTTTAAATGTGAATAACCAATTAATATTCTGAAATACTTTTCTTATGCTTTGTTAAGGCCTGAAGTGAAATTTTCAGATTCGCTTTTTTCCTGTAATATTGGGACAAGTTGTTGCCAGTATTTAGGTTTTAATGAATTTTTTAAACCTTTGCAAATGATATGGGCCAGCATTTCTTCAAACCTGTTCCATTTATCGTTATATATTATTTCGTTACGAGCAGAATTTAAGTCCAAACCGTTTTCTCCTTGTACATCAAGAATAATTAATATTGGCAACGGCCATTTAAGGGTAGATTTCTTATCTCTATTGTAATATTCCGGAAACAGATTCCCTGCATAGTTGATACCGTGTAAGGAAAAGCGAGATTTCGACTTTGCAAGCGTACTATAATGCGAGCTTGATTTTATATTTCCCTGATCATCCACGTCAATTGTAGAACTACTTTTATCAATCTCATTACTGCCTAAGCGAATTTCCATATTCAGCTCAAAAATTTCTTCGTCAATTGTTACCTCTTTAGATAATTTGTTTATGATTTTAACTGGAAGATTATCTTTTTCTAAAATTGCGACGACTGCGTTGCCATAAAAACCATTTTCATTTAGTGTGATTTTTACTTCTTTTATATTTTCCTCTTCTTTCCATGAATAATCTTTTAATTCAGCGGCTTCGAGGTTCTTAAAGTCATTTTGTGTATAAGAGAGCTTTTCTTTGTCTGTTTCAATATTTACTGTAAATGGAGGGTTGGGGAAAACATTTTGCACCGAACGGATGAATTGCGATTCTGTCATTTTCTTCCACGGATTTTTCTCCCTGAGTAGTAACTTGGTGGATGTTCCAGGTATTTTTTTATCACATTTAAGAATCGTAAAAATGCTATCATGCCCCTCTATTATTAATTTCAAAGGCTTGTCATAGTCAAATTGTTCCATCAGTCTTTTGGTTTCCACTTCTATTGTATCAGCAATCATAAAGCAGGACAAAATGCCTATGCCAAATTCAGAAACAGGAGCAAAATTAAGATCGGATTTGGCCTTTAATTCATAAAAGTCCCTTGACTTGTAAAAAGATGAACCTATTTTGGAATAATATTTGTCGATTATTTCTTTGTTCATTCCTATGCCATTATCTATTACTTCAAGGAAATCCTCATCTCCTTGTGTATAGAATTTGACGGTTATTTCAGGGATATACGGGGCGCCCCATTTCTCATGCAGCGCCATGCTTAATTTGCAAGCATCTCTTGAATTTTGCAAAAGCTCTCTTAGTGCGACTTCTGGATTTCCATATAGCTTGGTTCCCATAAGTAATTCTATCACCTGATTCTTATTAAGCTCAAAAGAAGTGTTTTCGTAATAATAGATAGGATCGCCTGTAATAATGTCCTTTTCTGCTTCGATCCTATCTCTTGTTACCCTCACAGGCAACGAAATTTTATAGGGATTTGATTTTGTTCCAATAAATTCAGGCATTTTCGCGAGAATAATTCCACAATTTTTTAGCTCGTCATCTATGTAGTCACAAAATTTCCTAATACTTGCTTCAACGGCTGGATGAGTACATTTAGCTGAAAATGTAATATCATCATTAGTGATCTTCCATGCCTGCACTGCTCTGTGTTTCTGCCACTCCGCTAATGAAACCGGATTTCGTACTGTTAAATGAGAGAATAATACAGACGGCGTTCTTTTTGCGTCAAAATCCAGAAGGTCTGCAAGTCTTAAAATGAGACCAACAAATTGAAGATTTGTTGTAATATTTTCCCCGCATAGATATGACGTATCCATTTTTAAAAGCGTCATCGAATCTTCGTTGTGGCTGAAGCATAATTGAGCAAGTACTTGGGTTAGATCGGTATCGCCATACTTTATACGGTTCTTCCATTCCTTTGCTATGATTATTTTAGCTCTTTGTGCATGCGTTGTTCTTATGTATTCTGAAATTAAAAAGTCTTCTAATAATTTAACTTTCGCGTCATGTTTCTTTTCTTTAAATCGTGCAATCTCATCTAATTTATCTGGATAGGTTTTAGTAAACCTTTCAAATTCCAAATATAGCGCCTGCTCGTCTCCTTTAGGATCTGTATTTTCCCAATTTTGCTTCCAGGCTCTAATTTCATACTCATAAGGAGCCATCCCCAAGTCATGAAAGAAGGCTGTTAGTATTAGAAGCATTAAGTCAGGAATAGACAAACATGCAATTCGCTCTTCAGGTATTAGTTTTTCCATATTATACAAAACACGGAACAAATGGGCTCCATCATGTAAAGTATATTCCGGCATATATTTGATGATTAACTTAGATTTGTCATAGGCATCCCTTACACCATCCAGAACAATAGATGTCACCTGAGCCTCTATGATATTCCCTTCGTGGTGTGCTTTTTCTTTGAAAATCTGGAAAATCTTGCTTTTTAATAGTTGACTTTCTATCTCTGTTGTCATGTTCGTTGCTTTACTTTTGATTGCGTTAGGTACTTCAATGCTTTGGAAATTCTATAATAACAGGCAGGCTACGATCCGTGTGCTAGCGGCCATTTTTCATTTCAGTAAGAATTTTACTCGCATCTTTAAACTTGTCACCAACTTCTTTCGATTCCAAAACGTGTTTTTTGATATACCCTACAAGACCACGAAGTATTGAATCACTGCTTGCATAAATATTTTGGCTCTCGAGAAGTTTTATACAATCTCTAAGTACACCGTCAGGCAACCTTAGCTTTTTAATGCAAATTGCATAGAAAAATTCGGTGATCGCCTCTGCGTGGGCATCACCGAGATGCGATATCATATCTCCTAAAATAGCCTGTATCTGCGATGACATTTCATCTGAGAGATGATATTTTAGCTCTTCTCTGGTAGCTGCTCGTAATATACAAGATTGTATAATTCCATCATTATACCGGACAAAGTTGCCGGGCTCAATAAGATTCCGCACATATTCCGTTTGAAATAATTTCCCTTTCGACCTCATTTCGTTAAGAACAGAGTCAATTATAAAATAGACTTCCGATTGCGTAGCATGATCAAAATTTGTATTAGGAGGGGCAAAGGCAAATCCATTATTAAGCTTTAAAGAATTGCCAGTGAATGACGGGAAGAGCAATGTAGTGTCTAATCCAACCTTCGTCCCGCATTCATTTAGCTCCTTCTCACGCAACTCGAAATAATTCTTCGTCGCGTCGAAATCATTCATTTCTTCGGCGAACTCTTGAAACTCTTTAGAAAAGTCTAACTCAATATGCCAGGGCGTTTTGATAGCTTGTTGTGTACAATAGATGGTTTCGACGTTCACGATTTTATGTGTTCCTCGTCCAAACTCGCCCTGACCCAAATTAGTTTCTAAAAACTCGAGATGCTCCTTTCCTTCAGTACGGGTCAAAAAAGTAAAGAACATCCGGCGATATGTTTTCTCGAATTCTCGCAATGCTCGGCTCAAGTATAATAAGTTACCACCAGTAACGATTGAAGAGCTGACGACAGCAATTACCCCCTGACCATCTTTATCAATTTTGCCCAACTCATCTATTGAAAGAATATTCACGGTTTCGAATTTGCCTCCATTCTCTCTAATTATATCAGCAATGACCTTTGCAAGTGTGCCTGACGCCTTGTCTGGCAGGACTACCATATATTTTAGCGCAGCAGGTATGTTTTGTAAGACAAGCTTCTCCAATTTATCAAATATGTTTTTGAACAAGAATGGCACAGTTTTTCTATTTGGCCAGTGCTCAAAAAGTGCATCCAGATCAGCGTAAACTTCATACTTTTTATCATTCAGGCTATTTTCCTTGTAAAATGCCCGAATTATACTTTGGTCACCATCCGCCTTGCGATAAAAATCGCCGAATGATTTTAAAAACGCGGGCTGATCATTAACCGTTATTCTGTGTCCAATCACGTTTGGTTTCTCGAGCAAGAATACATCACCCTCCACTTTTATTGGCGTTGAACCATCATTGCAAAGTTTGCATTGATCACCCTTTTTTACATTATAACTTACAAATTTGCTTAAGCCTTCAGGGTTAGTATTCTTGTCAAATGACAGATCACAAAGAACCTGATCAGCATATTGCTGTTCAACAGAAAGGCCATAGATGACGACAATATTCTCGATGGCTATGTTTTGGGCTTTATTGCTTGTCATCCTTGTCAAAATACTTCCTGAGGTCGACGAGGAGATTAGAAATAAGCTATACCTGCTCGCCTTGAATGTGGATTTTTCAAAAAGTTCATAGGAGCCAAAACTCTCAACGTGTACAATGTCCATTGTAACACCAAGTTCTTTGAGAATTGATATAAAAGCGAACGCCAAGGAATTTATTGAACTAGTATCGCAATAAATATTTTTAAAGGTGGTGCATTTAAAATGAAGAACAATATTGGCTGCAATAAAAAGAATTTCGGCACCATTGATAAGAACATTTCCTGTTCTTAGGAATCGGTCACAGTGTTTCCCGGATGGGAATACGAAGTGATGGGCACTTTGAGAAACTATAAGGCCTCCTTTATCATTAAATATTTTTACCATTCCCCGATTCAACATTTCTCTTAACACCGAGTCATCAGGTACCTTTCCCAAAATGGATTCTATTTTACCATCCTTCGTAATACAGCCTATAATAAGATTGTCATTTGCATGATCAATATTGAACTTAGGGATGAATCCGTGGAGGCTGGACCCTGCCTCAAATAGCTTTAGAACATCCTCTCTATTATATTCAAAACATATAATAAATACCTTATCGGGCAGAGTGTTATTAAAAAAGTATTCTCGAAGTTGAATCTGAATATCTGCAACGTCGGACATAAGGCTCTTATAAGGGAAAAAAACAGCCAATACGTTTTGGAGCTTTTTCCCTTGCCCTGGTTCAGCTATCTCTTTTATAAAGCTATAGATAAAACATTTCCTCATTTATAGTTATTTTGGGGTAAGGGAAACGCTATTGTTAAAACAGCTCCTTCAACATTACTCATTATGGTAAACTCAGTCTCGGAATTCGTGTTCCAATCAAACAATATTATGTCTGTTGCACTTTCAACCTCAGTATGGGGGTGCCTAATTAAATCTCGATATAGCGAACATCTACTGGTTCGGATTTTTAGAAATCCGTTTAGTTTTGTAAGTAGCTCAAGGACTGCGTTCAGGCCAAAACCTTTATTCGTACCCTTCCATGTTTCTACAGATGTTGATCCTTTTTGGAGACATTGCTTGACCACATTAACTTCATTTTTTATACTAATATCATTAGTCCAATGTTTTCCTAAAAACCTTTTTACTAAGCCGGGTCCACTATCATAGACTGAAATCTCGAGAAAGAAACTGTCTTGCTCATCTGCTGAACGTGTATAGTACTCAACTAAGCCTGGGTGCTGGTTAGTATTCCCGATAAAATTTCTGCGGTTACTTCTAATAATTTGCATGGACACCCCCCGGCTGTTCGGTGAAAGAGTCACTAAATTCAGGTAATCAGTTCTCGCATGTTCATCTGTGTTTCTCAATAACTCCCAAAGAATTTTTTCAATGTCATCCTCGACCGGAGATATTGCCGAATTGAGTCTTCCCTTATAGATTTTCCCCAAACACTGGAACGCGCGATAAATGGTATTATCCAATACAGATGGCACATCAGCAAATTTTTCGTGATCTGGATAAAGCCAATGGGAAAGCCCCTTTGACTTAGAATAGTGATCAAAGCAGGGGATAAATATCTCGTTATTAGGTAAGTCTTCGTCAAAGAACTCAATTTTTGAGTTCATTTCGGATGTAAATGGTCGAAAATTTAGTTTTATGGATTCACCAGTATTATTTAATATCTCGACATTTTTCCAAACTGTCAGCAGAACAATATATCCGAGAGAAGATTCGGCGAATTCTTGAAGACCTTTAGCGTCGTTTTGGTCAATCGGTATTATCAACGCTCTAGGACTCACAGTTCTCATCCATTTAAAGACGATTTGAATGACCGATATCTGAATTCCGAAACCTCTATATTCAAAAGTTTTTGGTAATTCCAGATTACAAGGCCCGGTACAACTATCCAATTCTGTAATCACTTGCTCAATCTCCGCAAATCCTAATCTCCGAGGTATCGTTATAGTCATAACTTCCATTTTTCGGTGTTATATTCTCCTTATCCTAATTACTAAAAATACAGGCAATCCCGTTACGATTGAAAATAGGCCCATTCTACTATCTAAATACTAAATAAATTATCTCATACTTCATGTTGATTACCAATTTCTCAATATTCTCTGAATTTACGATTGATTTTAACAAATATGAAAAAAGCTTATTTCGTGATAAGATGAAGAAATTAGGCTGGACTATTCAAATGATAGCTTTCCTGAAAGGAAGCGTATGGAAAAAATTTAATTCTCAAATTGTTTAAAATTAAGTAGTTATGATGTAATTTCATTTTCCTAGCTCGCGCAGCACTAAAATGTGGGTCTTGGAGCACTATTGCAATAGCAGACAAGAGGGCCACGAGATATTGCTGGATACAACAAAAACCCAGCGCGAGACTTGCCGGGTTTTCTATCCATTTTTTGCTAAAATACCTATAACCGCTTTTCCACATATTTACTATACCAATCTCTTAATTTCTGTACTTCTGCATCAAACAAGGAGTTGAGCTTTTCCTTTTCTGCATTACTTAATGCAGGGATAACCTTACCATATTTATCTTTCGCGTCCTTAGTTCGCAATTTTCGGTAGAAGGTCGGTGTACTCCATTTGCATTCTTCGCATGCGCGGTTGCGGAAGTTAACAACGGAGTTTGACAGTACTGTGTGCATGACGAGGGCGAGGTTTTCTCCTTTTGGAAGTAGTGGTGTGTTACTTGCTTTCATTTGTTATTGGATTTTTATTGTTGGAAGGCGGTTGGAAGATTCTTTACGCTAATCGTTCTAGTGGGAGATCCACAGTAAAGGAAGTGCCACTATTCGCGCGGGTATGGGTTTGTATCGAGGCCCCGAGTAGGTCAGAATATAATTTACAGATATAAAGCCCTAGCCCCGTACCGCCTTTCCCAATATCGGTCAGTTGATAAGGCTGAAATAGTAAAGGCGCGAGTGCGGCAGGGATACCGCTACCTTCATCTTTTACCTGTAAGGTTAATTGTTCTGTTGTCAGGGTGATCATCAGTAGTACTTTTCTGCCAGCGGCCGTATAGCGAAAAGCATTCGTTAGAAGATTGCAGAGTATCTGTTCTATTTTTTCCTTATCGGTATTGATAGGTGTTTCGATATCGGTATAATGAATGTGCTGCTCAAAATTGATTTCCCGACTGGTTGCCATCAACTCAAATGGCTTAACCCACTGTGGTAACCATTCACTCACTAAAAAACTGCTTTTCTTTACAAGTGGCACTGCGATACCTTTTCGATAGGTAACAGTACTCAGCATATTGCCCATTACATTTTGCATGTTATGGCAGGTACATCGGATAATAGAAAGGTAGTATTGTAATGTGTCCATATCCATTGTATCAATGTTTTCAAGTGTAGCATCGCAAGCAATATTGATGGCCGATAATTGGCTGGTGGTTTCATGGGCGAAGAGAGCTAAAAAATCTTCTACGTCCTGCAATCCTTCCGGTTGTTCCCTTATAGCTCCTACTTCTCCTTTACTTCCATGCAGGGCGTGAGTGGCAATTACGAGCCGCTCAAAGCGTTTATACATCATCATTAAATAATCCCGCTGCCATGGGTCGCGCTGATATTTGCTTTGGGGATTGCTGATAGCGCCTACTGTAGCGTCCCATAAGGTAGTATTTGCGTCTGCAGGGTCAATGTCGGTAAAAAAAGAGCGGATTTCATTTTCTGCCTGTAGTACTTGATGGTAGCCGGGTACGAGAGTTCGCCGCCTGGACTGTATATTTGTGTCCTGCATAGTGAAAAGGATTTTGGATTTAAAGAAATAATCTTGATGTAACTGCTTTTTTCATTTTGATAAACAAAGGAACAGGAAGGGGGGTATGTAATTCACATTTTTTCTTTGTATCTTACAGATAATCAAATGTTTTTTACTGTACACATTTTCATATATTTGTAACAATTATGACGACTACAGCAATGCCCAATAACGTACATCAAGGAAAAAATGTAAAACGTATCCGCGAAATTCTCGGCGTCAAACAGGATGCTTTAGCTTCTTTGTTGGGTGAGGATTGGAATCAGCAAAAAATCTCTTTATTGGAGCAAAAAGAGATTATTGACTCCCCGTTGCTGGAACAGGTGGCAAAAGCGTTGAAAGTTCCAGCGGATGCGATTAAAAATTTTAGTGAAGAAGCAGCTAATACCTACTTCAACACATTTAATGATAGTAGTGTGAACAATGGCACAGTTGGTTGCACAAATTATCATTGCACTTTTAATCCCATTGATAAATTAGTAGATGTTTTTGAGGAAAACAAAAAGCTTTACGCACAATTATTACAGGCCGAGAAAGAGAAATATGAATTGCTGGAAAAGCATCTAACGGTGAAGGGCAAGAAATAGTAAATCGGTAAAATATTTTTTAGGAAAGCTGCTACATGCTGTAGTGGCTTTTTTTATTTCAAGACCATACAAAAACTATTTGAAAATTATTTGCCCACGAGTTGACTTCCATTTGCCCGCGAGTTGAAAATGTTCACAAATATTTGAATACCGTTTATTAACGGTGGTTTTCTAACTTTGTACCATGTAACATTGCAGTTCAATTTTTCTAATGCGATACATGGCTAGAAAATGAACGTATTAATATTAGCGTTTAGCTAAGAATGAGGCTGCGACCGAAATACTTGCAATATTAAATGACAGCAGCCAAGTCAACAGCTAAACGCCTGCGGCTATCCCGTGGGCGTTAGTGTTGCTTGCTGTCATGCCTTGCAAGGGCTTCGGTTGCGGTAATATGAAACCTACGGGATAGCCGTTTTCATGTCTTATAATTAGCGAACGTACTTATAAAAACGCAAGTACATGAGCACTCCAATTGTTTGTGAAACCTATCCGGGATTTAGATATCCCGCCGCCGAAATTTCCGCCTTTCTATATGCCTGTCAACTGAACATGTTTACGATTGCTTTAGCAAATTTTAGTGGCCATGACTGGTTTAAACCGGTAGACACCTATCATTTTTATTGTTGGCTCAATAACCACTTTATCCGTGAAATCCAATACCAAAAGGTTCAACCACCTCATTGAAATGTTGGCAGTTGGTTTCTGTTTAACTGTTCCTTGCATATATACTGCAACCATTATTTATAGCTTTATAATGTCATTCACTTAGACAGAAAGCGACCGTTACATGACAGTGAAATATAGCTTATTACAATAATAGATCCGTAACTTTAATAAGCGCAAAAGGCGCTTCACACTATGAGAATAAAGTATTTGTTTGTTATCCTCTGCCTAATTTTCTACGCTGCTGCCTCTGCACAACAGCACGGGCTTGATCCTTCGTTTAATGATAGTGGAATTGTAATACCGAACATAGCCAATCAAATAACAGCATCAAGCCAACTATATGATGTATGCTTGCAACCAGATGGAAAAATAATTACTACTGGATACGGAACTGGAATGCGAGCGATGAGGTTCAACCCTAATGGCAAGCCAGATAGCAGTTTTGCGATAAATGGCATGTTTACCTATAGTATAGGTGGCGGCATATGTACTCTCTCGCCAAATTCTAACATACTTATAGCAGGTACTATTGGCAGCAATACTTTTGGTGTATTAAAACTAAAAACAAATGGAATCCTTGATAGTAGTTTTGGAACAAATGGGCTAGCCTATCAGTTTGGTGGGAACTATGGCGTAACGGGCATTGCTGTGCAAAGTGACAACAGGATAGTAGTGTCTGGAACTGCTGGGGATAATTTTGTAATGGTTCGTTTTCTTGCGAATGGCACTCCAGACAGCAGTTTTGGCGTTAATGGCAGGGTGATAACCTTTGGTGGGTATAACCTGACACAATGTAACAGCATTGCGCTACAGCCTGACGGAAAAATACTTTTAGCAGGAAGCGGCGCTCCAAATAGTTTCGCAAGTCTTTTAGTGATACGATACAATTTGGATGGCAGTATAGACAGCAGTTTTAACTATACCGGGCGTGTAGAATGGCAGCCAAATGAAGCAGCAGCGCATACAGTTAAAATACAGCCCGATGGTAAAATATTAGTTTCTGGTGGAGCTTTTACACAGCAGTATCAACAAGGTGCAGAGGTAGTAATGCGGATTAACACAAACGGCACGTTTGATACTACATTTAATCATAATGGGATATTGCTTGTTCCGCATTCTGGCTACAGTCCATTGTTATTCGGCTTCGGTTGTCATATGGCGCTTTTGCCAGATGGACGTATTGTATTCGGGGGAGTAGTAGAAGACACTATACCCTTCTCCAATCGTAAATATGCGACACTTTCACGCTGTATGGCCAATGGGCGACCAGACAGCAGCTTCTGCATTAACGGGAGCCAGGTGCTTACCATAAGCCAGCCAGGCAGTGGCATATATAATCTGGCAATACAAATGGACGGTAAAGTAATTGCTGCCGGATTTTGTAATTGGATTGGGGGAAACCAATACAGCAAAATGACGCTTGCCCGTTTTATACCGGATGGAAATGTAGGTATCCCTGAAACAGTAAAGCCTCAGCCCGATGTAAGTATTTATCCGAATCCTGCTAACAATTTTTTTACCATAGAAACAAGCAAGCCCATATTGTCGGTACGGCTCACCGGCATAGATGGTAAAACCTATAAGCGTATAGACAAGCCGACAGCCAATACCCAATTCACTACACAGGATTTACCTAATGGGACTTACTTTGTTCTTATCACTATTTCCGGTCATGCTTCGCTAGCAAAAGCAATTACCATTCTTCACTAAGTTTTCTCTTTATCTAAAAACAATCTTTCATTTTATGAGACTAAAATTTTTACTGCCATTTATGGCAGCGGTGCTTTTTTGTGCCTACACTTTTGGGCAATCGGTAATTGCCCCGACGTATGAGTTTTACATTTACCTTTCAGATTCTACAGCTCTTCAAAGCGTTACATCCAGCGGGGGGCAGGTGTACCCGGTTTTTAATAACAGTAACGTAAACGCTGCCATTAATAGCTGCCACCTGTATTATTTTGAAAAAGCCTTTCCCAAATCTCGCTTCCCGGATATGCGTAAGTACTGGTATGTAAAAAGCGATTGCGCAAGTCTTGCACAAAATCTTAAAAATGCCAGCGCCGTACTATTCCCTTACTATGAAAGCATAAAAGCGCCGGTAACATGTTATACGCCCAACGATTTTGGGCCGGTCACGGGCGGGCCAATGGACTACTTAAATTTTGTAAAAGCTACGCAAGCATGGACTATTACAAAGGGGAACAGTAACGTAGTAATCGGTATTACCGACACCTATGCAGACTGGCAGGGCAATCCCGACCTGAAAAATAAAATGGCACAGGTACGGGACAATACCTATTCACCCAATAACGAACCTGCACATGGAACAATGGTATGCGGGTACGCAGCAGGCGCTACTGATAACGGGACAGGGTTTCCGTCAATGGGCTTTAATTCCAAAATTGATTTTGCGGAAATGAGTGGTAATGTGCATGGTAAAATGGCGGATATGTCTGCCGATGGTCGGAAAATACTGAACGGAAGCTGGTATTATTACAGCACGGCAACGCTGGATTCATTCTCCAATGTCGCTTTACAGCAGCTATATGATGAAATTTATGAGAATGGCACCACAACAGTATTTGCAGCCGGTAATGGCGATGCGGGTATTGGCGGCTCGCACATGTTTGCTTATCCCGCATCTTGGGATCACAATATATCTGTATCATCCGTCGGCTGGCTGAATCCATACGGAGGAAGCAATACTTTTAACCAGCAATACGTGCATGTAAAGAATGTAGGCGATACGGCATCTCACAACCATAATTCCCGTGTAGACATATGCGCCCCCGGCCTACAGCTTGCCGGGCTGGATTATGACCCGAACGATACCAGCAAACATTACCAGTACGGCGCGGGATGGGGCACTTCTTTTGCCAGTCCAATAGTTGCGGGAGCAGCCGCTCTTATGCTTTCCGAAAGATCATGCCTTTCGCCTTACCAAAGAGAATGTCTATTGAAGCAAAATGCCAACATGGACAGCATTGCTATTAAGCCAGAAAATACTCCGTATTTGAACAAACTTGGGGCAGGCCTTTTAGATGCAGGAGCAACGTTGAACGCAGTACACAATTTTGATTGCAATGATAGTGCTACCCAAACCTTCATCATCAAAGGCGTGAAAGTAAATACCATTTGCAAACCGGGTTATTCATCGAACGGAGTAAAACCCGTACTGATGCCCGAACTGGCCAATGGCAAGCCGCCATATACGTATAGGTGGATGCCGCTACCCGACAATAGCGCCAATCTTGATTACCTGAACATTGCCAATCCGACCGTGATCGCTTCCAGCGGAACCAACACCGTTAAATATTTGCTGACGGTGTATGACAATAGCCCTATACAAAAGGTTGCCACAAAGACTATCAAGATACCTTTGATAACGGATTCTACACGCTGGGATTTGGCTATGCGCGACAATTTTGCTGATGAAATGGACGAACCCGGCGGCATGACCGGTGTAGACCCGCGTGACTGGAACGTTTGGGAAAGCCCGGATATATGGAACCGGCAGGTAAATGACAGTATCATGGTGCATCAGAATCCTGAATACTTTAATGACAGTGCTAATTTTCTTTATGTCGTTGTCCGTAACATCGGTTGTAAGCCTTCTCCCTTCACCACTAAAATGACTATGCACTGGACATTGGCATCTACGGGTGAGCATTGGCCGTATGATTGGGATGGTACAACTAAGTTTACCAACCTCACAACTGGCCAACAGTTACCGGCAGGCGAAAATCTTGATGGAGGGGGAAGCGGCTCTTTCTATGTTGGGGCTTCTCTTCAACCGGGTGATACTATTCTCAATGTGCATTCATGGCATCCCCCCAAGCCCCAAGCCTATGACCCAAATCTTACTGGGAATACATTAGCAGTTTGCGTATTGGCAAGAATTATGAATACTAACATTTTCCCCTTCGGTATGCACGCTGATGAAGTAACAAACGTTAGCACGAACGTAAAAAACAATAACAACATCGTCACCCGTAACCTGACTGTTACCAACCTGGACACAGCAAATAAGGCCAGCACACGTCATATGATCGCATTTGGCAACCCGGAAACGTTTACAGCTATTTACTCCCTGCAGGTAATTACAGACAGGGATATACAACTGCATTATGCTGGTAATCTTTCACAGTATGCGTATGTAACACTATATCTGGGCGACCTGTTTAATGTCTGGCAGGCTAACGGTGGTCACGGCAATTATGCGTCCATAAATAAAAAAGAACGTACAGTTACATATGACCCGTCTACCCCTTTGCGTCTTGACGGTATTAGGCTTGCTCCCGGTGAGAAATACTATATCTACCTTGACTTTACTATCAGAAGCAGTACAAACGGGAAAGCACCTGTAACCGATCAGCGCATCCATGTACGCCAGCTTGCCAATAGTAGCGATGGAGAGTACGTTTATGGCGATGTTTCTTTTGCTGTAAATATCAGCACAGACGGCAGGAATGGAAAAGCCAGAAAGGCTAACAGTGCAATTGAGAATGTTTCTAGTATACACAATTATGAAGTATTCCCGAACCCGGTAAATAACCTGCTCAATATTCAACTTACAGGGCGAGATAATGTTGTCGCTGATATTACAGTAATGGATATTACAGGCAAAACGATAATTGTACAGAAAGGTGTTAGCCTGTCTAAAAGCCAATCCTACAGCATCAACACCGCAGCTTTACAGAATGGCGCTTACCTGATACGTGTAAATGACGATACAGGTATTTCAGAATCTTTCAAGATCACAAAAACCAACTAAATTTTAAGTATCGTACGAAATGAAATAGCCGGGAAATATCCCAGCTATTTCATTGTAGGTCGGCAATATCGCTCATTTACACTTAGGGATCTGATAGCTGAAATTTGGACTGAATTGTACTAAATTTTTACAAAGTGGGGATAATCGGGCAAAAGCTGGGAAGCGCCTTTTTCTGCCATCTTATATTCGCATTTCACTTATTCCAAACACTAAAAAAAACAATTATGGCAAGAACAATCACAAAGAAAGAACTGCAAGTTCCTAGTGGCGTTATGTTCTCCGTTGCAGCTATTTTATCCGCGAACGAGATCATCAATACTATTATAGGCGTTGATGAGGATGAGGACACCATCGCTATTGAATTGCAGTATGAAAAAAGGGAACGCGATTTTATCCGCGAAATAGAAAATGAGATAGCAGATTATGAAGATGACGAAGAAGAAAGTGACGATGACCAGGAGGAAGAAGAATAGCATATTGATCAAAAACTAACTGCTATTACAGTATCCTGTTTCCCTTCTCAACTAAGTAAATGGCCTGCTTTTTTTCTAAGTCAGCCAAATTCTTTACCATGCAGTAATATCCGGGGTATATCTAACCGGGTATTACTGCTTTTATTGCTAACAATTTCCCATTAACCACTATGGAAAAGCAAAACCATTCAAGTATAAAGATCATCCCATTAACGGCTCCGCCAGCTCTTACTCCCGGATACCTGCGTAGCAGCTCCGGGATGGATTTAACAGACGAACAAGCAAGAGATATAATAGATACCCTAAACACTCTGGCGGGCATCCTGTTGACTGTGATGTACCCTAAAAACATTAATTGTATTGATAATCAATGTGTTGTAAATTTGCATCAAGATATTTCTAAAAATACCTGTAAAAGCAAAGCCGCATGAGTAATCTAACCTCTTTTGCAAAGTTTGGTAACTATCAAAAAAAAGCCGCAGAAATAGTGGCGGAAGAAAATGCCATCTCTTATACCCGTGTTTCCACCAAAGAACAAATGGACAATAACATGAGTCTTAAAACACAAAGGGGTACCATTGATACACATAGTGAGCGAAAGAAAATACCTATTATAGCTTATTTTGGCGGAACACATGAAAGTGCAAAAACGGATGGCCGCAAGGAATTTCAGCGGATGCTTGATTTTATTAAGCAGAATAAAGGAAAGATCAAGTACCTGTTTGTCTATACTCTTGATCGATTTTCCCGCACTGGAGGCGCCGCCATAGCTTTGAAAAATGAATTACGCCGCGATTATGGTGTAATTGTGGAAGCTGTTACGCAACCGGCAGACACCTCCACTGCCAGTGGTATCTTGCAACAGGATGTTCAACTCATATTTAGTCATCATGACAATCAACTGCGCAGGCAAAAGACTATTACCAGTATGCGGGATAAGTTTGCGGATGGGATTTGGGTATGTAAACCGCCACAAGGCTATGACACCATTAAAGTCAATGGCATTCGCAGCCTTGTTGTCAATGAAGTTGGTAAAAAATTGCGGTACGCATTTCATTGGAAAGCGGAAGGAATGAAAAATGAGGAAATCATCCAGAGACTTAAAGCTATTGGGCTGCACATGTATAAGCAACAGCTTACAAAAATATTTAAGCGGCCTTTTTACTGCGGGATAATCAATCATGGTTTACTGGACGGTATAGTAGTGGAAGGCAAGCATGAAGCACTTATTAGTAAGGAGATCTTCTTAAAAATAAATGGCATCCATGAGCAGACTGCCGGGTATGGCGTGGCACATAAGAAAGAAAGGGATGAAATACCCCTGAAAACATTTATCAAATGTTCCTGCTGTGAGCAGTCCTTAACCGGGTATGTGGTGAAGGCAAAGAACCTTTGGTATTATAAGTGCAATACAAAAGGCTGTAAGCTCAACAGGAGTGCAACGCTTATGCACAATTTGTTTGAGCAGGTACTGAGTTGGTTTACTTTAAACCCCCGGTTTTGTGATGCTATAAAGGTGGCCATGAGGGATCAGTACTTCAAGATGAATAAAGAGAATGTTGAAAAGGGGAAATTCTTTAGGGAGCAACTGGCGGAGGTAAACAAAAAGATCGAAAACATAGAGGAAAAATATTATGCACTTAATGAAATGACGCGGGAGAACTTTGATCGGTTCTTTGGGAGGTTGGACAAAGAACGGGATGCTATAAGCAGTGAATTGGAAAAATGCAGTTTTAATTTATCGAACCTTGATGAAAAGATAGATTCTGCCATTAAAATATCTTCGGAGCTGGCTGTAGTATGGCGTTTGGGGGATACAGGCAGGAAAGAGAAATTACAAAAGCTACTGTTTCCCAATGGAATTATTTATGATCGCGAAAAAGGGTGTTATCGAACCACGAAAATAAATTTTGTTTTCCTCTGTATTGCAGACCTACTAAGGGATTCAACAGAAAACAAAAAAGGGGACAATCATTTTTTTAATGATTTGTCCCCTTTTGCGGACCGGACGGGACTCGAACCCGCGACCTCCGCCGTGACAGGGCGGCATTCTAACCAACTGAACTACCGATCCTTCCTGTAGACAAGCTTTTTAGCCTGTATCCATTCGGGGTTGCAAATGTAGCAACATTATTTTCAATCATCCAAATATTTTTTTGAAAAACTAAAATCCGCAGCTGCTTACCGCTGCAGCAAAGGATGCTGTGTCGTTATACCGGGCTTTCAACACCCGTCTGTAAGGAGAGGTATATCCTTCTTTATAACGAAAATACTGGTGCTCCGCTTCATCACAAACCGCTAGCATCACGGTTGCCTGTGCGGCAATTTCCTTGTTGCTGCCAGCATTAGCCAGGGCTTGTTGATAGAGCTGTATGGCATCTGCACAACGATAATACGATTGCTCATAGGTTTTATCATTGGGAGAAAAGGTATACCATGCCCAATGATACCAGTCACTCCATTTGTCTTGGCCTTCATAGGCTCCTTTGCCATAGCTGAACATCATCCATGCTTTGCCGGGCCGGGAAATATTAAACAGGGCATTGCCCGTCAACAATGACAGCCGTGCTTTTTCAGCGGGCTGTTTGGCTGCCTTCAAGGCATCCTGCAAAGCAATGATATCCCGCAATATTAGTTTCTTGCTGACATAAGGATATGGTGGTTGTGGCGTTTTCATAATGCCGGTAAGCCCCACGGTGTGGCCTATATAGTTGCGGGTAAGGTAATCCCCGTACTGATAATTATCTTTCCAGAAGTGATCCGGCATACGTTCAAAAGTAGCCAATGCAGCTGTGTATTGTTTTTTACGGAGTTGCAAAGTGCCCTTGAGATCCAGGTAAAAATCATCGGCAGACCATACCCTGGGGCTGATCAGGTTCTCGAATGCTGTTTTATGTTTCCGGTGTTTAAAAGCCAGCAGGGTATCTATATCTGCCGGCGAAGCATATTTATCAAAGAAGGCAATTTTGTAGTAAGAACTGCTGTCTGGTTCGCCCATATAGGCGCCACCAAAACCGTAATAATCATTAACGAGCAGGTTGGCTTTCTGCGCCAGCAGACCGGCTTTTACCACGTCTCCTTTAAGTTTCATTTGCCAGCTGAGCGCCAGGTACAATTGCGAAATCGCCTTAGAGGGTGCTGACCCGTCGTCATATTCCTGGAGCTGATAGGTTTCTTCACCGGCCCGGATAATAACGGACAACTGTTTATATAAGGTTTGTTGCACCTCCGGTTGGCTCACATCTGTGGTGTAGATCAGGTTCAGCATACGGGCAATAGCCTGTTGTTTCAGGTAGCGCGGATGAGTGGTATGAATTGTTTCCAGGTATTTGCCGGCTTCATCGTACCGATGATCTACCTGGAATAAATGCACAATGGCCAGTGTGAGCAGGTCCTTATTGGAACGGGCATCTGAGAGCATTGCAATAAATTCGTTGCGCACTTTCCGCAGGTATAAAAGGTCCTTCTGCCTGTTTCTATCCCGGTAAAGTTTTTCCATGTAGCCCGTTTTTCCTGGTCCGAATTTTAGTAATTCGGGAGATAACAGCCAGTCTTCCAGCTTATTCACTTCCCTGCATATGAGCAAAGGCAGGTATTTATTGGTGGGATCGGCTGCGTTTATTTCCTGTATGGCCGATATTGCTCTGCCCGGGTTGCTGATGCCTGTTACCGCGGTGATCAGTGTACGTGTATCCTTATCCGTGATAGTGGCTTTTAATGCGGTTAATTTTTTTGTAGAGAGATATTTCCGGGCATAGGCTTTCTTTTCTTCGCTGCGGTCAAATGCCCGTAACATCAGCAGTAATTGATCCCTTTCCTGTAGCTGCACGTTTGCATAGTAAATCAGTCCCCAGTCGGCGACAATCGTTTTTTTATGCAGGAGGTATTTTTGGTAACAGCGACGGGTGTCTTCTCCCAAAGATCTGAGCGGGGTACTGTCGTTGGTGTATATGGCATATGAAAGCGTTTTAATGGCCTGAAACGCATAGCGTTGTTGGAGGAAGGGTGCGCGGGCGCGTTCACATTGCTGCAAGGCAAAGTGGAAAACTGAATCATAATACCGGCTGGAGTAACCGGTTTCACCTGGTTGCCAGGGATCAGCGTCAACTGACTG
>Ga0209436_100099_pt1 | contig 42519 bp, 38 predicted proteins | sample AraplaF_Cvi_mTSA_FD_184263 | JGI IMG/M metagenome (GOLD analysis project Ga0209436, IMG submission 184263) | Arabidopsis root microbial communities from the University of North Carolina, USA - plate scrape MF_Cvi_mTSA (SPAdes) (version 2) | ecosystem: Host-associated > Plants > Roots > Endosphere...
TCGATTTCCTTCAGGCCCACCTTGATCAACAGCTCGAAGAACTTGATTTTCTTTTCCACGCTCATCGGCTCGATCAGCGCCTGGTTGCCGTCGCGCAGGTCGGTGCTCATCCAGATTGGCGGCTTGGAGATGACGGCGTTCGGCCAGGTGCGGTCGGTCAAGCCGACGGTCGGGTATGGACGATATTTCGCGGCAGGGTTCTTCAACATCATGGTGATACTCCTGTGTTTTTCAAATTTTGGGAAACCGGGGCGTGGCGCGAAGGCGGCCGTCGCGGGGTGCAGCTAGGGGGAAATCAGGCGCGTGCCAGTAGTAGCGCCCCTAGGGATAGGGCGCCTGGCAGGTGTGCAGAAATGTGCAAATGCGAGGTCATGTCGACCAATGTAAGGCACCGGATTTGGCCTTGTCAAGAAAAAATCTCGGCAGTGGTTTACGATGTTTTCGCGCTTTATGCTGATAAAATGGCTGAATTGATGAGGAAAAATCGGATATGGATAAGATTGATCGAGCAATAATCGGACTTTTGCGCGATGATGCGAGGATAAGTTTTAAGGATTTGGGTGAGCGTGTCAGCCTCAGTGCGAACACCGTGGCCGATCGCGTGCGCCGGTTGGTGGCCGAGGGCGCCATCCTCGGTTTCGAGGCGCGCATCGACCATGCAGCGCTTGGCCTGCACCTGCAAGCCTATATCGACATCAAGCTGAAGTCCGGGACGAATACCCACGAATTCGAGGAAATCGTGAAGACCATTCCCGGCGTGCTGGAAGTGGCGCTATTGACCGGCAATTACGACGGCTTGCTGCGCGTGGCCTGCAAGGATCAGGCGCATTTGCTGCGCCTGATCGATACCTTGCGCGACCGCGCTGGCGTGCAGGACACCTACAGCCGCGTGATCCTGCACCAGACTCCCGTGCACGCCCCGCTGTCTGTGACAGAATAACGGCCCCGATGTGTTGATTGCGGAATTACGATGCAAAAGCTGAATGCAGAATTGAGCCGACTTTATCTCGCGCCTGCCAATGGCGGCACCCGTACCATTTCCCTGGAGTTCAAGAGGCTGGCGGGAGATGGCGAGGAGGGGCACTGGGAGCGCCTGTGCATGGTCGCGAATGCGCTGCAAGCGGAGCTGGGCTTGCCGGCGCCGGCGGTCAGCATTTCGGGCGCCGGCGCGTTTGGCCTTTGGCTCTCGCTGGAAAATCCGGTAACGGCAGCGCAGGCGCAGGCATTCGCAAAGCTGGTTTGCCCCGATGCCGAGGCTGACGTGACGGCAAGCGTGTTGCCGCCATTCCTGAACCAGGCAAGCGGCAAATGGGCTGCCTTCATTCACCCCGGCATGGGCGCGTCCTTTGCCGGCGATGAGGCGCTGGACATGCAACCGCCGGAAGCGGGGCAGGTCGCCTTGCTGGAGGGACTGGAAAGCATCCGGCCCGCGCAGTTTGCGCAAGCGCTGGATCAGTTGCGCCAGTCCGCCGCAGCGGCGCCTGAACCTGGGCGGCCAACGGCGAACACCGCCGCCGCAGCGGAAGGCCTGCTGCTGAAGGATGCGACACTGGAAGACATCGTCAACTTCCTGCACTCAAAGAACATCGAGCCTACTTTCCGCTTCCTGAAATAAGCGCGATCTGCTCGGCGAGTTGTGCCGCGGCCTCCGGCGTCATGGTGACGAACCTGCAGCCTAGATGAAGCTGCTCGCCCAGCAGGAAGGAGCGCAGGCTGCGGGTGAAACGGATTTCCAGTTCGGTGGCGATCTCGATTTCCGGCCCCAGTTCCAGCACCACACCGGGAATTTTGCGCCCTTTGAACAAGCCTTTCGCCTGGAGTTTGGAGCAGCGCAGGCCTACGCCGCCCAGCGAAAGATCGTAAATCGGCAATTCATAGGTGTGCTTGACCAATTCGAAGTTGGCCATGAGGGTAGTCCCCAAAGGCGTCTCCACCCGCTCCGAGGCACGCCGGTTGAGAACCGTGCAGGTTTCGGGGAAGGTCATCGGGATCAGGTGCGGCTTGCCGGCAACGGAACGCCATTCCTGGCTGGATAGCCGGAATTGCAGCTTCGCGGTGCGCAGCCAGCTGACAAAGGTGACTTTGCCAGGCTGCAGGACCGACCCCTCGTTCAACTCCATCACAAAATGCGGCAACTCGGGATCGACTGACAGGATGCGCCCCAGGACCGGTTCGCGGCTGCCGGGCGCGTACATCGAGATCGCATCGCCGCTCGCGGCCAGGAGGGTCAATGCATCGCCGATATCATCTTCACTCGTCATGTCGAACGAGCTTGCCGAAGCCACGAATGGGGCTAGCGCATCCTGGGGCCGCGGCGGTCCCTTGCGAATCGGGACGGCATGGTGCTCATGGAGCTGCATATCGCGTAGGTAGGGGCTGATGATGAATTCATCATAGGACGGGAATTGCCAAATAGCAACCTGTTTTGAATTCTTGAAAAGGGCTCAGTAAAAGCGGATGCCGGGGCGAAGCAGAAGCTGGAACAGCAGGAGCAGGCCAAGCACCAGGCCGAACGGCCACGCGAGCGAAACGCTCCCCGCAGGGGCATGATCGGCGGCGGGCCTCGCGCGCCAGGCACCAGCCTGGATCCAGGCAACGCCGATGAAACTGACTACAAACGGCACCATCAGCACTTCGATCCATTCCCGCGGCATGCGGAAGAATGTGATCAGCGGGAGGGCAAGCAAGGCGGGCAGCGTCACGATCCTGAAGACCAATTGCTGGCGCCATGGGGGCAGCAAGCTCCCCAGCCATCCTGCGGTGCATGGAATGAGTACCAGCGCGGTTAGCGCAAGGACGGTCTTCGTGCCCGTTCCAAGACCAAGATAGCCCATGAACATGCCAAGGTCGCTTTGGCTGCTGATGGCGCCAATGACGATTTGTGGGAGTGCCATAAACAGGCCGCTATAGCCCATCCAGAACAGGAAAAGGCGGATTGCCGCAGGCCGGTCGATGCTGCGTCGCAGCAAAAAGGCGCAAACGATTCCGCTTGCCAGCGTCGCCATTGCGCCTGTCCCCTGGAACAGGCTGGCCAGCGGGCTTACGCCTTCCCAGCGATGGTTATTGTGGAACAGGATTGGCCGCAGTCCGGGCGTGAGCGCCTTCGGCAGCACCAAAAACAGTTCCTGAATGAAGAAGGTCAGGTTAAAGGCCAGCACGTAGAGCAAGGCCGACAGCACCGTCAATTTCCAGTCCCAGTGCGGGAAAGGTCCTTCGTCGGGGCGAGACGACCGGAACCATCCTGCGAGCCAGAGCGCCAGCGGCCCCGCAACGACCAGCAGCGCCGTCGCGAAGCCGATGAGGCCTATCTCTGCCATCAGGCAGCGACTTGCACGCGCGCTTCGCCGGCTGCCATTTCGCCGATGACGGCGGCATGTTCGAAACCGTGGCTGCGGAACAGGGCCAGCACTTCGTCCACGCTTGATGGATCGCAGGACACCAGCAGGCCGCCCGAAGTCTGCGGATCGGTCAGCAGGGTGTGCTGCGGCTGGGTGATGTTCGGCGACAGCAGCACGTCCTTGCCGTAGGCATCCCAGTTGCGGCCGGAGGCGCCGGTGAAGAAGCCGTCGTGCGCCAGCTTTTCCACGCCCGGCAGCAGCGGAATCTGCGACATATTCAGCTTGGCCGTCAGCTTGGCGCCGCGCGCCAGTTCCAGCAGGTGGCCCAGCAGGCCAAAGCCGGTGACGTCGGTCAGGGCATGCACGCCCGGCAGCTCGGACAGCGCCTTGCCAGGCTTGTTCAATTTGGTGGTGTTGTCGATCATGGCCTTGTAGCCTTCATCGCCCAGCACACCTTTTTTCAGTGCGGCGGACAGCACGCCCACGCCCAGCGGTTTCCCCAGCACCAGTACGTCGCCGGCCTTGGCGTCGGCATTGCGCTTCACTTTGGACGGGTGCACCAGCCCCAGTACCACCAGGCCGTAGATCGGCTCAACGGAATCGATGGTGTGGCCGCCGGCAATCGGGATGCCCGCTTCGTTGCAGATCGATTCGCCGCCCTTGATGATCTTGCCGATCACGTCGATCGGCAGCTTGTTGACCGGCATGCCGACCAGGGCCAGGGCCATGATCGGGGTGCCGCCCATGGCATACACGTCGGAGATCGCGTTGGTGGCGGCGATACGGCCAAAGTCGAAGGGATCGTCGACGATCGGCATGAAGAAGTCGGTGGTGGCGATCAGCGCCTGCTCGTCGTTCAGTTTGTAGACTGCGGCGTCGTCGGCGGTTTCGATGCCGACCATCAGTTCCTTCGGCACCGGGAAGCCGTTGGTGTTCTTCAGGATCTCAGACAGCACGCCGGGCGCGATCTTGCAGCCGCAGCCGCCGCCGTGGGAAAAGGAGGTGAGTTTGATTGGTTCAGTGCTCATGATGGGGTCTTTCAGTTCGTATGGAGCAGATTATCCACCAAGTCGAGCAGGGCTGCCTGCTCGGCCTGGGGCGTGAAAAGTTGGGCGCGGCGGGTGCATTGTTCCTGCAGTTGCGCATACCAGCCGGGGACGTTGATGCTTTTGTCAACCAGGGTTGCCAGCGCTTGCGCGTCGCCCAGCGGGAAGTAGCCGAGGTAGTCGTCGCCCAGCATGCCGCGGTTGCCGCTGATATCGCTGGCCAGCACGGGGACACCGCTGGTGACCGCTTCGATGATGACGTTGGCGCCGCCTTCCATGCGCGAGCAGATGGCCATGGCATGGGCGTGTTTCAGGCGCTGGCGGGTGTCGGCATGGGGCAGGGGGCCGAGCCACTGGTAGCGGCCGGGCCAGGCGGCATTGGCGGCAGTGGCGGCATCGCCCAGTGCCGGGTCGAGCACGCCGCCGATATGGAGCAGGCGCGCGCTGCGGGCGGTAACGTGCGAGGCAGCCAGCATGAAGGTGCGCGGATCCTTCTCTTCGCGCAGGTGGCCAACCATCATGATGACGTGGTGCTGCGGAGTAGCGGGGCGGGCAGGTGGCTGCAATGCGGGCGCCGATTGATAGATGACGTGGGCTTTGGCGCGCAGGTGGGGCGGCAGCTCGGACAGCCCGGCCGGCTGCAGCAGGACCAGGGCAGTGGCGCGTTCCAGCGAGGCCTGCGCATCGGCGTCGGAATGGATATCGCGATACAGGTCGGTGCCGGTCAGCACCAGGATGCTTGGACGGCCGGGGTAAGCGGCGCAGAAGCGCGCCAGAGGTTGCGCCGAACGCCGGGCATGAAGGGCAATCAGCAGGCTTGGCGCCGGCTGGTCGGCCCAGTCGGACGCGATGTCGGCCTGGTACCGCGTGCGCAGGAATTGCGCCCAGCGGCGGGCCGTCTGCCAGTTGCCGTTGTTGGCTTGTGCCAGCGCCGGGCTGACGATGCAGATAGTCTGCTTGTTCACTGGTGTATTTTGCTCAAATCTCGCTACAATCGACCCATGAACGCCATCCATGCCTCGTTCCGGACCGCCCGAACACAGCAACTTGCCGATGCCTTGCAGGCTGCGCGCAATTATACGCTGAGCCTTTTCGAATGTTTTGCCGCCGCCGGCATGGACGTGTCGATGCGCGTGCCGCAAATGCGCATCGTCAACCCGCCGCTGTGGGAACTGGGCCATACCGCCTGGTTCGCGGAATGGTTTGTGTTGCGCGAGGCCATTTCCAGCCATCCGGCCGACGCGCTGTACATGTCCCTGCTGCGCAAGGGCGACGACTGGTTCGATTCCAATATGGTGCCGCATCGCAGCCGCTGGAGCCTGGACTTGCCCAGCACCGGCGGCGTCAAGACCTACTGCCACGAAGTGCTGGACCGTGTCCTGGACAAGCTGTCGCGCGAACCGAATACGGATGAAGCGCTTTACCCTTACCGGCTGGCGCTGGCCCACGAGGACATGCATGGTGAGGCCTTCCTCTACACCTTGCAGACCCTGGGCCTGCAGGCGCCGGCACACCTGACCCGCGACGAACGCGCCTCCGGTGCGCCGGGCGACATTGCCTTCCCCGGCGGTACGCTGCAGCTGGGCAGCGCGCCCGATACGGGCGGCTTCATGTTCGATAACGAGAAGTTCGCCCATCCGTGCTACGTGGCGCCGTTCCGGATGGATGCCACGCTGGTGACCAACGCCCAGTACGCGGATTTCGTGGAAGATGGCGGCTACGAACGGCGCGAATTCTGGAGCAATTCCGGCGCCGACTGGCTGCTGCGGCAGGAACGTTCCGCGCCGCGCTACTGGCGCCGCGACCATGGGCAATGGCGCACGATGCGCTTCGGCAGGCTCACGACGCTGGCTGCACATGAACCGGTGCGGCATGTGTCCTTGTACGAAGCGCAGGCCTATTGCGCCTGGGCCAATCGCCGCCTGCCGACGGAAATGGAATGGGAATATGCGGCACTGCATGGGCACCCGGCCTTCCGCTGGGGGCAGTTGTGGGAATGGACCGCATCGCCGTTCGAACCTTACCCCGGCTTTGCTGCCGACCGCTATCGTGAATATTCGGCGCCTTGGTTCAGTACCCACCAGGTGCTGCGCGGCGCATCGTTCGCCACGCCTTCGCGGCTTGGTTCCGCCAAGTTCCGCAACTTCTACCTCCCCGAGCGCGACGACATCTTCAACGGCTTCCGCACCTGCGCGTTTGAATGAAAAAAGCCGCCCGAAGGCGGCTTGAGTTCTTATTTCTTCTTCAGGTGGTCATCCAGCCAGCCGATCACGGTGTGGTGCCACAGGATGGAGTTGGCAGGCTTCAGGACCCAGTGGTTCTCGTCCGGGAATACCAGCAGCTTGGATTCGATGCCCTGGCGCTGCAGCGCGGTGAAGGTGCCCAGCGCCTGTGCGGTCGGGATGCGGAAGTCCAGGTCGCCCTGTACCACCAGCATTGGGGTCTTCCACTTGGCCACATGGTGCACCGGGTTGAACTTTTCGTATCCGTTCGGGTTGGCGTAGTAGGTGCCGCCGTTGTCCCATTCGGTGAACCACAGCTCTTCGGTGGAGTAGGCCATGCCGCGCTGGTCGAACACGCCGTCGTGGTTGACGATGCACTTGAAGCCGTCGCTCCAGTTGCCTTCGATCCAGTTCATCATGAAGCCGCCGTAAGACGCGCCCAGTGCGCAGGCGTTCTGGCCATCCAGGAAGTCGTATTTGGCCACTGCAGCAGCCAGGCCTTTCTGCAGGTCTTCCAATGGCTTGCCGCCCCAGTCGCCGCTGATCGAATCGGTGAATGCCTGGCCGTAGCCGGTCGAACCGTGGAAGTCGATGAAGACCGAAGCGTAACCCGCGCCGGCGTACACCTGCGGATTCCAGCGGTAGCTCCAGCTGTTGCCGAAGCTGCCCTGCGGGCCGCCGTGTACCAGGAAGGCAACCGGGTATTTCTTGCCTGGCTCGTAGTTCCATGGCTTCATCACGTGGCCATACACGGTTTCGCCGTTTGCGCCTTTGAAGGAGAACTGTTCGTACTCCGCCATTTTCACGTCTTTCAGGCGTTCGGCATTGGCCCAGGTCAGTTGCGTGCCTTTCTGCTCGGCGCCTTCGGTCTTCAGCTTGACCAGTTGCGCGCCGCCGCCCAGGGAAGCCGCGGCGGAGACCACGGTGTCCTTCCGGGTATCGAATTCGCCGGCGTAGCCTTTGCCGGTCAGTGCGGTCACTTTGCCGGATGCTGCATCGATCGAGAACAGGCGGTGGTTGCCGGTATCGTCAGCATTGGCCAGCAGGGCTTTGCCGTCGGCGCGCCACTTGTAGTCGGCGATGGAGCGGTCCCAGTCCTGTGCCACAACGCGCTTCTTGCCGGTGGCGACATCCATCAGCACCAGGTGGAAACGGTCGGCTTCAAAGCCAGGGCGCTTCATCATCAGGTATGCCATGGTCTTGCCGTCCGGGGAGAAGGAGGGCTTGGCGTCCCATGCCGGGTTTTCGGCAGTCAGGTTGCGCGGGGCAGCGCCGCCGGCGGCAGGGACTTCGTACAGGTCGAAGTTGGTGGACCAGGATTCAGCCTTGCCAGCCACGCGCGCCGAGAACACGACTTTCTGGCCGTCTGGGCTGAACTGGTAATCGGCGTTGTCGCCGAAAGGCTTGGAGTGCACGTCGCCGTCCAGCGCGCCGCTCAGGCTGACCGGCGCGCCGGCCTTGCCGGAAGCGTCGATCGGCGCCGAGTACAGCACGTTGCGGCGGCCATCGGCCCAGGTATCCCAGTGGCGCACGAACATTTCCTTGTACAGCATGCCGGTAGCCTTGTTCTTGGATTTGTCGTCCAGGCGCTGCCTGGTGCAGGCCAGGTCGGCGCAATCGCGGAATACTTCAAAGGCCATGGCCAGGCGGTCACCCTTTGGCGACAGGCGGAAGCTCTCCACGCCCAGTGGATAATCGGTGACGCGCACGGCTTCGCCACCGGCGTTCATCGGCAGGCGCCACACTTGCGCGGAGCCCGAACGGCCGCTCACGAAATAGACGGCATCGCCCGCAGGGGACCATTGTGGCTGGCTGCTGCTGGCATCGTGCTGGGTCAGCTGGACCGGGGCCGGCTTGGCGGCCTTCAGGTCGATCATCCACAGTTGCGTGATGCCGCGGTTCTTTTCCATATTGGTGGCGCGGACGGTGTACACCACACGGCTTGCATCGGGCGACAGCACAGGGCTGCCAACGCGGTCCATGCTCGCCAGGTCTTCGATGGTCAGGCCGCGCGGGGCGGCAACGGCATTGGTAGCCGCAGCGATGGCGGCGCCCAGTACCAGCAGGCGTAAGGTCATTCGGGATCTCCGGTCTGTTATCAAATCTGCCAGCTGGTAGCTGGCCAAGCGGGCATCATACTGTAATATTTCGCGCATGGAGATCAATACCAAGAAAATCGCGGCCTGGGGATTGACCGGCGCAACTGCTGTCTTGTGCGCCGGCGCTGTGCTGTTGACGCAAACGTGGTACTCGAAGCCGCTCAAGCTGGAGTGGTTTTACATGCGCGCCTTTGCGTCGGTTGCCCTGAAAAGCCCGGAGATGATGTCGCGGCTGCACGTGCTGCCAGGCTGGCTGGATTTTTCCAGCTCGCGGCTGGACGACGAATCGCCCAAACGCCGGCACGAGTATTACCAGGACATGAAAGACAACCTGGCCATGCTGGATCGCTATGACCGCAATGAGCTGGGGCGCGAGGCGCAACTTTCCTACGACACGCTGCACTATTACCTCAGCACCGTACTGCAAGGCGAGCGCTTCCAGCTTCACGAATTCCCGGTCAACCAGATGCATGGCCTGCAAAGCGCGCTGCCAGAATTCATGATCGATGTGCATATGGTCAGCAATCGCAGTGAAGCCGAAAGTTATATCGCCCGGTTGCGGAAATTTCCCCTCAAGTTCGAGCAATTGATCGAAAGCCTGCGTGCGCAGGAGGCAGCGGGCATCCTGCCGCCGCAATTCCTGGTCGAGAAAGTGCTGCTGCAAATGCACGGCTTCGCAGGCCGGCCGGCGCGCGAGAACATGCTGTACACCGGCTTCAAGGCCAAGCTCGATGCGATTCCCCTGTCCGAGATGAACGAGAAGGTGCGCACCGAATTGCTGCAAGGCGTGGCCGACGCGATCCAGAAGAGCGTCTATCCGGCCTATGCGGAATTGATTCGCCACTTCGTCGCGCTGCAAGGGCGGGTTCATTCCAACGACGGCGCCTGGTCGCTGCCGAACGGCGACGAATACTACGCCTGGTGCGTGCGCTACCACACTTCAACCAACCTGACGCCGCAGCGCGTGCATGAACTGGGGCTGGCCGATGTCGATCGGCTCACCGGCATTATGGACCGCCTGCTAAGCCAGATAGGTCTGGATCAAGGCAGTGTTGGTGAGCGCATGCTGCAACTGCAACGCGATCCGAAGTACCGCTACCCGGACACCGAGGAAGGCCGTAAAGAGATGCTGGCGCAATACCGCGCGATCATGAAGGAAGCCGATGAAAAACTGGCCGGCGCCTTCCTGGCGCGGCCCAGGACAGCGATTGAAGTACGCGCTGCGCCAGCGGAATCGGCTGCCACTGCGCCAACTGCTTATTACATGCCCGGCGCAATCGATGGCTCGCGCCCGGGCGTGTTCTACGCAAACATGCGCTCGTTGAAGGACACCCCGAAGTTCGGCATGCGCAGCACGGTATTCCACGAAGTCATGCCGGGCCACCATTTCCAGATCTCGTTGGCGCAAGAGATGAAGGGTGTGCCGTTTTTCCGCCGCGTGATCGGTTTTTCCGCATACCAGGAAGGTTGGGGCTTGTACGCGGAACGGCTGGCATCCGAAATGGGCTTGACGCCCGACCCGCTGGATCAACTGGGCCGGCTGCGTGACGACATGATGCGTGCTGCGCGGCTGGTGGTCGACACAGGTATCCATTACAAGCACTGGACGCGCGAAGAAGCCATCGAATACATGATGGAAAACGCTGGCATGGGTGAGCAGGAAGCAACGGCGGAAGTGGAACGCTACATTGTCGCACCGGGCCAGGCGCTGGCCTACAAGGTGGGCATGCTGTCGATCCTGGGCTTGCGCGAGAAAGCGCGCAGCGAATTGGGCGACCAGTTCGACCTCAAGGAATTCCACCAGGAAGTGCTGGGTCACGGCGCCTTGCCGATGACGGTGCTGGAACGTGTGGTGGACGACTGGATCGCCGCCCACCACAAATGAAAGTCGGGGTCAGCTCCGGCAATCAGATAAGGTGCTTGCCGAGGGCTTCCAGGCGCTCGAAATAGGCGGTCATGTCGAGCTCTTTACGGGCGACGCCGCTGCGCATTGCTGCTTGCGCGATCTTCGGGGTGACCGTTGGCAGCAGGCGGTCGTCCAGCAGGCCCGGCACCACATAGTCTTTGCCGAAGCGAACATCGCTGCGCGCCAGGCCGGCCAGGGCGGTCACGCAGGCGCGCTTCATTTCCTGGTTGATCGTGGTGGCGCCGGTGTCCAGCGCGGCACGGAACAGGTACGGGAAGCACAGTGCGTTGTTGATCTGGTTCGGGTAGTCGGAGCGGCCGGTGGCGATGATCGCGTCCGGTGCTACTTCGCGTACCAGTTCTGGGCGCAGTTCCGGCTCTGGGTTGGCCAGCGTGAACACGATCGGCTGCTTCTTCATGCGCTGCACGTCGGCTTGCGACAGTACGCCAGGACCGGATACGCCGAGGAACACGTCGGCACCTTCCATTACATCGGACAGAGTGGTAGCCGTGGTGTCCTGCGCCCAGTCGGCCTTTTCGCCGCTCAGGTTGCGGGCCTTGGTCAGCACGCCTTTGGAGTCGCACACGAAGATGTTTTCGCGGCGTGCGCCGATATCGACCAGCAGGTCCAGGCAGGCGATGGCCGCTGCACCGGCGCCGGAGCAGACGATCTTCACGTCGGCGATATCGCGGCCGGTCATTTCAACGGCGTTCAGCATGCCGGCGCCGACCACGATGGCGGTGCCGTGCTGGTCGTCGTGGAATACCGGAATGCTCAGGCGTTCACGCAGCTTGCGTTCGATGTAGAAGCACTCTGGCGCCTTGATGTCTTCCAGGTTGATGCCACCGAAAGTAGGGTGCATGGCCGCGATGATGTCGACCAGCTTGTCCGGATCGGTTTCGTCCAGTTCGATGTCGAAGGAATCGATGCCTGCGAATTTCTTGAACAGGATGGACTTGCCTTCCATGACCGGCTTGCCGGCCAGTGCGCCGATATTGCCCAGGCCCAGCACCGCAGTGCCGTTGGTGATGACTGCCACCAGGTTGCCCTTGGCAGTGTATTCATAGGCCAGTGCCGGATCGCGTGCGATTTCCACGCAAGGCGCCGCTACGCCTGGCGAATAGGCCAGGGCCAGGTCGTCCTGGCTGCCAACGCTCTTGGTCACTGCAATCGCCACTTTGCCCGGCGTGCCGGATTTATGGTATTCCAGTGCCTTTTGTTCAAGACTGCTCATTCTGTGCTTCTCCTTTGGTTCTGCGAAAAACGCCCGCTACAGGCCAGTTTAGCCTGTGCGGGCGTATGCTGCAGGGCGCTACGCGGGCGCCCGGCTTGACTTTTGATTAAGGGTACAGGCCACGAACTTCGCGGGCAGCCAGCACGCGGGTGCATGCCAGGATGAAGGTTGCGGTGCGCAGCGAAACCTTCTTCTCTTGCGACACTTCCCATACGGAGTTGAATGCGTCCTGCATGATGCGGGTCAGGCGTGCATTGATTTCTTCCTCGCTCCAGAAGAAGGAGGAGAAGTCCTGCACCCATTCGAAGTAGGACACGGTCACGCCGCCGGCGTTACACAGCACGTCCGGAACGATCAGGATGTCTTTTTCGTTCAGGATGTCGTCCGCTTCCGGAGTGGTTGGGCCGTTGGCGCCTTCCAGGATGATCTTGGTGCGGATCTGGCCTGCGTTCTTGGCGGTGATCTGCTGTTCCAGTGCTGCCGGAACCAGGATGTCGGACTCGATACCCCAGAAGGAATCGCGGTCCTGGGTCGCTTCTGCGCCTGGGAAGCCGGCAACGCCGCCGGTTTCGGCTACGTGCTTGTGCAGTTCAGCGACGTTCAGGCCGCCCTGGTGCACCACGGTGCCGGTGTGATCCTGCACAGCGATGATCTTGGAGCCGGCTTCTGCGAACATGTTGGCAGCGATGCCGCCCACGTTGCCGAAGCCCTGGATCGCAATGCGTGCGCCCTGGATTGCTACGCCGCGCTTTGCAGCCGCTTCACGGCCGGTCACGAACACGCCGCGGCCGGTTGCTTCACGACGGCCCAGCGAGCCGCCCATCGAGATTGGCTTACCGGTGACAACGCCGGTCGACAGGTTACCTTCGATCATGGCGTAGGAGTCCATCATCCATGCCATCACCTGTTCGTTGGTGTTGACGTCCGGTGCCGGGATATCCTTGGTTGGGCCGATGATCAGGCTGATCTCGCTGGTGTAGCGGCGGGTCAGGCGCTGCAGTTCACCTTTGGACAGCGTCTTTGGATCGACACGGATACCACCTTTTGCGCCACCGTATGGCACGTTGACGGCGGCGTTTTTCACCGTCATCCATGCCGAAAGAGCCATCACTTCCGACAGGGTGACATCCTGGTGGAAGCGTACGCCGCCCTTGCCTGGGCCGCGGGACATATTGTGTTGAACGCGATAGCCTTCATAGTGGGCGATCGTGCCGTCGTCACGTTCGATCGGAACGTCGACAACGAGGATGCGCTTTGGACGCTTGAGGGTTTCTACCCAGCGGGACAGGCCGCCCAGGTGAGGGGTGACGCGATCGATTTGTTTCAGGTACTGGCCCCAAGGACCGAGATCTTCAGCGTTGAGGTAAGACGGCAATGCGTGGTTGGTCATTGTGTGACTCGCTCAGGTTGTTCGATAACGCGGCGAATCTTATTCCTGTGCAATTGCCGAGGCCAATGCCGAGTGCGCATCCGGTTATGCAAAATTTGCATAACCTGTCTGAATGACATGCTTCTGAACTAAAACTACAGAAGCGGGGGAGCGGTTTAACGGTCCGAAGCCGGCACACGCCGTTTCGCTGAAGCCGGCTTTTGCCTTTCCGCCAAGTGTTCCCACAAGCGCGCCACAATCGCCTTCCCGGGCCTTGCCGTGCTTGGGCGCTCGCGGTAAAGCCGAATCTCCATCTCGATCTCCCACTCGGCCCGACCGCCATCGGCCGGCGCCAGCAGCTTCTGTTTCACCTCGCGTGTCACCGCCGATTCAGGCAGGAACGCAATCCCGCGACCCTCCAGCGCCATCATCTTCAACCCTTCCGCCATATCGGTTTCGTAGTGGGTCTCAAGATGCAAAGCCTGCTTGGCATCGGACATGATCAGGTCAACCATGCGCCCCAGGTAGGCATTGGTCGTGTAGGAAAGGAAGGGCAGCGGCGACGTTTTCCGTCCCGGCAGCACAAACTCCGGCTGCTTCGCCTTGTCGCAGCGTGCATAGGCGCGCAAGGCTTCGCGCCCCAGCACCAGCATGTCGTAGCGCCCCGGATCCAGCTGCACCGGCTGGCGTGGGTGGTGATAGCACAGCAGCAGGTCGCACCCGCCTTCCACCAGCTGCAGCACCGCATCGTGCACATTCAGCGCCATCAGGCGCGAATTGATGGGCGCGAATTCCTCTTCGAGCTGCGTGATCCATTTCGGGATGAAGGTCAGCGACAAGGTATGCGGCACCGCCAGGTCGATGCTGTTCTGCGCCGCCGCCCGCTTGCCGCGCAACAGCTCACGCACGCCATTGATCTGGCTGAGCATTTCCAGCGCCTGTTCGTAGAACACCAGCCCCGCCGGCGTGACGCGCGTCGGATAGGATGTGCGGTCGATCAGGTCCATGCCCAGCCAGTTTTCCAGTGACTGGATACGCCGCGAAAACGCCGGCTGCGTGACGTGGCGCAGTTGCGCGGAACGGCTGAAGCTATTTGTTTCAACCAGCGAGATAAAGTCTTCCAGCCATTTTGTTTCCATGATTCGTGGTCCTAGGCAGTGGCAATGCGGCGCATCGGGGTGAAGAACAGTGCGAGCGTAGCGCAAACCACCAGTACCACGCCACTGCCAAAGAACATCTGCGGCAGCGTCACGTATTGCATGATCCAGCCTGTTGCAGCCGACGACAGCGGCGCCAGGCCAAACAGGATGAACATGAAGATGCTCATGACTCGTCCCATCATCTGCGGCTGCACACGCTTCTGGATCCAGGTGAATACCGCCACCTGCACCAGGCCGACCAGCGCGCCGAGCGCGAGCAACAGCAGGTTGCCTTGCCACGCCGCCGTGATCAGGCCGAGCGGCAGCAACAGCAGGCCTGCCATGGCATCGACCGACAGGGCGAGCACGCCAATGCGCACGGGCTTGCCGGCAGTCTTCTTGGCCATGACGCCTGACAGCGCCATGCCCGCCAGCATGCCTGCGCCGTGTGCGGCCATCAGCATGCCGAAAGCTGAGCCGTCATGCAGCCGTTCTTTCGCCAGCACCGGCAGGGCCACCTGCATGGTCCCGCCGATCAGGACCGACACCAGGCCCCAGTATGCGAAGCAGGTGCGCATTTCCACATCGCGCCATACAGCCAGCAGGCCTTCGCCAACCGCATGCAGCACATTCTGCGGCACCGGTGCCGTGGCACCGGGCAGTGGCACCACCCGCGACAAAGTCCACGCGGAGATGACGAAACTCAAGCTGTCGACCGCAAATGCGATCCCCAAGGCGCGCATGCCGCCATCGCTGCTTCCGGCTTCCCCAATGGCCAGCAGCAGGGCGGCCAGCAGCGGTCCGGCCAGCATGCCGACCTGGCGCACGCCCATGGTGGCGCCGTTGGCGGCCTGCAGGTGTTCGGACGGAACGGAGCGCGGCATCATCGACGTGGCGGACGGGAAGGCAAATGCCTGCGCCAACCCGATGCCAAGCGACAGCGCATATACCAGCGGCAGCGTGGCCGTGCCGGTCAGCGTGAGTGCAGCGAGGGCTCCCAGCAACAGGGCACTGGCGTGCTTGGTCAGCATGAAGACCGTTTTCGGCGAGTAGCGGTCCACCACCGCGCCGCCGATCAGGATGAAGATGGCGCGCGGTGCGCCCAGCAAGGCCAGCACCAGGCCCAGCGACAGCGGATCGCCGGACAGCTTGAGCACCAGCCAGGGCAAGGCGATCAGGGTGAACTGGTCGCCCACCATGGAAAGCATGCTGCCTGTGATCAGCCAGCGGAAATTCGCGTTCTTTAACAAGCCTGGGTTCATTGTTTTGGTCCGATCAGGTTAGCGAGAACCGCGTTCAGCGGTTGCAGGTCTTCGTCTTTCGAGTGGCGCAGCAAGTCCGCCGCGTATTCGGCGGCGGTGCGCTCGGCGTTGTCAAGCAGTGCGTGGCCGGCGGCCGTGATCACGGCATAACCGACGCGCGCATCGCGTTCGTCGGCCTGGCGCGCCACCCAGCCGGTCTTTTCCAGCGGCAGCAGGGTGCGGGTGACGCCGGAGGCGGTCAGGCCCAGGCGGTCGGCCAGGTCGACTCGCCGCAAGCGGCCGCCAGGGGCATTGGCCAGGCTTTGCAGCAGCATGAAGTCGCTGAAACTCAGGCCGTGGTGGCCGCCCAGCACGGTGTCCAGGCGGCGAATAATGGTGGCGTGGGCGCGCGCAAGGCGCAGACAGAATTCGAGTGCGTTATCCATGACTATTCATTGAAAAGTGCTTGAGTACTCAAGTATATCGAAACTTCTTGCCGCGCGCCATAAAAACTTCGAATCGATGTCAGCGGTAGACTACAGCCATGAACAAACGGCGATCATTCCTCAAGAGTTCCGTCGCGGTGGCCTCGGCTTTGGCCCTGCCGGCGCTGGCGCGCGCGTCGATCGCCGCGCCGCACGAACGCAGCCTGCGCTTCTACAACACGCATACCGGCGAAACCCTGCGCACCATGTTCTGGGCCGAAGGGCAGTTCATCCCCGAGGCGCTGCAGGACATTAACCGCCTGCTGCGCGACCATCGCAACGATAAGATCGCCGCCATCGATCCGGAACTCATGTTGCTGCTAGAGCGCGTCAGCTCGCAGTTCAGCAACCATGAAGTGATCCATGTGATTTCCGGCTACCGCTCGCCGGAGACCAACCAGTTGCTGGCCGAAGCCAGTGGCGGGGTGGCGAAGCACAGCATGCATATCGAAGGGAAGGCGATCGACCTGCGCATTCCAGGACGCGACCTGGAGCGCCTGCACAAGGCTGCACTGGCGCTGAAGGGCGGCGGCGTCGGCTACTACCCGACGTCACAGTTCGTGCACATGGACACGGGACGTGTGCGTCACTGGTGACCAAGCAGCGGGTAGGGATTGATCGGCTTGCCCTGCCACCAGTTCTTTTCCGGACCCAGTTCAAACATGGCGAAATGCAGGTGCGGCGCTGCCGGATCCGCATTGCCGGTCGCCCCCACATACCCGATCAAGTCGCCGCGCTTGACTTGCTGGCCTTCTTTCAGCGACGAGGCGTAGTGGTCGAGGTGAGCGTAGTAGTAAGAGTATTTTTCGCCCGGATCGAACTGGTAGATCGTCTGGCCGCCGGGTTTGCTGTTGAACAGCTTGGCGATCTTGCCGTCTGCGACCGCGTAGACCGGCGTGCCGACAGGGGCAAGGATGTCGAGCGCTTCGTGCATGCGTTCGGAGCCGCGCGGCTGGCTGAAGGTGTCCTGGATTTGTGCGGACTTCACGCCAGCGACAGGGATGAGTAGCGCCGTGCCGCTGCCGCTGGCCACCAGGCCACCGGTGCCGCTGGCGTCCACCGGCCGCATGCCTGCCAGCGAATCGCCGGACGCCTTGCCGGCGCCGGGAATGCCTGGCGACGGGACGCTTGCAGTGCGCGGCTGGTCGACAGGCGTAGCCTGGGCCGGTGTCAGCGCAGGTGCAGGCGCTGCCGCCGGCGCGATGGCCGGGGCAGTGGCCGGCAGGGTCGGCGGCACAGGCGCCGGCCGGTCGCCGGGAATCGTCATGGCCGCGGTTTCGCGGTTATCAAGCGGCACGCGGCTAAGCAATAGCAGCGTGCCCCCGGCACCAAGCACGATGCCGGCAATCAGGGTACCGAATGCGCCTATGGGTCTCATGGCAGCCTCCTTATTCCTGAAGCACGACTGGCGTTCCGGGCCCCACGGCATCGGCGACGCGCGCGGCGTCCCAGTTGGCAAGCCGGATGCAGCCGTGCGACTGCGTTTTGCCGATCTTGCCCGGTTCGGGAGTGCCGTGGATGCCGTAATGATCTTTCGACAGGTCGATCCACACCACGCCGACCGGGTTGTTCGGTCCGGGCGGGATGGTGGCCTTGCTCTCGCCAGGCCGCGCATCCCAGAACAATTGCGGGTTGTAATGGAAGGGCGGGTTGCGTGCCACGCCATTCACCTTCCACTGCCCGATGGGGAGCGGGTCATGCTCGCTGCCGGTACTGGCCGGCATCTGCGCGATGACCTTGCCGCCCGCATCGAGCAGGGTCACCGTGCTGTCGCTGCGGTCGACCACCAGGCTGGCAGCTTTCGGCAAGGGGCGCTCGCCGCCGATGTTCGGCACCATGATCTGCGTGCCCGCCTGTTCGATGTCTTTGCCGGGATTGAGCTTGCGCAGCAGGGCAGGGCTGGCGTGGAAGCGTTCCCCCAGTGCCTCGGCGGCGCTGGAATAGCCCAGTGCCTGCAACTTTGCCTTGGCAGCCATCTCCTCCGGCACTGGCGCAAACGGGCCGGCGACATCGGCCTCGGTCACGGTGTATTCGGCCAGAATCGGTTGGCCGTCATCCAGCGCGGCCAGTGTCGCGCTATCCGCCTTGCCTGTTTGCGGCAAGTCATGCGCCCGCTGGAAGCCGATCAAGGCTTGCCGCATATTGGCACCGGCCGCACCATCGATCTCGCCGCCGGAAAAGTTGGCCCGCTCCAGCAGCACCTGGGCGCGCACGGTTGGGGAGGGCGAATCCTGGCCCGCATGCGCGCCCGTGCTGGCTATCAACAGGGCAATCAGGGTTGTTCTCATGGGCGCAGTGTCGCGCCGTTCTCAGGGCTGCTCCGTACGGTAACGTACAAAACAAAAAGGCCGCCAGGTTGCCCGGGCGGCCTTTTTTATTGCACGCTATAGATTAGCGATCGCCCCAAGGGCGGCGCGGCGCATCGGTGCGTGGGCCTTTGAAGCCGCCGGCATCGCGGTCGCGGTTGCGGAAGTTGCTCTCGCCGCGCTCACGGAAACCGCCTTCCTTGCGGAAGCCGCCTTCTGCCGGGCGCTCGGCGCGGAAGCCGCCTTCGGAACGGAAGCCGCCGCCATCAGCGCGGTTGCGGAAACCGCCTTCGGCCGGACGTTCGGAGCGGAAGCCGCCATCATTACGGTTACGGAAGCCGCCATCGGTGCGCTCGCCGCGGAAGCCGCCTTCCGAACGCTCGCTGCGGAAACCGCCTTCAGCGCGATAGCCGCCTTCGTTGCGGTTGCGGTAGCCGCCTTCTTTGCGCTCACCTGCGAACGGGTTGCCTTCACTGCGGTAGTGGCCGCCTTCGGAACGAGGATTGGAGAACGAACGCTGGCCTGGCTTGGCGTTGCGGCCGTCGCCTGGTTTCCAGCCTGGGCGCGATGCGGAGCGCGAAGGCGCTGCACGCTTAGGCTCGAAGCCCTCGATCACTTCGACCGGAATCGGCTGGCGGGTCAGGCGTTCGATGCGGCGCACCAGCATGTTTTCCGCATGGTTCACCAGCGACACGGCGATACCGTTGCGGCCAGCACGGCCGGTACGGCCAATGCGGTGCACGTAATCTTCCGGGAACTTCGGCAGGTCGTAGTTGAACACGTGGGTGATGTTCGGCACGTCGATGCCGCGTGCTGCCACGTCGGTGGCAACCAGCACCTTCACGTTACCGCGGCGCAGGCCGTCCAGGGTGCGGTTACGCGCGCCCTGGTGCATGTCGCCGTGCAGCGCAGCGGCGGAGAAGCCGGCGATGTTCAGGCGGTCGGCGATGGTGTCGGCGTCACGCTTGGTGGCGGTGAAGACCACTGCCTGGTCCATGGTTTCGTCGCGCAGCAGGTGGTCCAGCAGGCGGTTCTTGTGCGACAGGTCGTCCACGAAATGCACGCGCTGGGCGATGTTTTCATGCTTGGTGGTAGCGGTGTTGATCTGGATGACCAGCGGATCCTTGGTGATGCGGCGGGCCATATTGCCGACCACGCCGTCCAGGGTCGCCGAGAACAGCATGGTCTGGCGCGATTCAGGAGTAGCGGCAACGATCTTCTCGATGTCTTCGATGAAGCCCATGTCCAGCATGCGGTCGGCTTCGTCCAGCACCAGGATTTCCAGTTGCGAGAAGTCGATCTTGCCTTGATCCATATGGTCGATCAGGCGGCCCGGGGTTGCGACCAGGATTTCCGGATTCTTCGCCAGCAGTTGCATCTGCTTCGGATAAGGCATGCCACCCAGGATCGCGACCGACTTGATGTGGCGCAGGTGCGAGGTGTACTTGGTGGTGTTGGTGGTGACCTGCAGGGCCAGTTCACGGGTAGGGGTCAGCACCAGCATTTTTGGCTGGGCAGGGCGGAAGCGCGGACGCTCGCCGCGGGCGCGCGCCGACTGGGCTTCCTGCGCTGCGGTCTTGCCGGAGCCGGCATACGGCGCGCTGGCCAGGCGGTGCAGCGATGGCAGCATGAAGGCCGCGGTCTTGCCGGAGCCAGTTTGCGAGGAAACCAACAGGTCCTTGCCTTCGATCGCTGCAGGCACTGCCTGCTGCTGGACTGGAGTCGGCGCGGTGTAGCCGGCTTCGGTCAGTGCGTTGAGGATGGACGTGTGGAGACCAAGTGCTTCAAAAGTCATGTAAATCTTTCGTAAAAAGCGAAAAAATAGCTACGCTAAACCAGAACGAAACGACTCTATTTGTATAGAAATTTCGGCACAAAAGCTTTGCGCCGGGACGGTGTCATTGGACTACGACACACAGGGCGGAGGGCTTTTTAGGCGGCATCCAATATTCAGGGATGCGGCAGATAGTTTCGCGAAGCTGCTATTTGTGTTGTTATTTTCAGCTGCGTTGATGTGTTGCAGCGCACAAGCGGTGAATTATACATGGAATCCCGGCCGCGCGGTAGCTTTCGTTGGGGTTTGCGGCAGAGCAATATTGCATCGCTTGTGCGGGGAGGTGCTCCCAGGTTGCAAGTCGATCAGGCTTCCGGCGCTACCCAGACCAGGTTCCACAGGTGGCCGTCGATGTCCTCGAAGCCTTGGTCGTACATGAAGCCATGGTCCTCCGGCGGGTGCGGCGTGCGGCCGCCGGCAGCCACGGCCTTGGCGATGAGGGTATCGACTTCTTCGCGGCTATCGCAGTTCAGGCAGATGACGAGTTCATTGGCTTCCTTCGCCTGCACGACGGGCTTGTCGATCAGGGACCTGAAGAAGGGCTCGGTCGTCAGCATAGCCTGGATGGTGTCGCCGACGATATTCATGAATGCCGAGTTCTCGCTGCTATATTTTGCATTGAAAGTAAAACCGAGCGCGGAGAAGAAAGCCTTGGACTTGTTCAGGTCTTTCACTGGCAAATTGAGGATGATCTGTTCTTTCATGGCGTTTCCTTGGTAAAGGTGGAATGGGCAAGCGGAGCTGCATCCCTACGACGGATCACGGCCCATGAAATCGACACGCTTCCAGCACTGAGCTCGGCCGATCCTCAACCATCATCATCCATCGTTGAGCCACGCGACGGTTTCGGCTTGATACCCCGGCGTGCCAGCGCCTCGCGCAGCAGGAATTCGATTTCCGCGTTCACGCTGCGCAGGTCCTGGGCGGCCAGGCGTTGCAGCTCTTCCCACAACGCCGGGTCTATCCTCAGGGGGAACGCTTTTTTACCGGGGCTTGCCATCTTGACTCAGTTGTACAGGGTGCCTGTGTTGACGATAGGCTGGGTCTCTTTATCCGAGCACAGTACCACCAGCAGGTTGCTGACCATCGCCGCCTTGCGTTCCGAGTCCAGTTCGACGATCTCGCGCTCGGCCAGCGCGTTCAGCGCCGATTCAACCATGCTGACTGCGCCGTGCACAATGCGGGAACGGGCGCTGACGATGGCCTCGGCCTGCTGGCGGCGCAGCATGACTTGCGCGATTTCCGGTGCATAGGCGAGGTGGGTCAGCTTGGCGTCGACGGTTTCCACACCGGCAGCCTTGAAGCGCTCCTGCAATTCGCTGCGCAACGCAAACGATACCTCATCCATGCCGGAGCGCAGGGTCATTTCGCCTTTCGCCAGGTCTTCGCCATCATCGTAGGCGTAGCGCGAGGCGAGGTGGCGGATCGCCGCTTCGGCCTGCACCGCCACGTAACGCTCGAAATCATCGACGTCGAAGATCGCTTGTGCCGTATCCTGCACGCGCCAGACGATGGCAGCCGAAATTTCGACCGGGTTGCCGCGCTTGTCGTTCACTTTCAGCGTCGGCGCATTCAGGTTGCGGGCGCGCAGCGACAGGCGCTGCTTGCGGTACAGCGGGAAAGCCCAGCGCAGGCCTTCGTTGCGGTCGGTGCCGATGTACTGGCCGAACAGGGTAAGGATGGCACTTTCATTCGGCTGCAGCATGTACAGCCCTGGCGCCAGGAATACCGCGACTACGACGCAGACTGCGGCCAGCAGCGGCTGGAAACCGCGCAGCAGGAGGAAGGCGAAAATCGCCAGCAATACGACGACGGTCAACGCCAGGTAACCACTGTAAGACGAAAACGGCTTTTCGGTTCGGTTCATGATCCATCCAGGTGGGTTAAATCAAAGTGATATCACTTTAGTCTCACTTTTCTGGGTTGTCAAATTATTCTCGTTTGTTTAACCCCTTTTTTCTCGCCAGCCCGATTCCTGTTCAGAAGCGTTCACTTTGAAGGGAGTAATCATGTTGGCGAGGCTTATCCTGGTGTTATGCATGCTGGCCGGCGGCGGGGCCATGGCACAGACACCACCACTCATCAGGTCCATCACCACTGGCAAGGAGTCACCCATTCGCGTGCAAAGCGCTGCCGTGCAGACCGTCATTTCAGGCGGCATGGCGGAAACGACGGTCAAGCTGGTGTTTTACAACCCGAACCCGCGCCAGCTTGAGGGAGACCTGCAGTTTCCGCTTGGCGAAGGCCAGCAGGTAACAGGCTTCGCGCTGGATGTTGGCGGCGAATTGCGCCCTGCGGTGCCGATCGAGAAAGAACGTGGGCGGCAGATACTGGAGGCCGAAGAACGGCGCCGTATCGATCCCGCTTTGCTGGAGCAAACGCAGGGCAATAACTTCAAGCTGCGCATCTATCCGATCCCTGCTCGCGGCACACGAACGGTGGAACTGAAATATGCGGCGATGCTGGCGCGCCAGCAGAAGAACTGGAGCTACCGCCTGCCGTTGAAACAATTCAGCATCCCGGTGGCGCTCGATGTTCGCGTCACGGGAAGCGAGGACGCGCCGGTTGCCATCGGCGTGCCGGAACGCTTCGCGCGAACGGAGGGCGGCTGGCAGCTGGACGTGCCGAAGGCGAAAGATGAAGTCCTGGTCCGGGTGCCAGCTGCGCAGGACAAGCCGAAGACTTACGTCGAAGAGTTCAACGGCCAGCAGTACTTCCTGGCGGAAGTGCCAGTGCCGACCGAGCGCAAGCTGCGCTCCTTGCCGAAGGTGGTCGGCGTACTGTGGGACAGTTCCAGTTCCGGCTCGCACCGCGCACTGAAAGCCGAGTTGCGCGTGCTGGCCAGCTACCTCGAAGCAGCAGGAAATGTGGAAGTGCGCCTGGTGCGCCTGCGCGACAAGGCGGAGCCGGTCAAAGTCTTCAAGCTGGCAAAAGGGCAATCCCGCATCTTGCTGGAAGAACTCGAATCGACCGTCTATGACGGCGCCAGCGCGCTGGCCGACTGGCAGGCGCAGCCCGACGTCGACGAATACCTGTTGTTCAGCGATGGCTTGCGCAACTATGGCACGGGCACATTCCCGCAACTTGCCAAAGGCCGCCGCCTGTTCACGCTGAGTTCCAGCGCCGGCGCCGACCTTGCGCGCCTGACCGCATGGGCCAATACGAACGGCGGCCGGCATATCGCCATTGATCCGGTAGACGCGCACCACGCTGCGCAAGAACTGCTCACCGAAGGTGCAAGGGTGGTCGGCGCGTCCGGCATGCAGTCCGGCGACGTGGTGGTCGACGAGAGCCAGGCGCAGTCTGGCCTGTTGCGTGTAGCAGGCAAGATCCGGGGCAAGGAGCCGCTCGTTGTTTCGCTGGAAAACCAGGGCAGGAAGTACGAGGTCGCGATTGATGCGGCAAGCGAGAAGAACTCATCGCATCCATTGGCTGCATGGTGGTGGGCTAACCGGCGCATCGTCCAATTGGAAGGCAACTATGAACTCAATCGCGCCGCGATCCGGCGTATCGGGCTCGAATTCAGTTTGCCGACCCGTGAAACTTCGCTGCTGGTGTTGGAGCAATTGGAAGACTATGTGCGGCATGACGTAACGCCACCCGAAAAATATCGCGCTGCCTTCGAAAGAATGAAAGCGGAGAACCGTACGCAATTGGCCAGCCAGCGGGCGAAGCACCTGGATGACGTTGTGCGGCAGTTCCAGGCCAAAGTGGCGTGGTGGGAAAAGCCGTTCCCAAAGAACCGCCCGCCTGCACCCAAAAAGGAAGCTGGCGCTTACCCCGTCGATTCGAGGATTGTCGAAGCCCCGATGATGGAGGCAATGCCAGCGCCACCGCCGGCGATGGCTGTGCGGGCAGCTCCTGCCGCGGCGGCGCCAGTGGTGGTCGATGAGTTGGACATGCCAGCCGATAAGCGCATCAACGGCGGCGTAAGTGTCCGACTGAAGGCTTGGCAGCCCGATGCGCCTTACACGGCACGCATGCGCAAGGCAGCGGCTGGCGATATGTACCGCATCTACCTGGATGAGCGCCCATCGCACGCCGGCAGCAGCGCCTTCCTGCTGGATGTGGCAAGCCTGATGCTGGAACGCGGCCAGCGCGACCTGGGCTTGCGCGTGCTATCCAACCTGGCAGAGATGGAGCTCGAGAACCGTCAGGTGTTGCGCGTGTTGGCCTACCGTTTGATGGAGGCTGGCGCGCCAAGGCTGGCCGTGCCCTTGCTTGAACGCGTGCAGGACATCGCGGACGAAGAGCCGCAATCCTTCCGCGACCTGGGGCTGGCCCTTGCCGCCAGCGGCCAGGAACAGCGCGCAATCGAGCAGCTCTATCAAGTGGTATTGCGCCCTTGGGATGGCAGGTTTGCCGACGTGGAGCTGATTGCGCTGTCCGAGATGAACGCGATCGTGGCGCGCGCCAAAGCTGCGGGCCGCACCCTCGATACGCGAGGAATGGATTCGCGCCTGCTGCGCAACCTCCCAGTGGACTTGCGCGTGGTGCTCACATGGGACGCGGATAATTGCGACATTGACCTGCATGTGATCGATCCGGACGGCGAGCGTGCGTACTATGGCCATCAGCTGACGTATCAGGGTGGGCGCATGTCGCACGACTTCACCGGAGGTTACGGGCCGGAAGAGTTCATGCTGCGCAATGCCAAGCCAGGCATTTACCGCATTGAGGTCAACTACTTTGGCAGCGCGCAGCAGATTGTCACCGGAGAGACGACGCTGCAGCTTCACTTCACGACAGGATTTGGCACAGCAAAGGCTGAGGACAAAATGGTTACCTTGCGCCTCAAAGAGCAGGGCAGTTCCATCCTGGTCGGCGAGTTCGAGGTGAAGCCGAAGTAGCGCTATTCGAGCGCTTTGAGGCGGCCCGCCAGGGTATCCGGCACCGGATAGTCAGGGTGGGCTTTGCGGAAGCGCTTCCACTGCGCGGCTGCCGAATCGGTGTCCCCGGCGTCCAGCAAGCGCTCGATCTCTTGTAGCCGCTCTTTCGGATTTTCGGTCTCCTGCGAACGAGCGGCCGCTTTACGTGGCGAGTCGAGTTCGTCCGCCGCCATTGCCCGCGCGGGCGGGGCGGCCGCAGGTTCAGGTGCCGGCACTGGCGGCGGTGGCGGCGCAGCTGCGGCAGCGGGTTCCGGTGCGTGCATTGGCATTTCCAGCTGCGGCACGGGTGGTGCCGGCTTGGCTGAAACGATGGCAGATTCGCGTTTTTTGTCGGCAGGCGCCGGGACTTCATCGCTGCTTACCATCGGCGCGGGCAGGGCTGGCATTTCTTCCGGCACGATGCGGACTTCGACGGGATGCTGCTCCTGATGCTGGTAAGCGCGCCATACAGGGAACAGGATTGCGATGCCGGCCAAGCTCGCCGCAAACGCCAGTGGTGCACGATAGCGGTGTTTTCGTTTTGGCTGCTGAGCCTCGGAAGCCGGATCGTTAGCGGCGGCAGGCCTTGGCGCCAAGTCCTGTTGTACCTGCGCGAAGATGGCCGCGTCGAGTTCCGCCGACGGTTCTGGCTGGGGCAGGGCGGCCAGGCGGCGCGCCAGGTCCGCGTCTTCGAAATCGTCCTTGTCGACCGGCGTCATACCGTCTCCTCCTGCTTGAATTGCTCGCGCAGCTTACGCATGGCGTAGCGCAGGCGGCTTTTCACCGTCTCCGCCGGCGCCGCAACGACCAGCGCAATTTCATCGATGCTCAGGCCGCTGAAATGCTGCAGCACGAGAGCTTCCTTCTGCTCCGGCGGAAGCTGGCGGATGGCCGTGTGCAGGGCCTGGTTTTGCTGGCGGTCCAGTGCAGACACTTCAGCAGAATCCTGGACCAGGCTAAGGTCGCCGCAATCATCGATATCCGGCTGGCGCTGCATGTCGGCCAGGCGATTGCGGCCGATCTGGAACAGGTAGCTGCGGAAGCTGCCTTGCGCAGCATAGCGCGTTCGTGCCTGGTGCACCGCCAGCCAGGTCTCTTGCGCCACCTCGTCGGCCCACTCCGTGCGCCCACTGCGCCAGGCCAGGAAGCGGTACAAGCCGCGGCTATGGCGGCGATACAGCTCCTGGAAAGCCGACAGCTCGCCATCGCGATAGCGCAACATCAATTCATCGTCGGATTGCTCGAGGGGCATGCGGGGCGGACGGCTGCAAAGTAAGCGAACTCAAGGCGCCCACTTTAGCCAACTCATTGATTCTATGCAAGCAAGCCAAATTCGGGGTCAGGTCTGTCATTTGGACACCCGAACCAACCTTTTGATAAATCTCAATACGCTAAATCGACCATTTTTCCGTATTGAGAGTTCTCAAAAAGTGAGTGTGCGTGTCCAAATGACAGACCTGACCCCGAATTTCAGCAACAAAAAAGCCGCCCGGGGGCGGCTTGGTGGCGGGGCAGGCGGCGATTATTCGTAGTCGCTCGAGTTCAGGCCCATCACGTGCGAGAAGCCGCCGTCGACGTACATGATGTCGCCGGTGATGCCGGACGACAGGTCCGACAGCAGGAACGCTGCGGCATTGCCCACTTCTTCGATCGTCACATTGCGGCGCAGCGGGGCGTGGCCGGCGGCGAAGCCGAGCAGCTTGCTGAAGTCCTTGATGCCGGATGCGGCCAGGGTCTTGATCGGGCCGGCGGAAATGCCGTTGGAGCGGATGCCGTGCTGGCCCAGGTTCTCCGCCAGGTAACGCACCGACGCTTCCAGCGACGCTTTCGCCAGGCCCATGGTGTTGTAGTAAGGGATCGCGCGCACCGCGCCCAGGTAGGAAAGGGTCAGCACCGAGGAACCAGGCTTCAGCAGCGGCAGGGCGGCTTTCACCATCGCCGGGAAGCTGTAAGCGGAAATATCGTGGGCCACGCGGAAGTTTTCGCGGGTCAGGCCGTCCAGGAATTCGCCGGCAATCGCTTCGCGTGGGGCGAAGCCGATGGCGTGCACGAAACCGTCCAGGCGGTCCCAGCTCTTGGCCAGGTCGGTGAACAGGTTGGCAATTTGTTCGTCGCTGGTCACGTCACAGTCGAAGACCAGATTGCTGCCGAATTCGGCAGCGAATTCAGTGATGCGGTCTTTGAAGCGCTCGCCAACGTAGGTGAAAGCCAGTTCGGCGCCTTCGCGGTGGGCAGCCTTAGCAATGCCGTAAGCGATGGATCGGTTGGACAGGACGCCAGTAATCAGGATTTTTTTGCCTTGCAAGAAAGCCATATCTACTCCAATGGGGTTATACCGCAAGAACGGGATTGTAAACGCGCTCAGTCGGGGACTGCAAGATTTAACTTCTTGCAACCAGTCCCCGACGGCCCTGCCAGTTTGGCAAGGCTAGCGTGCGTTGAATGCGTTCAGTTGCTGCGGCGGGACTTCGATTTGCCAGCTTCGTCACGCTTGACGCGTGCCTTGACCATGCTGACCGCAGGCTTGGATTCGCCGCGAGATGAGGAAGCTTGACGGTAGTTGCTGCGTTTTGGACCGGTGCGTTCGTTTTCCACGGCCATTACGGCATTCTCGATGGCGTCGGTGGAAATGTCCGGACCGGCTGCCGAGGCGGAGATATTCGGTACCAGGATGGTCGAGCCAGCCTTCAGCACCGATTTCTGTGGAATATTGTTGGCCTGGCGGATGGCGTCCGGGGTGGTGCCGAAGCGGCGGGCCAGGGAGGCAATGCTTTCGCGGGCGCTGGAAATCTTGTGGGTGGTCCAGCTCGACAGGGCGTGGGTCCACGAGGCCAGGTTGGCGGCAAACTTGGCGGCATTTTCGGTCGGCAGCAGGATCTTGGTCTGCTCGTTGCCGGTAATGACGGGCTTCTTGAACTGGGGGTTCAGGGCCTTGAATTCGTCGACCGAGATTTCGGCCAGCTTGGCGGCCAGGGCCAGGTCGATGTCGCGGGTCTTGTCGATCGCAGTGAAATACGGCTCGTTGTCGATGACCGGCAGGTGCACGGCGTATTGCGACGGGTTGGCGACGATATTCTTCACCGCCTGCAGCTTCGGCACGTAGTTGCGGGTTTCGGCCGGCATCAGCTCGGCCAGGCTTTCGAAATCGGTTGGCTTGCCGGCGGCGCGGTTGCGCTGGATGGCTTTCTGCACATTGCCTTCGCCCCAGTTGTAGGCGGCCAGGGCCAGGTGCCAGTCGCCGAACATGGTGTACAGGCGCTGCAGGTAGCTCAGGGCGGCGTCGGTCGAGGCCAGCACGGAACGGCGGTCATCCTTGAATGCGTTCTGCTTCAGGTCATAGTCGCGGCCGGTGCCCGGCACGAATTGCCACAGGCCGGCCGCATTGGCGGTCGACAGGGCTTGCGGGTTGAAGGCGGATTCGATGAAGGGCAGCAGGGCCAGTTCGGTCGGCATGCCGCGCTTTTCCAGCTCTTCCACCACGTGGTAGAGGTAGAGCGAGGCGCGGGCGGTAGTGCGGTCGAGGTAGTCCTGGCGGTCGGCGTACCACTTCACATGCTTGGCGACCAGCTCGTTGTTCACGTCCGGAATCGAGTAGCCGGAGCGGATGCGGCCCCAGACGTCGGTTTCCTTGTATGCTTCCACGGCAGGCTGCAGCACCACGGATTTCGTGGTGTCGGTGGATGCCAGGGAGGATGCTGCCGGGAGCGCGGCGCCCAGCGCCAGGGCGATCAGGACAGCACTTTTGATTCGTTCTTGCATAGTGTTTCGCAGTTGTCGTGAAGAAACAAAGGGCGGACTACTTAAGGCCGGAGTGTAGGGTTGAAACCCGGTCGAGTCAAGGAAAAATTCGCTATGTGACTGATTTTCTTGAATAATTATGTCGAACAAGCTATATAATTGGCGTCTTGGACAACGATTTTTGGATGTATAAATGAGCAACACCCGAGTGGATTATGAGGCCGTGATCGCGGCAACCGAGCAGTGGCTGGAGAAGGCCGTGATCGGCCTGAACCTGTGTCCTTTTGCCAAGGCCGTGCATGTGAAAAAGCAGGTGCGCTACGTGGTGTCGGAGGCCTCCTCGCCTGAAGAGCTGCTGGAAGACCTGATCAAGGAGCTGGAGTTCCTGGCCGGGGAAGATCCTGAGGTGGTCGATACGACCCTGCTGATCCATCCTCTGGTGTTGCAGGATTTTGAGGATTACAACGAGTTCCTGGACGTCGCGGATGCGGCGCTGGAAGAGCTGAAGCTGGAAGGCGAGCTGCAGGTGGCCAGCTTCCACCCGGATTACCAGTTTGCGGATACTGATAAGAACGATATCTCGAACTATACCAACCGTTCGCCTTACCCGACCTTGCACCTGCTGCGCGAGGCGTCGATCGACCGTGCCGTGGAGGCGTTCCCGGAGGCGGCCGATATCTTCGAGAAGAATATCGAAACCATGGAAAAACTCGGCCATGAGGGCTGGGACAAGCTCGGTTTGCAGGTGAAGTGATGGCGGAAGATAAATTGCCCGAGCGGCCGGATACGCCTTGCGTGGCGGTCTGCTCGACGACCTTTGATGAGATTTGCCGTGGGTGCGGGCGGACCTACATCGAAGTCGCGCACTGGGTGGCGATGAGTGCGGAGGAGAAGGAAAAGGTTTGGCAGAGGATTCTGGCGCAGGGGTATCCGCGGCGAAATTCCTGAAGACCGGTCAACCTGGGGCAGACCCTTGGGTCTGGCCCAGGCCGACCGGTTTTACTCAGCCTTCCAGGAACCGATAAAGTCCTTCTTCCCGATCTCCAGCCCATTATGGCGCAGGATGTTGTAAGCAGTCGTCGCATGGAACGTGAAATGCGGCAGCGCATAGTGCATCAAATACTCCTGCCCGACCCACTGCTTGGCCTTCTCCCCGCTACCAGTAGTCACCAAACGTTGCGCGGAATCCTCAATCGCCTGCCGTGGCAGCGAGTCCAGAAATGCCAGCGTGCGCTGAATGCGCAGTTTTAGTTCACCAATGGTCTTTTCAGTGTCTTCGTAAGCCGGCACATCCGCACCGGCCAGGCGCGCGCCGGCGCCCTTGGCGAAGTCGGCTGCAATCTGGATCTGGCGCGTAAATGGCAACATATCCGGGAACAAACGGAACTGCAGCAGGGCATTCGGATCAATCTTTTTTTCCTCGATATGCGCCTCGGTCTTGTCGAGGATGGACAGCAGGCTGCCGAGAATCTGGCGGAAGACTGGAATCGATGCGGAATACATAGAAAACGACATGGGGAAACTCCTCTGATATAGAGTAGCGATGATAGCAAGTTACGTGCATAATTGCTGTTGGATAATCTTTTCCACCAGACTCGCTGAATGGCTCGGAATTTTTATAACAAATTAAGGTCCCGCCTGAGCGCTCTGTATGGGCTGTCGATTTATGGCGCCTTGTTACTGGTGGTATTCGGTGGCCTGGTGATCCCGGCCATTATCGGCTCATACCTGCTGATCGGGGTGCACGAACAGAAGTCCGCCCAGACCGCCCTGAACGAATCGCTGCAGCGCAACGCCGACATCCTGGCCCTGGGCATGCAGGAGTCCCTGTGGAATATGAATGCGGAATCGGCCCATTCGCTGGTCGAATCCGTGATGCGCGACCGCTCGGTGCTGCAGGTACAGGTCACCGGCCAGGCTGACACCCAGTTCATGCACGTCGAGGCGCCCAAGCGCGCCATCGGCAATGTGGTGCGCGCCGAGCGTGAAATCATGGTACGCGGCGAAAAGATCGGCAAGATCATGGTCGAGATGGACGATGCGCGCAGCCAGCAGGAACTGCGCGAGAAGCAGTTGTCCTATGTCTTTGTGCTGGCGGCCCAGCTCACCGTGTCGCTGCTGCTGATCGTGTTGTTCCTGAACCAGCGCCTGCTGAAGCCATTGCGCAAGCTGATGCGCTTTTCCGACCGCCTGTCGCATGGCGATTTCGAAACCCGCATGGAGTTGAGCGGCAGCGATGAACTGGGCCGCCTGGCCGGCCAGCTGGACCAGATGCGCGTGGCAATCAAGCACCTGTTCGAGGACATCGCCCAGCGCGAGGAGCGCTTCCGCACCATCGTGACCCAGGTGCCGGGCGCCGTGTTCCGCTTCCGCCCCGATGGGCCGATCGACTTCGTGTCGGATGCCATTGAAGAAATCTCGGGCTATTCGGCCGCCCAGTTCATGCGCAGCACGACCCATGCCTGGGCCAACCTGATCTGTCCGGAAGACCGCAAACGCCAGCGCCGCGTGGTGGTGCAGGCGATCCAGGACGGCAAGCCTTACGAAATCGAATACCGCATCATCGACTCCACCGGCACCGAGCGCTGGGTGGCCGAAAACGGCCAGCCGCAGGCGGCGGAGGCGGGTGGGGCGCCGTGGGTGGACGGCATCATTTCCGACATCAGCCAGCGCAAGCACAATGAAATGCGCATCGAGGCTTTGCTGGCGGAACAGAGCGCGATCCTGGACAACGTGATGTTCGGCGTGATGTTCGTGCGCCACCGGACCATCGTCTCGGTCAACCGCCGCTGCGAGGAATTGTTCGGCTACGAGCCGGGCCAGATGATCGGCGCTTCCACCGCCATCGTGTTCCCGACCACCTTCGACTTCGAATCGGCCGGTGCGCGCCAGTATTCCACGCTGGGCAATGGCGAGTACTTCAGCGAGGAGCGCAATTACCGCCGCCAGGATGGCTCGCTGTTCTGGTGCATGGTGTCCGGCTGCGCCATCGACCAGAACCGCCCGAACGAGGGCTCGATCTGGGTCTACGCGGACATCAGCGCCCGCAAGGAGGCGGAGGAAAAACTGCGCCTGTCGGCCACCGTGCTGGAACACATTGCCGATGGCGTGATGGTGATCGACGACAAAGGCACCATCGTCGCCGTCAACCCGGCCTTCACGCAGATCACCGGCTATACCGAAATCGAAGCGCTGGGCCACGACGTCGGCCTGACGCGCTCCGGCCGCCACGACGAAGGCTTCCACGCCGAATTGTGGAAGGAACTGGTGGAGCATGGCTACTGGCGCGGCGAAATCTGGAGCATGCGCAAGAGCGGCGAGTTGTTCCTGGAATGGCTGACATTGACTGCGGTGCGTGATACGCGCGGCATTACGACCCATTACGTCGGCGTGTTCAGCGACATTACCCTGGTCAAGGCTTCGCAGGAAAAACTGGATCACCTGGCCCACCACGACGCCTTGACCCAGTTGCCGAACCGCCTGTTGTTCCAGGACCGCCTGCAGCACGCCATCCAGCGCGCCACGCGCGGCAACGAGCAGCTGGCGCTGTTGTTCATTGACCTGGACCGCTTCAAGAACGTCAACGACACGCTGGGCCACCACATCGGCGACGAGCTGCTGAAACAGGTGGCGCATGCGTTGTCGGAAAAGCTGCGCGAGGGCGATACCCTGGCGCGCCTTGGCGGCGACGAGTTCATCGTGCTGCTGGAAGACGTGGAAGGCCAGTATGGCGCCGGCCAGGTGGCCGAGAAGCTGGTGACCATGTTCGAGCATCCTTTCATGGTGGCAGGCCACGAACTGTTCGTGACCTGTTCGATTGGCGTTTCGGTCTTCCCGACCGATGCCAGCGACCTGAATATGCTGATCCGGAATGCCGACGTGGCCATGTACCAGGCCAAGGCGCGCGGCCGCAACGGCTACCGCTTCTACCAGCCGTCCATGTCGGGCGAGGGTGTCGAGCGCCTGCGCCTGGAAACGTATTTGCGCCGCGCTATCGAGAAAGAGGAAGTGTTCCTGAACTTCCAGCCGCAAGTGGAAATCGATTCCGGCAAGCTGCTGGGCGTGGAAGCGCTGGTGCGTTGGAACCATCCGGAACTGGGCCTGGTGCCGCCGCACCGCTTCATTCCTTTGGCCGAAGATACGGGCTTCATCAGCCAGCTGGGCCAGTGGGTGTTGTACGAGGCCTGCCGCCAGATGGTGCGCTGGCAGGAAGCAGGGCTGCATGTGCCGAAGATTGCAGTCAACCTGTCCGCCAAGCAGTTCGAGCGTGGCAGCATGGTGACCATGGTGGCCGACATCCTGCGCGAAACCGGCCTGGAACCGCACCGCCTGCAGCTTGAAGTGACAGAGTCCGTCATCATGAATACGGGCGATGCGCTGGGCTTTATCAACGACCTGCACGCGGTGGGCGTGTCGCTGGCCATCGACGATTTCGGTACCGGTTATTCCTCGCTGGCTTACCTGAAACAGATGCCGGTGCAGACGCTGAAGATCGACCGCTCCTTCATCAAGGACATTTCGACCGACGTCAACGATGAGGCGATCGCGATTGCCATTATCCAGCTGGGACGCAGCATGAACCTGTCTGTCATCGCCGAGGGCGTGGAGACGGAACAGCAGGCGGCCTTCCTGTTGCGCCATGGCTGCAACCAGGCGCAGGGCTTCTATTACAGCCGTCCGGTGATGCCGGAAGATTTGCTGCAGCGCTGGCTGCCATAACGAGGGAGCCATGCTTAAACCGAAAAAAATATCGCGCCGCCATTTCCTGCTGGGCGGCGTAGCCATCGCCGGGTCGATGGTGGTCGGCTGGGGCGTGATGCCGCCGCGCCAGCGCGTGCGCGGCCAGGCCCCGCTGCCGCTGGAAAACGGTGCGGTGGCTTTGAATGGCTGGATCGCCATCGCCCCTGACGGCAGCGTGCAGCTGGCCATGCCGCGCGCGGAAATGGGGCAGGGCATTCACACTGCACTGTCGATGCTGGTGGCGGAAGAACTGGATGTGAGCCTGGATGCGATCAAATTGATCCAGGCGCCGGCTGACAAGATTTACGCCAACCTGGCCGTCATGCGCGAAACCTTGCCATTCCATCCGGACGATACCGGCCGCTCGCGGGAATTCTCGAGCTGGATGCTGGGCAAGGTAGCGCGCGAAATGGGGATCGTGATTACCGGCGGTTCGTCCAGCGTGAAGGATGCCTGGACCTCGATGCGCGAAGCCGGCGCTACGGCGCGCGCCATGCTGGTCGCCGAAGTCGCGCAGCAATGGAAAGTGCCGCCGGAGCAGGTGCGCGCCGAAAATGGCGTGCTGTATCACGACATCAGCAAGAAGTCCGTTGGCTATGGCGTGGTCGCCGCGCGCGCTGCGCTTGGCCAGCCGGGCAAGGTGACGTTGAAAGACCCGCACAGCTTCCGCCTGATCGGCACCAGCGTGCCGCGCCGCGATTCGCGCATCAAGTCGGAAGGCGCGGCGATGTATGGCATCGACGTGCGCCCGGAGGGCATGGTGTACGCGGCGGTGCGCATGTCGCCGGTGGTGGGAGGCAAAGTGGCGGGCGTTACGCCGGGCGAGGTAGTGAACATGCCTGGGGTGCTGTCGGTGATCGATTTCTCCAATGCCATCGAAGAAAATTTCGGCGCCGGAGCGGGTGTTGCCGTCCTTGCGCGCAGCTACTGGCAGGCCAAGCAGGCCGCCGCCGCGCTGCCGATCCGCTGGGACGACGGTGCCAATGCCAAGTTGTCCAGCGAAGCGATTTACGCGTCGCTGACAAGTGCCCTCGAGGCCGAGGATGGCGACAATTACCACAAACGCGGCGACATGGCGCAGGCGGCCAGCGCCCTGCGCAGCATCAAGTCGGTGTACCGCGTGCCTTACCTGGCGCATGCCTGCATGGAGCCGATCAACTGCACGGCGCAGGTCAAGGATGGCAAGGTGACGGTGTGGGTTGGCACCCAGGCCCCGACCTTCGCCCGTGCCGCGGCCGCGCGCGTTGGCGGTGTCAGTGAAGCGAACGTGATCCTGCATGAGTGCCTGCTGGGCGGCGGATTTGGCCGCCGCCTGGAAATGGACATGGTGGCGCAAGCCGTCGCCATCGCACGCGAAGCCAAGGGGCTGCCGGTGCAGGTGATCTGGACCCGCGAAGACGACACGACCCATGATGTGTATCGTCCGGCCGCGGTGGCGCGCATGACGGCGGGGCTGGATGCGGCCGGCAATATCATCGCCTGGGAAGCCAAGACAGCCGGCGGTGCGCTGACCCACCAGTTCACCAAGCGTAACCTGCGCCTGCCAGGGGCCGGGCCGGACCGTTCGACCGCCGAGGGCGTGTACGACATGCAGTACGAAATCCCCAACCAGCAGATCAACCACGTCGTGGTCGACAGCGCCATCCCGCTGGGCAACTGGCGTTCGGTGGGGCACTCGCAAAATGCCTTCTTCAAGGAGAGCTTTGTCGACGAAATGGCCAGTGCGGCCGGCAAGGACCCGGTGGAGTTCCGCCGCACCATGCTGCTGAACCACCCGCGCCACACGGCGGTGCTGAATGCCGCCATCTCCAAGGCCGGCAAGGCGCCGGAAGGGCGTGCGCATGGCGTGGCGCTGCACCAGTCATTCGGCGCCATCGTCGCCCAGGTGGCGGAGGTGTCGGTGCAGGACAAGCAGATCCGCGTGCACCGCGTGGTGTGCGCGATCGACTGCGGCATTGCCGTCAATCCGAACATCATCGCGCAGCAGGTTGAATCGGGCGTGGTCTATGGCCTGTCGGCGGCGCTGGGCGGGGAAATCACGATCATGGACGGCAAGGTCGTGCAAAGCAATTTCGCCGACTATCCCGTGCTGCGCATGAATGAAGTGCCGCTGGTGGAGACGGTCATCGTGCTGAGCGCCGAGCCGCCGGAGGGTGTGGGCGAACCCGCTACGCCGCCGATTGCGCCGGCAGTGGCCAATGCGGTGTTTGCGCTGACGGGCCAGCGCCTGCGCAGCCTGCCTTTACGCCTCGCCTAACAAGGCGCGCAGGTTGCATTCCTGCTGCCATTGGCGGCGTTCCGGCGTGGACGCTGCCTGGCGTGCCAGTTCCTCGTCGGACAGTTCGGCCTGGGTTTCGATCAGGCGGTGCGCCACGTTTGGATCGGGCAGCATGGTGCCGAAAAATGCCACATGCTCGTGGCGCTGGATCAGCAGGGTAGGGAAGTTCTCGACATCGAGGTCGCCAACCAGGTCGGCGTGGTCTTCGATATCGACCCACAGGAAGTATTTGTCGGGGTGGCGGCTCGCCAATTCCTCGAACACTGCGCGGTAGGAAGCGCAGGTGCCGCACCAGGCGGCGCACAGGCAGGCCACCACCAGGTGGTCCTGTGCCAGCGCGGCGGCCACTTCGGCGCGGTTGTCGGCATGTAGGGTAGTGCTGTGCATGGGGTGCTATTGTACATGCCCACAGGGTAAAATACCGGCCATGGCTACCATTCTTGCAATCGAAACATCCTCTGAAATGGCTTCCTGCGCCCTGCTGCGCGGGGAGCGCGTGTATTTTCGCGAATCGTCCGGCGTGCGCACCCATTCCCAGGCAGTGCTGCCCATGATCCAGGAATTGCTCGCGGAGGCAGGCATTGTCCTGCGTGATTGCGACGCTATCGCCTATGGCGCCGGCCCGGGCTCGTTTACCGGTGTTCGTACTGCCTGCGGCATCGCCCAGGGCCTCGGTTTTGGCGCCGGCCTGCCGCTGCTGCCGATCGTGACGCTGGACGCCATGGCGCTGGCTTGCCGCGAGCGCCACGGCGCCGATGAAGTCCTGACCGTGCTCGATGCACGCATGAACGAAGTCTATTGGGCCCAATACCGTTTTGAAGGCGGCCAGCCGGTCGCCATCCTGCCGCCGGCCTTGTCAGCGCCTTCCGGCGTGGCGCCAGCCGGCCCGGCGCGCGCCTGCGGCAACGGTTTCGCTGCCTACGCCGAGGCGTTTGCCGGCAAGGATTATGCGGAAGGCGCCGATGGCGCTGTCATGCCGCACGCGGTGCAGGTAGCGCAATTGGGCCGTGCTGCTTTCGCCGCCGGCCATGCCGTGCCGGCCGCCCAGGCGCAGCCGCTTTACCTGCGCAACAAGGTGGCCTACACCAAGGCTGAACGTGAAGAGATGAAGGTGTCGCAGGCATGATGCATCAGTTATGGGATCTGGCTCGGCTCATTTACGAGCCGATGCAGGAAAGTGACCTCGATGACGTGGTGGCGCTGGAGCAGGAGGTTTACCCCTATCCATGGAGCCGCGCGAACTTCCTGGATTCGCTGTCGCAGGGCTATCACGCCTGGATCCTGCGCGCCCAGGATCGACAGTTGATGGGGTATTTCCTGGTGATGGAAATTGTCGACGAGGCGCATTTGCTGAATGTCGCAGTGTCGCGCAACTGGCAGGGACGCGGCGTTGGCCGCCTGCTGGTGAACCAGGCTGTCGCCTTGTCGCGCGGGCTGGGGATGGAGTCGATCCTGCTGGAAGTGCGGCCTTCCAATGTGCGTGCGCTGGAAATCTACCAGCGCTACGGATTTGCCGAAATCGGCCGCCGCAAAGGGTACTATCCTGCTGCTGATGCAACCCGCGAGGACGCTATCGTGATGCGTTTTGGGCTATGAGTGACCGCCGCTCCGCCGTGTTCCTGGATGAGATGGGCGTGGGGCCGCAGTGGCGCCTGCGCAATCGCCCGGTTCCGGACGATGTCGCCGATGCTGCTTTCGCCGCAGTGCCCGGCACCGAGCCCGCACAGGCGCCGCTGACGCCGGCCCAGGCCGAAGTCTCGCACCCGGCACCGGCCGCCCAGCGATCTGCGCCTGTTGCGCCGCCAGCCGCCGACATGCAGCGTGGGAGCTTCGCCGAGGACGAGGCGTTCGCGCCTGCACCGGCGGCCGCGCAACACGCTCCGACTGCGGCGCAATACGCGCCCGCAGGCGACGAGCACATGGCCGGCGCACCGCAAGGCGCAGGCCAGCAGCCGCGCGCCTCCGGCAATGCCCAATCGCCGGCCGCAGCTGCCGCCGCTGCAGCACGGGCAGCTTCTGCCGCACCAGCGGCGCCAGGAGACACGCGCCAAGAGCCCGCATCCCCATCCGCACCCGCATCCGCTGCGCCCGCTCGCGTGCCTGGCACGCCAAGCATCGCCTCGACCGGGGAAGACATGTCCTGGTTTGACGACGCGCCAACACCGGAGTACAAGCCGCAGCGCAAGAAAGTGGCTGCGCCCGAGGAGTCTTCCGCCGCGCCGCCCGCAACAACGCCGCGCCCAGCGCAATTCGGCCAGGGCGCCCCGGCATCCGCCGCCCGCCCGCCTGTGCCGCCGCGCGCAGGCGGCATGCCGCACCGCACCCCGGTCCAGCAGGCGCCTGCCGCAAGCGCAGCTCCATCCGCGATGGGTGACGATGTGCCAGCCTACGACGACATCCCGATGGACGAGCCGCCGTCCTGGTTTGACGACGACCAGCCTGCCGCGCCAGCCAAGGCGCCTGCAAGCGGCCGTGCCGCATCGCCGGCCCAGGCCAGCGACGAACAGATCGCCCAGATGGACTGGCCCGCGCTGCAGGCAGCAATCGGGTCCTGCACCCGCTGCGGGCGCTGCGAAACCCGCCAGCAAGCCATCCCGGGCCGCGGCGACGAGCAGGCGACCTGGATCGCCCTCGACAGCGCACCTGGGCAGGCCGAGGACACGGAAGGCTACCAGTTCGCTGGCGACCCCGGCTACCTGCTCGACAATATGCTGAAAGCCGTTGGCCAATCCACGGAACAGGGCGCCTACCTCACCAGCCTGGTGAAGTGCCACGCTCCAACCGCGCCAAGCGTGGCAGAACTGCAGGCCTGCCGCCCCTACCTGCAGCGCGAGCTGGAACTGACGCAGGCCAAAGTCATCGTCGCTTTCGGGCACAGCGCAGGCAAGGGCTTGCTGGGCGGCGCCGCACGCGGCCGCATCATGCTGCACGGCAGTGTACCGGTCGTCGCCACCTACCACCCGGCAGACCTCCTGAAAAAGCCGGAAGAAAAGGCCAAGGCATGGCAGGACTTGTGCCTTGCCAAAGCCGCCCATGCCGGCCGACGCTAGGACATTCCACCGCAAATGGGGCCACCTCACGCGGCCCCATGTCCGCGCGCTGGCCTGGCTGCTCGATTCGCCCGACCTGCTCGACCCCAATAGTGCGCTCTGGCAGGGCAAGATCGCCACGCTGGGCCCCATCACGCCCGCCGTCGCCAACTGGCTCGACGACCTGGATGCCGACCCGTCGCCACTGGATGCAGCCCTCGGTAACCGCTTCTATTCGCGCCTCGGCCTGTATGCCGAAAAGCTGATGGCTTTCTACTTCGCCCAGCACGGCGCACTGGCGGCCCACGGCCTGCAAGTCCGCGATGGCAAGAACGGCACCATCGGCGAGTTCGATTTCCTGTTGCGCGAAGAGGGCAGCGCAAACCTGCACCATATCGAATTCGCCACCAAGTTCTACCTGCTCGACGGTGATCCGGACACGGGCATTTACAACCGCCTGGTCGGCCCCAACCTGGCCGACACGCTGGGCCTGAAGATGCGCAAGATCTTCCATGCCCAGCTGCAGCTCTCGCAGCACCCGATTGCGCAAAAGGTCGCGCCCGCGCCGGTCACCCAAGCCCAGGCGCTGGTCAAGGGCTGGCTGTTCTACCACGCCACCGAACCCGCACCGCAGATCGAAGGCATTTCACCCGACCACTGCCGTGGATATTGGCGAACGCACAGCGAACAAGCCGCTGCCCAAGGCGAGCAATTCATCGTGATGCCGCGCCTGCAGTGGCTGGCGCCACTGCGTACGCCAGTTGAGCGCAATGAAAGCGCACCCACACCGGCCCCGCTCACGCGCGCGGCATTGCTGGACGTCCTGGCGGAAAAATTCGTCAGCGACCCTGGCCCCGTGCTGGTGGCAACAGTGCAGGAAGAGGGCGGCTGGCTGGAGGAAGTGGAGCGCGGCTTTGTGGTGCCGGACGACTGGCGCGCCCGTGCCCAGGCGCGCCGCAGTGACGGGGCTTTGCCCGCCTAGTGCGGGTGCTCGCCGATCAGGCCGAGCGAATCGTGCTTGCGCTGGTTGGCGGCATGCAGCGCCATGATCGCCAGCATCGAACCCGCCAGGAATAAGCCAAACAGCACGATGATGGTGTTCAGGCCCAGGCCCAGTTTCACCATCCCCGCATACACGGCCAGCATGGTCAGGATCGACAGGTTCTCATTGAAGTTCTGCACTGCGATCGAATGGCCGGCGCTCATCAGCACGTGCCCGCGGTGCTGCAGCAGGGCATTCATCGGCACGACAAAGAAGCCGGATAAGGCGCCGACCACCAGCAGCAGCACGTAGGCGATGCGCAGGTCGTGCACGAAAATCATCGACATCACAATCACGCCCATTGCAATGCCGAGAGGGATCACGGACAGTGCCTTGCGCAAGGTGATGAAGCGCGCGGACATTACTGCGCCCAGCGCCACGCCGACGACCACGATGGCCACCGTGGTCGTGGCTTTATTCAGCGGCATGCCCAGCGACTGCTTGGCCCATTCCAGCACAATGAACTGCAAGGTGGCGCCCGCGCCCCAGAACAGGGTGGTGACGGCCAGGGAAATCTGTCCCAGCTTGTCGCGCCAAAGGATGTTGCAGCAGTCGGCGAAATCGCGAACCAGGCGGAATGGATGGCGCTCCTGCCGCGCATAGACGTAGCCGGTATCCGGTATGCGCAGGTTGAACAGGGTCGCGAGCAGGTAGACAACGCCAACCCAGGCCAGCGCAATTTCGCTGACCGTATCGAAACCGGTGTCGATGCCAGGCATGTCAAAGGCCAGCAGCGTAGTGGAGACCGGGCCGCCGATCAAGGCGCCGCCCAGTGCGGTGCCAAGGATGATCGAGCTGACGGTCAAGCCTTCGATCCAGCCATTGGCGGCAACCAGCTTCTCGGGCGGCAGCAGCTCCGTGAGGATGCCGTACTTGGCCGGGGAGTAGATCGCGGCGCCGAGCCCTGCGACAGCATAGGCGGCCAAGGGATGCACGTTGTAGAAGAATAGGGCGCAACCGAAAATCTTGATCATGTTCCCGATCAGCATGACGCGGCCCTTGGGCAGGGCGTCGGCAAAGGCGCCGACAAAGGCCGCCAGCAGCACGTAGAACAGGACGAAGGTTTCCTTCAGCATCGGCGTCATCCACGCCGGCGCTTTCATGGTCCCCAACATATAGATTGCGACGATCAGCAACGCAGAATCGGCTAGCGACGAGAAGAACTGCGCCGCCATGATGGTGTAAAAACCTCGTTTCATTGCGCTTAGTGCTTATGCTCTCCGATCAGGCTGAGCGAGTCGTGCTCACGCTGGTTGGCCGCATGCAGTCGCATGATGCCAAGCATGGAGCCGGCGACGAACAGTCCAAACAATACGATGATGGTGTTCAGGCCGAGGTGCAGCTTCACCATCAGGGAATACACCGCGAGCATGGTGAGGATCGACAGGTTTTCGTTGAAGTTCTGTACCGCGATGGAGTGGCCAGCACTCATCAGCACGTGGCCGCGGTGCTGCAGCAGCGCATTCATAGGCACCACAAAGAAGCCGGACAGCAGGCCGACAACCAGCAGCAGGGGGTAAGCCAGGCGCACGTCATGCACGAAGATCATGCCCATCACGATAATGCCCATGGCGACACCCAGCGGGATCACCGACAGCGACTTGCGCAGCGTGATGAAGCGCGCCGACATCCCGGCGCCTACCGCCACGCCTACCGCAACGATGGCGATGGTGCTGGTCGCCTTGTTCAGCGGCATGCCCAACGATTGCTTGGCCCATTCCAGTACGATGAATTGCAGGGTCGCACCGGCGCCCCAGAACAGGGTGGTCACGGCCAGGGAAATCTGGCCCAGCTTGTCGCGCCAAAGGATGCTGCAGCAGCCTGCGAATTCGCTGATCAGGCGCAGCGGGTTGCGCTCCTGGTGCTCGTAGACATAGCCGGTATCCGGGATGCGCAGGTTGAACAGTGCCGCCAGCAGGTAAGTGGCGCCGACCACCGCCAGCGCGATTTCGGCCGTGGTATCCAGGCCGGTCTCGATGCCCGGCATATCGAAGTGCAGCAGTGCCGCTGCAACCGGCCCGCCAATCAGGGCGCCGCCCATGGCAATGCCGAAGATGATGGAGCTGACGGTCAGCCCCTCGATCCAGCCATTCGCCACCACCAGTTTTTCCGGCGGCAGGAGTTCGGTCAGGATGCCGTATTTGGCGGGGGAGTAGACGGCGGCGCCAAAACCGACCACCGCATAGGCAGCCAGCGGGTGCACGTGATAGAAAATCAGCGCGCAACCGAAAATCTTGATCAGGTTCGAAATGAACATGACTCGGCCCTTGGGCAGGGCGTCAGCGAATGCGCCTACAAATGCTGCCAACAGCACGTAAAACAGCACAAAAGTCAGCTTCAGCAATGGGGTCACCCATGCCGGAGCTTGCATGGTCACCAGCAGGTCGATTGCCACGATCAGCAGCGCATTGTCTGCCAGCGACGAAAAGAACTGCGCGGCCATGATGGTATAGAAACCACGATTCATTCAGGACGCCAGATAATTATCTCGGGATGCTTTATACCATGGAAAGTAAGGTTTCCAAAGATTTCGCCCTGCATATACACGGCACAAACGGTAAAATGCGCCATTCTTCTTCACCGGTTTTTTGTCATGCCAAGGCCA